>Ga0209536_100014935_pt1 | contig 11107 bp, 8 predicted proteins | sample DeeMarSeWOR28_12_FD_187461 | JGI IMG/M metagenome (GOLD analysis project Ga0209536, IMG submission 187461) | Marine sediment microbial communities from White Oak River estuary, North Carolina - WOR-2-8_12 (SPAdes) (version 2) | ecosystem: Environmental > Aquatic > Marine > Intertidal zone >... | reverse complement strand
ATTCTGGGATTCGTGGCCAGCATTCAGCTCTCTGCCAATAAAATGGTCAGTGTGGGTGACTGGATTTCCATGCCCAAATACAATGCGGACGGAACAGTGATCGACATCAGCATCAATACGGTGAAGGTCCAGAACTGGGACAAAACCATCGCTACCGTTCCCACCTATGCCCTGGTCTCCGAATCATTCAGCAACTGGAAAGGAATGGAGGAATCGGGAGGAAGGCGGATCAAGCGTTCCATCAATGTCGACATGAAGAGTGTTGGTTTTCTTACCCCGGAACAGATCGAGAAGCTCAGAAAGTTTTACCTGCTCAGGGATTACATTACCGAAAGGGAAAAGGAGATCGAGGAGTACAACAAGTCTCTGAAGCTCGAAGAATCAGAAGTAACCAATGGCAGAAAAATGACCAACCTGGGTACTTTCCGCAAGTACCTGGAGAACTACCTGCACCAGCATCCCAAGATCCATCAGGATATGACCTTCCTGGTCAGGCATCTGCAACCTACGGAAAAAGGACTGCCCATAGAAATTTATGTATTCAGCAACGACCAGGCATGGGCCAATTACGAAGCCATTCAAGCCGATATATTCGATCACATCCTGGCCATCATCCCCGAGTTTGGCCTCAGGGTCTTCCAGAATCCCACAGGTGATGACTTCCAGAAACTGGTCTGATGTTGCTTCCCGGATTGGATCTGTCATCCTGATTATCACAGGGACACTGATCTTTCTGCTCCCTGCAATCATCAATGGATATCCACTGGTATACTCAGATACCAGCACCTACATCGCTTCCGGATTCACCCTGCAACCACCCGTGGACAGGCCGATCATGTACGGGCTGTTCCTCAGATTCACCAGCCTCAACGGGGTCACCCTCTGGTCCGTTGTGGTTTTACAGGGATTGCTGTTATCGATGCTCTTATACAGGGTCCACAACTTCCTGGCTGACGGTTTTGATAAAAAATGGAAGAGCACCGGTTACCTGCTTCTGGTCACCATCTCATCACTTTCCGGTGCCGGATGGGCCGCAAGTCACCTCATGCCGGATATATTCACATCGATCATGGTGCTTACCTTTCTGTTGATCATACTGGAAGCACGAGCATCCCGGTCAAGTGTCTCCATGTACATACTTTTCGGAATATCCGTCGCCGTACATTTTTCACACGTACCCATCAGTCTGGCACTTCTCCTCATCGCATTCCTGGTTTGGATTTACCAGCATCGCAGAGGAACCAAACCCTTCAAATTAAGGATACTGGCCATCCTGCTGGGAATCATTTTACTGGGATATGGCAGTATGGCCTCATCCTCATCCAAATCGAGGCATGTGTTTCTCATGGGAGCATTTATCGAGCAGGGCATCATCGGGGAATTTCTCCAGGAACACTGCGAGGAACGACCATATAAACTGTGCGCTTTCAGGGATTCTCTTCCAGCCTACTCATGGCAATTTATCTGGGAACCGTCAAGTCCCCTTTATCAATTGGGAGGATGGAAAGAAACACGCGAGGAGTTCAGTGAAATCATCAATCAGACTTTCACCTCCCCAAAATACATATGGATTCACGTGAAAGCCTCATTGAGGGAAACCGGCAAACAGGTCGTCCGTTTCCAGACCGTCCAGCCCCTCGGGGTTGCTCCAAACAGGGAGCAGCTGCGGGCCAGGATCTTTCAGTACATCCCCTCAGATGGAGAGAGGTACGACGGGGCCATTCAGAACAAAACGAACCTCCTTGCACTGGTCTGGCTCAATCCTGTTCAGCTCATACTGATCTTCCTCTCCCTCGCTCTGCTTTCTTATGTCGTCTACAGAAAGCAGGCATGGAAGATTCCGCCATTGAGAATGACAGCCCTGATCATCCTTTCCGCCATACTGCTCAATGCCTTTATCAGCGGGACCTTTGCCAACGCCATAGACCGAATGGGAAACAAAATGATCTGGTTGCTGCCCATGGTTACCATACTCCTGTTGATCGATACGAATCGAAGCTATAACAGGGAATAAATGCGAAAAATCATTTCCTGAATGGTGCAGATCTTTCAAATTGTAACTACATTTGCCGGATATCTAATAATCAATCATTCCAAAGCATGGAAGATACCCACCAAATCGATGACCTGGATCGAAAAATCCTGGCGCTGATCACGAAAAATGCGCGCATTCCCTACCTGGAAGTGGCCAGGGAGTGCAATGTTTCCGGTGCGGCCATACATCAACGGATTCAGCGGCTCACCAAAATGGGAGTCATTACCGGATCTGAATTTGTAATCAGTCCGAAGAAAATAGGATTTTCCACCTGTGCCTACGTGGGAATTTTCCTGGACAGTGCCAGCCTCTATCCAGAGGTTGTGGAGGAATTGAGAAAGATACCGGAGATTACCCAGTGCCACTACATTACCGGGGGGTACTCCATCTTCATCAAGATTTTCACCCGGAACAACGAGGACCTGAAGCATGTTCTTCATGACAAAGTTCAGGCCATACAGGGCATCTCCAGGACGGAAACTTTCATATCACTTGAAGAGAGTTTCAACAGGCACATTCCGCTTCAATAGCGCCCCCCCTGACCCAACCGCTGACGGACGGCCTCAAAGAGGATGATCCCTGCTGCTACTGAAACATTCAGTGAAGCGATGCTCCCTGTCATAGGGATGGAGACCTGTTGATCTGCCTCTTTCAACAGGGCGGGTGAAATCCCTTTCTCTTCTGAACCCATGATAATAGCCGCAGGACCGGACAGGTCCGCGTCGAACAGCATGGTGGATGCCTTTTCTGAGGCCGCTGTGATGCGAAGTCCGCTATCACGGAGGAACCTGACAGTGCCCTTCAGATCGCGCACCCTGCAAACGGGGATGCGGTTCAGGGCCCCGGCAGAAGTCCTGATCGCATCGGCATTCACTGCTGCACTTCCCGTGACCGTAACAACCACAGCATGCGCCCCGGCGCATTCAGCACTCCTGGAAATGGCACCAAAATTCCGGACATCCGATACCCCATCCAGCAAAATGATCATGGGATCCTCTCCTGATTCATAAATGGATGGAAGAAGCGTTTCAATGTTACTGTAACTGATCGCCGATAACAACGCCACCACACCCTGGTGGTTCCCGGAGGTCAAACGGTTCAATTTTTCTACGGGAACCTGCTGAACTGGAATCCCCCTGCCGGTAAGTAGCGAAACTATTTTTTTCAGTTGTTCAGATCCGCCGCCGCGACGGACCCATACCTTTTCCATTTCCCTCCCTGCCTGAACAGCCTCCAGGACCGGATGGATCCCAAATATGAATCGATCCCCCCTGGCCATCAGGAGCCCATTGAATAGACCTTGCCGTTCCTCCAGGATCGCACCGCCTCGTTCCAGTACATCTGTGAATCTGTGGTTTGCACCCACACCAGGTGCTGATGGGTAAATGTATCGGGTTGGCGGTCAAACCTGAATTCAACCGTTTTTCCCCTTCGCCTGGCGTAATAGTACCAGCTTTCCCCGTTTCCGGTCATCTGGATCCTGCTGGGCGGGCCAAAGAGTATGAAGATCATGCCCTGGTCGGTCTTCCATCCCTCTTTGTTGGTGGTAAAATAAAGGTTGGAGTATACCACCCTGTTGTAGTAGATTCGGATCAACTCCCTGGAGCGTTCCATGTTGTTCCCCATCTTGAGCCAGAAATCATCCACCGCCAGTTTCAGGTTTGATTGCTTTCTGAGGTCCCTGTATTCTGCCATGGTTGTCAGGTAGAACAATGGTTCCATGAGCTCTTTCGGGGTTTTTACTTCGGGAAATGATCCCCCGAAATTGAAGAGGGTAAGTCCCTGTTCCTGCTGTTTGTCGAGTTTAATAAAGTACATTCCTTCCCTGCGCAAATCGTACTCCGCCGTATCGACCAGGGGAAACAGAAAAGCGGTGTCCGGGGTATATTGCATGGTATAATCCCCTGTGGCCGTAATGGGCGGACGGGGCAATTCGCTCTCCAGTTTAAAATATTGAACGAAAACAGAATCGATTGAAGGATCTCGGTACTGTACATTGAACCTTTCCCCGGGCAGAAAAAACCTCATGAATTTTGGATATCCCGAATAGGTGGAGATAACCTTGAAATTCTGTGCTCCGTAGATGTCCGTTTTATCCACGTATAAATATTCCAATCCGATGCTTCCCCGGTTCAGGTCCTGCATTTCGAGTCGAAGCAGGTATTTCATCCCCTGTTTGACAGGTATGGAAAGGGTGGCAAAGAATGCTGCCTTGTTCTCATCCTCCGGACCCAGTTTATAGGTCACCATGGCTGAATCGACAATGACGCCGTCCAGCCCGGGATTATCCAGGTGGATCAACTGGTATTTTAGGCCGAGCAGGGCGCGGTATTCCGCATCTTCGTTGGCTTCATCAAACCTTAGTTCAGAGGGATATGCCCTGATGTAGAGTTCTGAAAATTCAGGTCCCCGGTGATAAATGGCGAAATCGGGGTGGAGGGAGAGCCGGCTCGGATTGTACAGGGATGCAAGGTATCCGGGGATATCTTCGGATGCGGTCTCCTTTGTTGAGCTGCAACCGGTCAGCATGGCCAATAAAAGCACTGTGACTATGGTATACCTGTATCCCATGCGTCCAAAATTAATTATTTTCTCTTTCCGGTTAACTTTTCCATCAAAAGGGTCTGCTTCTCCCACGATTCCATGGTTTCATCGTACCTGGCCCTTAACTGTTCATACTCCTCGTAAACCTGCATCCCTGTTATGTTTTCAGGATTCATCAGCATTTGATCCATATCGGCCAGTTTTGCTTCAATTTCTTCTATCTCATGTTCCAGGGTCCGGATGCGGTTGTTGATCTTCCGTATTTTTTTCTCCTGGACTTTCTTCTCTTCGTACTTCTCTTTATTGGACTGGACCGGGTCTCCGGTCACTTCAGGTTCCACCTCCGGTTTGATTACAGGCCTTCCGTTCTTACCAGTCTGATCACCAGCCTTCGGTTCACTTTTACCCTTCCGTTCTATCTCCTGAAGAGAGGAGAGGTTCCTTCGGCGCAGGAAATCGTAAATGCCTCCAAGGTGTTCTTTTACTTTCCGGTCCCTGAATTCAAACACTTTATCCACCAATCCGTCCAGAAATTCCCTGTCATGTGAAACCACAATAAGTGTACCATCATATGCCAGCAGCGCATTCTTTAAGATATCTTTTGAACGCATATCGAGGTGATTGGTCGGCTCGTCCAGGATAAGCAGGTTAAAGGGCTGCAATAACATCGCTGCCATGGCCAGCCTCGATCTTTCTCCTCCGGAGAGCACCTTCACTTTTTTGTCCACATCTTCACCTTTGAACAAGAACGCTCCGAGAATATCACGGATTTTTGTTCGGATCTCGCCTACCGCAACCCGATCGGCCGTCTCAAGGACAGTGATATCCCCGTTCATGATTTCATCCTGATTCTGTGCAAAGTAACCCAGCTGAACGTTGTGGCCCAGTTTAAGTTTGCCCTGATATTCGAGTTCCCCGACAAGGATCCGGCTCAGGGTGGTTTTACCCTCTCCGTTCCTGCCTACAAAGGCCACCTTTTCACCCCGCTCTATCACCATGTTTACTCCTTGCAGTACGGTGTGCTTGCCGAATCGCTTGTCCAGCCCGGCTGTTTCAACCACGATTGTACCTGACCTCACAGCAGGGGGAAATTTGAGATTCATCACCTGGTCATCTTCTTTTTCGACCTCTATGCGGTCCAGTTTTTCCAGCTGTTTGATCCTTGACTGAACCTGAACCGCTTTCGATGCCTTGTATCTGAACCTGTTGATGAACTGCTCCGTATCCTGGATCAGCTTTTGCTGATTCTCGTAAGATGCATGCTGCACCGCAATTCTCTCCGCCTTGAGGGTAATATATTTTGAATAGGAAACCCTGTAGTCATAGAGTTTGCCCAGGGAGAGCTCTATGGTCCTGTTGGTTACCCTGTCCAGAAAGGCGCGGTCGTGGGATATGAGCAATATCCCACCCGGATAAAAGGCCAGGAAGTTTTCGAGCCACTGAATCGATTCGATATCCAGGTGGTTGGTCGGCTCATCCAGGAGGATGTAATCGGGTTTTCGCAGAAGAATCTTGGCAAGTTCCACCCGCATGCGCCACCCGCCGCTGAATTCGTGGACGGGCCTCCCCATGTCCGTCTTCCTGAAGCCCAATCCGGTCAGGGTCTGCTCCACATCGGCATGGATGGTGTGTCCCCCCTCCAGCTCATATTGTTCATTGGCATTGGTCAGTTCCTGGATCAGCGAAAGGTAGGAGGATGAATCATAATCGGTACGTTCTCCAAGCTCGGTGGTAATGGTATCAATCCTCTTTTTCAGAGCCAGGATCTTTGAGAACGCCTGCAGGGTCTCCTGGTAAAGGCTTTTACCCCTGGTATGCTTCATCTGCTGCGGCAGATAACCGATGGTGGCCCCGCTGCTCTTTACAACCTTTCCCTCATCCGGATCCTGCATGCCGGCGATCAGGTTCAGGATGGTTGTCTTTCCCGCTCCGTTTCTTCCAACCAGGCCGATCCGGTCACCGCTGTTCACCTGAAATGTAATCTGGTCAAGCAGCACAAATGAACCGAACCTGATGGTCACACCATCCACAGATATCATGGTTTCCTTTGTTGATTGACATTGATGCAGGCAGAGCATATCATCCACTCCTTCCCAGCAACATTCGGATGCAAAAATAGAACAAATCACCGAGTCAATTGTATATCTACAGAAACAAACAAATCTGAAACCAACATGAATAAAATGACTACAGGTATTGTAATCGGACTGATCATCGGACTGTTGTTCGCGTTTATCATTATCTATATCAGCGTTCCCTCGCTGATGTTCAAGGAAACCCGGGTCGCGGGTGATTTTGATTCGACCGTTGAAAAAATTGAAAATGCCGTCCAGGAGCACGGTTGGAAAATACCCCATGTGCACGATCTTCAGGCCACCATGAAAAATTTCGGAAAAGATGTAAGAAGCGTAAAAGTTTTTGAGCTTTGTAATCCCGAATATGCTTATGAGATCCTGAGTGAAGACGAGGAAAGGGTGGTATCCAACATGATGCCGTGCCGGTTGGCGGTTTATGAAAAGCAGGATGGCGGGGTATATATCTCCAGGATGAATTCAGGGAGAGTGGCCAAGCCCATGTCCAGGGTAGTCCGGAAAACCATGACGGAAGCAGCCAGGGATATGGAGGTGATTATTTCAGAAGTGGTGAACGATTGATACATTTGCACCCAACAAACTCTCAGTGTGGGCAGAAAAAAGAACCTACCTCTTCTGCAGGGGGTAACCATTGAAAATATCGGTTCGGAAGGAAGGGCCATCGCCAGGGTTGACAACCAGGTTGTTTTTGTAAAACAGGCTGTCCCGGGCGATGTGGTGGACCTGCAGGTATACCGAAAAAAGGGGCGTTATATGGAAGCCCGGGTGGTTCAGACCCACAGGTACGCTGAACAGCGAACGGAACCTTTCTGCGAACATTTTGGCATCTGCGGAGGGTGTAAATGGCAGCACCTCCCCTACGACAGGCAACTGTTTTATAAGCAGCAGCAGGTAACGGATGCATTCCGCCATATTGCAGGGATCGAGGTTCCTGAATCCCTGCCGATCCTTCCATCCGAGGATACAACAGGTTACCGGAACAAACTGGAATACACCTTCTCCAATCACCGATGGTTGATGGAACACGAGATCTCCGACGAAGTGCCGCTGGCACATACCAACGCCCTCGGACTGCATGTTCCCGGGAGGTTTGATAAAGTGGTGGATCTCAATAAATGTCACCTTCAGGAGGAGCCGACCAATCTGCTGAGGAACTTTCTGAGGGAAGAAGCAATCAGGCTCAACCTCTCTTTTTACGATCACCGGGCAAATGAAGGTTTCCTGCGGAACCTGATCATCAGAACATCTGCACTGGGTGAGGTGATGGCCATTTTATCGGTTCAGTACGACGATCCTGCGCTCTATCAATTGCTGAGCGCCGTAAGGGATAAGTTTCCCGGACTGACCAGCCTGATGTACGCCATCAATCCGAAAAAGAATGAAACACTCTACGACCAGGAGATCCTCGTTTATTCCGGGAGGGACCACATTTTTGAACAGATGGAGGGTCTGAGATTTAAAATCGGGCCGAAATCTTTCTTTCAAACCAACTCCGGACAGGCCCTCAGATTATACCGGGCTACCCGCGAATTTGCAGCTCTGAAGGGAGATGAGATCATTTACGATCTCTACACGGGGACAGGTACCATTGCCAATTTCATGGCCGGTAATGCAACCAGGGTAGTCGGGATAGAATCTGTTCCTGAGGCCATAGAAGATGCCCGCGTCAATTCGGAGATCAACGGAATTACCAACACCTTTTTCGTCGCAGGTGATATGAAGGAGTTGTTCACTGATAAGTTCGTGAAAGAGCACGGAACCCCGGACATCATCATTACCGATCCCCCCCGGGCAGGAATGCATGCCAGGGTGGTGGAACAGATACTCAGGATAGCTCCCGGCCGTGTGGTTTATGTTTCCTGCAATCCGGCCACCCAGGCAAGGGATGTGGAGTTACTCGGTGCCAGGTACAAGGTCACAAAGATTCAGCCCGTGGACATGTTTCCCCATACCCACCACGTGGAGAACATTGCCCTCCTTGAAAGATCATCATCAACTTGATGGTACCTCCCGGGAAGATCTATTTCGCGCTGTTTATTCCCCTCTGAAGGGAAGTTGCTCCCCGGGCCACTCCCGTTTGAAGTCGGACCAGTACTGCCCGATCGTGCTTTTAATATCCTTCTGCAGTACCAGCAGACCGAAGAGGTTGGGTATCGTCATGATGGCGATGGTAATATATGAGAGGTTCCACACGATGGTGGTATCTGTAAATGAGGCGATAAAAAACCCGACCACATAGATCAGCCTGTAGATGATCACGTACCTGGTGCCAAAAAGGTAGGTCACGGCCCGGCCGCCGTAATAGGACCACGATATGGCAGTTGAGAATGCAAAAAGGAGAAGCCCGATGGAGACGATATACTGTCCCCAGTCACCCAGCATGCTTCTTTTAAAGGCTTCCGTGGTGAGGGCAGCACTGTGGATCAGTGAACGACCATTGAAGAAAACCTCCCCATCCTCCTCCATTTCGCTGAACTGAACCTTTCCATCCTCCACATTCAGGCGACCCGTATATGCTTCATCCTCCGCGGTAATGCGTACACTTTCAGCAAGTGACTCGGCATGGATGATGGTGATCCCACCGGTAACCACCTCCCCGTCACTCACCTCCAGGCTCCCTGTAAAGAGGGCAAGGGTGGTGTCGTTGCTGAACGAACGGCTTAACAGTGCCCGATCTTCAGGATCGGTCTCTGAATAACTGCCATCCAGGATGACCAGGTCAGCCTGCTCAAACCTGTTCTCAATCTTCTCGTTCCACACTCCGGAAGAAAGAAGTACGAGGCCGGTGAGGGTACATATGATGATCGTATCGATGAATGGTTCAAGAATGGCCACCATCCCTTCGGATACAGGTTCCTGTGCCTTGGCGGCGCTGTGAGCAATGGGTGCCGAACCCTGTCCGGCTTCATTGGAAAAGAGTCCCCTGTTTACGCCTTTGTTAAAAGTAAATGCAAACCCCGCACCCAGAAAGCCTCCTACAGCTGCACTGCCTGTAAAGGCGTCGGTAAATATGGAACCCAGGGATGGAAGGATATTTTCGTAATTGGTTGCTATGACCAGGATGGCACCGATAAAATAGATCAGCGCCATCATCGGGACCAGGGTGGAGGTTACCCTGGCAATCCGTTTGATCCCTCCGATGATGACCAGTCCCAGCAGCACAGCAAGGATCCCTCCGGTGAGTGCATGATTGATCCCAAAGGAGGAGAACATTGAATCGGAGATGCTGTTGATCTGGGGCAGGCTTCCGGTTCCGAAAGAAGAAAGGATGGTTGCAAATGCAAAGAAGGCTCCCAGCACAGCGCCGGTCCTGATGATCTTTCCGGAGCGGGTCTGAATATTCATCCTTTTTTTCATGTAGTACATGGGGCCCCCAGATATGGAACCGTCAGGAAGAATATCCCTGTATTTATGGGAGATCGTAACCTCAACAAATTTCGTACACATGCCGAACAGGGCCGTGACCAGCATCCAGAACAATGCAGCAGGTCCACCCAGGTGTATCGCCAGTGCAACCCCGGCAATGTTCCCGGTTCCCACCGTGCCGCTCAGCGCGGTAGTCAACGCCTGGAAATGGGAGGTGTCTCCCACATCGTCCGCCCTGTCATATCTGCCTTTGACAATGCGTATGGCATGCTTGAAATATCTGAATTGCGGCAATCCAAGGTAGAGGGTGAAAAAGATACCCGTCCCCAGCAAGAAGAACACAAACCATTGATGGCCACCCAGATAATCATTAAGAAAGAGAAGGAAGTCATTAACTTTTTGCATGCAAAGAAATTTTGACGTGGATTTTGGCGTCCGTAAAAGTAGCAATTATTTAAGAAGGCGGAAATCTATGGAACCGGGGCAAGGGATGCGATGACACCGGACAGTTGCTCCACCGAATAGGGTTTGGGGAGATACCCGTCATATCCCTCTTCCATGAAACGTTTCCGGTCTCCATGAAGTGCATGGGCCGATTGGGCAATTACCCTGACTTTACTGTATCTTTCCCGGATCATCCGGAGCACGTCGGTCCCGTTTAAAACAGGCATCTCCACATCCAGCATTACCAGATCGGGGAGTGGGGATTGCTCGAGGTATTTCAGTGCCTCATATCCATTGGAGAACTTTACCACGCGGTGTCCCATGGCGGAGATCAGTTCTTCAAGCAGGTCGGCCGAGTCGGGTTCATCATCAACTACCATGATGAATAATGTTTCACCGTTTGCTGTTCGGTCTGTTTTATCGACTAACTCCTTTTCCGTGTTGCTTCTGATACCTGTGGGTTCCAATGGCAGCTCAACCTGAAACGATGCTCCTTCTCCGGGAGCGGATTCAACCCAGATGCGGCCCCCCATTAATTCGGTAAGTTTTCTGCATATGGTCAGGCCGAGCCCGGTACCCCCATGCTTTCGGGTATTGGAGCCGTCCACCTGCCTGAATTGTTCAA
>Ga0209536_100014934_pt1 | contig 11107 bp, 16 predicted proteins | sample DeeMarSeWOR28_12_FD_187461 | JGI IMG/M metagenome (GOLD analysis project Ga0209536, IMG submission 187461) | Marine sediment microbial communities from White Oak River estuary, North Carolina - WOR-2-8_12 (SPAdes) (version 2) | ecosystem: Environmental > Aquatic > Marine > Intertidal zone >... | reverse complement strand
CGGTTCTTCTTCATCGTCGCGGGGAGCACGGCGACGTCCAGGGCCCCGGCGGCAAACGCCCGGTCCATCAAAAGCTCGAACCGCTGCGGGTTCATGTCGTCGATGTTCGCCTCCACCTCGAGCACACGGTCCCGGCCCCGCACACCGGCAACCTTTTCCCCCTCCACCACCCGGAGAATGTTGGCGCGCCCGGGGATCTCCTTGTGCCCCACGCCGACCCCGACTCCCCGGACGATCATCTCGGGAGGCCGCTCGAAAGAGACCTCGAAGGCCCGAAGGAGCGCCGCGCCCGTGGGGGTCACCAGTTCGCCGTCCCCCTCGCCGAGACGCCAGGGAGCGCCTACGAGCAACGCAAGGGCCGCCGGGACCGGGACCGGAATCTTCCCGTGGGACGACCACGCCTCGCCGGACCCGCCGGGGAGGGCCGAGCAGAAAGCGTCCGGGGCGCCGAGATGCTCGAAGAGAAAGCAGGCCGAAACGATGTCGACGATCGCGTCCGTCGCCCCCACCTCGTGGAAATGCACCTTCTCCTTTGTGGTCCCGTGGACCTTCGCCTCGGCCTCCGCCAGATTTTCGAAGCACAGGACGGCGCGGTCCCTGGTCCCCGCAGGGAGATTCGCCCGCCGGAGGAGGGAACCGATTTCGGGCAGGTGTCTCGAGGATGTCTTCCGGGCGGAGAGCTTGACGCTTACCCGCGTTCCCGCCATCCCCGAGGAGGATGCGCGTTCGACGGAGAGAGAATACCCGCGGACGGGGAGACCGCGCAGCGCGCGGCGAAGCTCCTTCTCCGCGCCCGTCAAGGAGAGGAGTGCGGCGCACGCCATGTCCCCCGCGATACCAGAGAAGCAGTCGAAGAAGAGGACCCTTTTCATGACCCCCGGCCTGATGTGGTGACTTTTCGCTTCCACGAAACATACCACTTCCCGATGGAATTGTCCCCGCAGGAACGACGATTGCTCACCAACCCTTGCAGGCCGTTCCAACCCCAACGCCACTACAGCAGGGTTTGAAAAGAGGGGCGGCTACGTTACACTTCCGGTTGAAAAAGGTGAAAACCCGGACAATGTAAAAATAAACTTGGTCATCGAGGGTAAAGGTACAGTTTGGATCGACGACGTTCACCTCTTCAAAGGGCCATTACAGTAGAAGTCTAACAACAGGCTGAAGCTGACGGCAGCCCTGCCGAAATACCTGAGGCCCCGCAGCTTGGCCTGAGCGTTAGGCACGCTTTATTAATAACCGCCGGGGAGCATTCGGGCATGGAGGTGTCATGATTCTCCAGCGTTCAATCGTTTCTCTTTTCCTCGTCTTGTCCCTCTTCTCCTCATATGCCATTGCCGGTCAGTCTCCGGAGCAATCTGCCCAGCAGGCAGCAGAATCCTGGCTCGGCCTCACAGATGCCGGGAAATATGCTGAAAGCTGGAACCAAGCAGGGGAATTATTCCGCTCCGCTATAACAAAGGATCAATGGGTCAAGACTATCCATGCAGTCCGTGATCCTTTAGGAAAGCTTCTTTCTCGCAGACTCCGGAGCGCCGAGTTCACAACCACGCTTCCCGGGGCCCCCGATGGTCAATATGTGGTCATCCAATATGAAACTGTTTTCGAGAAGAAAAAAGCGGCCATCGAAACCGTCACGCCTATGCTCGAAAAGGACGGCAAGTGGCACGTGTCAGGCTACTACATCAAGTGAAATCATGAAGGCTTGGAAGGCTTGGTTTGAATCAATCTCCGACAAGCAAGTGGACCAGGGTGGTTTCCGTGGTGGTCGCGAAATCTCGAAGAGTGGAACCAAGGACCTACCATGGAATATGGAATCCATAACTGGTTACAACATCATCGAGGCGGAAGACTTCGACGCGGCAGAAATAATCGCACAAGAAAACCCATACATCGCAAGCATCAGAGTCTATGAAATCAGATCGAAGTAAGACCCATTCATTACAGACCGTGATACCGGCGCGATCGCCGGAAGAGCGACATCGCGACGTGAACCTAAGATTCACTCATTTTCGGGCATTGAGGATAGGTGGGCTGGCTGTGGGAGCACTTGCTGCAGGTGCGGTAGCGATTGGAGCCTTGGCCATTGGCGCGGTGGCCATTGGTAGACTTGCTATTGGCAACTCACGTATTCAACGTCTGGAGATTGACGAACTTACAGTGGGGAACCTTCGAGTTACTAATTCATTACTGACGCCAATCATACCAACGAGAACGCAAGCATCGGTAATATCCAGACCAAAATGAGTGGATCAAAGCAACCCTGGAGTGCGACGGTTGAAAGCAATTGTGTATGAGAGATATGGGCCGCCCGATGTTCTTGAGTTGAAGGAAGTGGCAAAGCCCGCGCCCAAGGACAATGAAGTCCTCATAAGAACACATGCGACAACGGTAACATCAGGGGACTGGAGGGCGCGAAGCCTCGATGTGCCTGTCGGCTTCGGGCTCATCTCGCGTTTGGTCTTTGGAGTTTTGAGACCAAGGCAACCTATTCTAGGGACGGAGCTTGCCGGGGAAGTTGTTTCGGTCGGCAAAGACGTAAGCAAATTCAAAGTTGGTGACCAGGTTTTTGCATTTGGCGGTGCCGGCATGGGTTGCCATGCGGAGTTCAAATGCATGCCAGAAGACGGGGCGGTGGCACTGAAACCGGCCAATCTGACGTACGATGAAGCCGCCGCGATATCTTTTGGCGGCACAACGGCGTTGGATTTCTTCAGAAGAGGAAAACTTCAGAGCGGGGAGAAAGTCCTCGTCAATGGCGCTTCCGGAGGAGTGGGCACAGCCGCAGTGCAGCTTGCCAAGCACTTCGGGGCAGACGTGACCGGGGTGTGCAGTACCGCAAACGTGGAGTTGGTGAGATCTCTGGGCGCCAATCATGCAATCGATTACACCAAAGAGGATTTCACGGAAAATGGCGAAACCTACGACGTCATTGTCGATACGGTCGGCACGGCTCCGTTCCCCCGCAGCAAAGGTTCGCTAAGAGAACGGGGACGCCTTCTTCTAGTGTTAAGTAGTCTGCCAGACATGCTTCAGGCCCCATGGGTTTCGATGACGAGCAGCAAGAAAGTCATCGCTGGGCCAGCACCCGACCGCGCGGAGGATTTGCGTTTCCTCGCGGAGCTGGCTGAGGCGGGAAAGTTCAGACCGGTCGTTGATCGGCGCTATCCGTTCGAGCAGATCGCCGAGGCTCACCGCTACGTCGACACCGGGCGAAAGAAGGGAAATGTCATCATCACTCTGGAGCATGACGACTGACAGTCAAGGGGATGGCAGCCTTGACTTCTCTCACCAGGGAATCGGGTGGTCGGGCCTTCTGTGTCCGGTTCCCGAGCCGTATCCCGGCATGGCATAACAAACGTTTGCAGCCGACGACCGGCCGATTCGCGGCCTGGGCGCTACGCGCGCTCGCAACTGAAACGCAGGACGTTACGTGGCTGACGAGAGGTTTGGCTTAATCCCAATGCAGACGCGCACACCTCCCCCCGTCGACAAGGCGCTGAAGGCGCTCCTGGATTTCCTCCGCCTGGAGGCTGCGGGCGGGCTGTTGTTGATGGTGGCGGCTGTGTCGGCAATGGTCGTCGCCAACTCGCCTCTCGCGGACTACTACGCTGCGTTGCTGGATATTCCCCTCGAGATCAGGATCGGCACCTTCGGAATCGCCAAACCCCTGTTGCTGTGGATCAATGACGGCCTGATGGCGGTGTTCTTCTTTCTCGTCGGCATGGAACTGAAACGCGAGGTGGTCGAGGGGCACTTGTCGAGCCTGCCCCGGGCGAGCCTGCCGGCGTTCGCCGCGGTGGGTGGAATGCTGGCGCCCGCCGCCTTTTTCGCGGCGTTCAACTGGGGCAACCCGGTCGCGAGGAAAGGGTGGGCTATTCCTACCGCGACAGACATTGCCTTCGCGTTGGGTGTGCTCTCCCTGTTCGGCAAGCGCGTTCCCGTTGCGTTGAAAGCCTTCCTATTGAGCGTCGCCATCTTCGACGACCTCGGGGCAATCATCGTGATCGCCCTGTTCTACACGGCGGAGCTGTCCTTGCTTTCCCTCGTTATCGGGGGTGTCCTTATACTTGGCCTCGCTTACCTCAATCGCTTGAGCGTGACGAGGCCCGCCGCCTACTTCCTCATTGGCGTTCCGCTGTGGGTGGCGGTGTTGAAGTCCGGCGTGCACGCTACGCTGGCAGGCGTCGTTCTGGCGATGTTCATCCCGCTGCGCGTGCCGGAAAGATCTCTTTCTTCACACGCACCCGAGCCTTTGTGCGTCACCTCGAGCACATGCTGCATCCGTGGGTGGCCTTTGGCGTACTGCCAATATTCGCGTTCGCCAACGCAGGTGTCTCGCTCGTGGGACTCTCCATCACTGACGCGCTTCATCCAGTTCCGCTTGGTATCGTGACAGGGTTGTTTCTCCGCAAGCAGATCGGGGTAATGGCGATGTGCTGGCTTGCGGTGCGGATGGGAATCGCGTCGCCTCCGGAAGGAGTAGGCTGGTGGGAACTCTACGGGACGGCGTTATTGTGCGGCATCGGCTTTACCATGAGCCTGTTCATCGGATCGCTGGCATTCGAGCAGGGCGCCACGGCGTATATGGGGCTGGAGCGGCTCGGTATTCTGATCGGCTCGTTTGTTTCGGGAATCTTTGGTTATCTCGTGCTTCGCGTTACCTTGGGAAACCGGCCAAATTCCACATAACACAGGTTGCAGCGGACGGTTGCCCGTGCTTTGCTTGAGGCACCATATCTTGGCCAGAGCGCTCGACGGTCGACTCCTGGGAGGTGGCAGATGAGCGACATGAGCAATACGAATGAAACACTGGAAGTGGCAAGTCAGGTGCTGATCCGGTGTGTTGTCATGGGCGTGGTCGTGCTCTTCTTCTGGTGGGGAGCCCTGGCACTCATGGGGGATTTTGTATACGGCGTTCACTCCAAACTTTTCCCCATGTCCAGGGAGCAATTCACCGTCATTCACTACGCGGGAATGCTCACGACCAAGGCGGCAGTATCCCTGCTGTTCCTTTTCCCGTACATAGCGATCAGACTTGTAATCAGGAAACGAACAAAACACCATTGAACCAGGCGTCGCACTCGAACCTGGCACAGCCGGGCGTTGTCGAAGGTGTTAAGAAAGACAAGCAGCATATGATCGCAGCTGGCCGAGGGTTCGTGCCAAGCCGGTGAACGCCAGGCGTTAGACAGAAAAACCTGAAGAGGACAAAATGCCTTTCGACGAAAAACTCGCGAATCGGGTTCGAAGGATTCTGGGAACATTCGACGCCGTATCAGAGAAGAAAATGTTCGGGGGTCTTTGTTTTCTTGTCAATGGCAACATGGCTTTCGGGCTTGTGAACGACGACCTAATGATACGTGTGGGACCGGAATCCTATGAAAAAATGTTGGAGCAGCCCAATGTACGAAAAATGGATTTCACGGGAAAACCGCTGAAAGGGTTCCTGTACGTCGATACAAAAGGAACCGGTTCGGATAAGGATCTCAGGAAATGGGTGTCTAAAGGCATTGAATTTGCCAGGTCGCTACCGGCCAAGGACAAAAAATAATGGGATCACCATGGAACCCGTTACTATTGCCAGGTTCCCAGTCCAGCTACAGGGGGAAACTGACGGCTGCTCGATGAAATTCCTGCGGCCCTGCAGCTTAACCCGCGCGTTAGCCAGACAAAGGGAGGTAATAGCATGCCTGCCGGGAAAGAACGTTTATGCCCCGTTAAACATGCGGGCACTCTGGATAATAAAATTCGAAAAATGCTGCAGGACCCAAAGAAAATTCTTGGGCCATTTATAAAAAAAGGCATGTCCGTTCTGGATTTAGGGTGTGGTCCCGGATTTTTTACTGTTGCAATGGCCGAAATGGTCGGTCGGTCAGGGAAAGTCATCGCCGCCGATGTTCAGGAAGAAATGCTTGATAAATTGCACGACAAAATCAAAGGGACTGATTTGAAGAACAGGATTCAATTGCATAAATGCAGTAAAGATAGCATTGGCTTTACAGAGTTTGTCGATCTGGTGCTGGCTTTCTATGTCATCCATGAAGTTTCCAATGTACAAAGCTTATTTATTGATGTTCATAATTTATTGAAGGATAGAGGATATTTCCTGATCATTGAACCCAAATACGTTCATGTATCGAAAAAGGACTTCGAGCAGACAGTGGAATCTGCCATTGAACTCGGTTTTGAGCATGTGGGAAACTTACGCATATTATTAAGCCGAGGCGTTGTCTTGAGAAAGTATGAAACTGGCATAGAAAGCAATGTCGTTGCCAGCTAACAACAGGGGGAAGCAAACGGCTGCCCTGTAGAAGTGCCTGAGGCCCCGCAGCTTGGCTGAAACATTAGGCTGCCCGAGGGAGTCTGTTAAGATGCCTATGGACTACGTTATCGACGCGGAGCATCGGATCGTCTACAGTCGCGCCTGGGGCGAATTCACTAAAGCCGACGTGTTGGCTCACAGGAAACGCCTGAAAGCTGACCCGCGGTTTGACTCGACCTTCCGGCAGTTGGCCGACTTCTCGGGTGTGACACGTTTTGCGATTTCGGCTGCTTCCGTCAAAGCCTTGACCAGCTCGGATCCGTGGGATTCCGAAGCCCGGCGGGCCTTCTTCGCGCCTGCCGACGCCGTCTTTGGCATGGCTCGCATGTACGAGATGCTGATGGGCAAATCCACATCCAATATCGGCGTTTTCCGAAGAATCGAAGAGGCGGAAAAATGGTTGCGCGTTGACTAGGACTATTAGAGGGGATCGAAATGGACTGGAATGCCGTATCCGCTATCGCAGGGGTGTTCGCCGCGATCTTCGTCGCACTCACGGCCGTTTACATACATATCGGTTCAGATCAAGAGAAGCACGCAAGCCACGAACTCACAGACCTATTACCTCGCCACTTCCGCACTCGGGGAGATGGCGGCCATCATTGGCAGGGATAAAGACCTCTCCCGGATCTTTCGAGCCGGAATGGAGAACCCGGAAACCCTGTCAGAAGACGAATTCACCCAGTTTGTCTATCTTGGAATCAGCCTGTTCCGCCGATTCGAGAATGCCTTCTTCCAGTACCAGTCAGGAATGATCGACGAAGACTTCTGGGTCGGGCACCGCGACAACATTCTCTGGTTCTTCTATCGCCCCGGCATACAAGTATGGTGGAAGGACCGAAAATTCTCCTTCAGCAAAAACTTCCGGGAGTTTCTCGACAACTCAACCGAAATCGACATTTCGTCCCCTGATACTCGTCGCCATTGAACAGGGCTGCCCCCCCATCGAACGTGCAGCCCATGGCAAACCGCGGCCTGCCGCCCAGGCCGAACGTTAGACCGACCAAGCACAGGAGACCGACAATGCTTGATTACGAATTACATCGCGCGGAGAGCATATTGATTGTCAAACCCCTTGTCCCGTTGGAATCAAAGGATTTCGAGAAACTGGTCCAGGAAGTGGATCCCTATATAAGAGAAAAGGGCAAACTCGACGGCTTGATGATTTACGCCAAATCTTTCCCGGGATGGGATAGTTTCCCGGCCTTCCTATCCCATATACAATTCGTCAAGAACCATCATCGGAAAATCAGGAAAATTGCGGCCGTGACTGACAGCGGCTTTCTATCGATCATGCCGCAGGTTGCCAACCATTTTGTGCAAGCCGAAATAAGACACTTTGACTACGATGACAAGGATGCTGCCCTGGTCTGGCTTAAGGCTGGCAAATGATAATGATAAAATATGATTTCCAGGCGGAAGCTGACCACCGGCTGAAGCTGGCACCTTGCCCTGCTCCTCACCCATTGGGCACGCAGCTTGGCCGGAGCGTCAGGCATGCAAACCAAACATTGGAGGGAAAGCATGAACATTCGGGACAAGGCATGGGGTGTGGTCAAGTGGAAAGTTATGAAGGAACGTCTCGGATACACGGATGAGGAGATGAAGGTATTCCGAGAGAATCCGAGAAACGAGGATGTCCTCTCGAAAGCGCCGGCATTGCTCAACAAGACAATCGTCCTGAAGGTTGTGGAGTCTCACGGGTGCAACAGCCAACACACGGTCGGGGACAAGTTCTATTTTGATGGTGCGGGAAACCTCCTCACGAAACGTTGCCCAAAGAAGGTTTGTATATACGCGCTCAATGCGTCTGCTTCGATGATCTTTACCGCCGGCGAGCTCTTCTTAGCTGGGGTTGATCCGAATGAAATGCGGTTCAAGCGAGCTGCATGCTTTGACGTTGGGGTACAGTGTGGCGGCTGGGGTCGAATAGTCCTTGAACTTGGCGTTCAGGATCGGAGCGAAGCCTGACTTACGCCTGAAACGAACGGCTCGCCCAGGTTCATTCCTGATCGCCCGCAGGTTGGCCGGAGAGCCAGGTTGTCTCGTACACTGCCGATGAGAGAAGAACGTACGCAGTCCCCCGGGGAGGAAATCGCAAACAGCGTCAGCCACGGTGTCGGCCTGCTGGCGGCGATAGCTGCCGCCCCGGTTCTTGTTTTTTCCGCAGCCCGGCATGGCGGCACAGCGCGCATTGCAGGCGCGAGCGTCTTCGCGGCCACAATGGTGCTGCTTTACCTCACATCCACGCTCTACCACGCGTTGCCGAGGAATCGTGCAAAGCGGGTATTTCAGGTTCTTGACCACGCAGCGATTTTCCTCATGATCGCCGGCACGTATACGCCGTTTACCCTCGGCGTGCTCCGCGGTCCCTGGGGCTGGACGCTGTTCGTGCTCGTATGGGGCCTGGCCCTTGCCGGTGTCGTACTTACGGCGACAGGAGGGGCACGGTATCCGAAACTCAGGACTGGCCTGTATCTGGGTATGGGCTGGCTCATCCTTATCGCGGCAAAACCATTGTGGCTCCGTGTGCCCCCGTGGGGTCTGTTCTGGTTATCGGCAGGCGGGATCGCATATACGGCGGGTGTGGCGTTCTATGCGGCCAAGCGGGTCCGTTACACCCACTTCGTCTGGCACCTGTTCGTTATCGCGGGCACCGCGTGTCATTTCATCGCAGTGCTGCGGTTCGCTGCCTGACTACCCGCTGAACCTGACGGTTCCGGCAACGTTTCTACGACGGCCCGCATCTTACGGGTGAGCGTTAGGCGGATTCCGGTTGCGCCGCAGCAGAACGGCAGAGAGATTTACCCTGACTCCAGGCAAGCGAGGAGGACCTGTTATGGGAAAGAAAATATTGATGCTTGTCGGTGATTTCGTTGAAGACTACGAGGCCATGGTCCCCTTTCAGGCACTTCATATGGTTGGACACACGGTGCACGCAGCCTGTCCGGACAAGAAATCGGGAGAGACGGTAAAGACGGCGATACACGATTTTGAAGGTGACCAGACATACACCGAGAAAGTCGGTCATAACTTCCAGCTGAACGCAACGTTTTCGGAGATCGAGCCGAACTCCTATGATGCGCTGGTCATACCCGGTGGGCGGGCGCCGGAATACCTCCGCCTGAACAAGCGGGTTCTGGAGATGGTCCGTTATTTTGCATCCTCCAACAAGCCGATAGCGGCAGTTTGTCACGGGGCGCAAATTCTTGCTGCCGCAGGCGTACTCAAAGGGAAGGAATGCTCGGCCTATCCGGCATGTGCCCCCGAAGTGGAGGCCACGGGAGGAAAGTATGTGCCCAAGGATTGGCCCGAAGCGCACGTCGACGGCAATCTTGTAACCGCGCCCGCCTGGCCGGCGCACCCGGCTTGGCTGGCGGCTTTCCTGAAGGTGCTTTAGCCAGCTGCACGCAAGGGCGGAATCGTCCTTCTTGAATAGAACAAGTCGCACAACCACCGCCGGAAGCCGGCGGTTCGCATGGGCATCTGCGTGGGCACCCTCAAGTGGAAAGGAGACTGGGCCATGCCTCGAACAGTCCAAATAGCAGCCTTCTTGCAGGCACCTCCCGGGAAAATATATGACATGTATCTAAACCCCAAGGCTCACGCCGCCATCACAGGTGCGCCTGTTTCCATCGGGGCGAAAGCGGGAGCGAAGTTTCTTGCATTCAACGGGATGCTTCGGGGAACAATTCTTCAATTGATTCCGAAACGATTGATCGTGCAGTCCTGGAGAGGGGAAAAATGGAAGACCGGCGACCTTGATTCGACGCTGGTATTGTCCTTTTGGCCGGACAGAAAAGGGACCCGGATCGAATTGGTGCATGTCAATGTGGCGGATCATGACTTCGCCGACGTGAGCCACGGCTGGGAGACCTACTATTGGAAACCATGGAGAGAATATTTAAAAAGAACCGGAGGATCGAGGAAGGGAAAACCGGGAAATTAAAATTAACCCGACCGGGCCGATCTCGAGAAGAAAATGGTCCAGCAACTCCGCGCGAAGAAGAAGTGAAATGCGACAACCTTTACCGTCACCGACGGAAGAGTTACCGCAAGGACATCTAACTTCCGGGGAAGCGAACAACTGCCCTGTTGCCCGTTGCGGCCTCGCATCTTAAGCCGGAGCATGAGATCGTCCCGGGCTCCATGACGGATTGCATCTGGCGGCGAGTCGTGCGACCGGAGGAAAAGAAAGCTATACTTTCCAATACTAGTTCTCAATGCAGAGGAGGCACCCGGCATGAATCCGCATACAAACATGGACGAGGGCGAGTTCATCAATGCCATCGATAAGCATTTTTACTTCGAAACCGACCGGGAGTACGAAGAGATCGCCCGTATGGGTTGCTCCATATCCGATAATGCCGCGCTCATGGTCGGCTACCAGCTTGCCATTGGGGCATCCCACGCAAGCCCCGAGGGCAACCTGGGCATACTCGACATATTGACCCGGGAAAGGCCGACGCCCGTCGTCCTTGCCGCGGTACCGGTGATCAAATCTCTTCTTAACGGGGAACCGGTTGCCCGGGAGGACACACATCGCCTGCTGGAAGCCTGCAGGGGGCATTCGAATGCCTGGTGCGGTTTGGGGATTATTCTTTGCGGCGATGTAAGCCTGGAACAGGAATGTGAACGGATCATGGCCGGTTGGCGCAGCACGGAAAACGTGGAAAAGGACGCCTAACGACAGAATCGCGAACCGCCTGACACGAGGCGTGTGCGGATGGCCAAGCCCTATCGTCGCGGTCAAGCGCCGGCCGTGTCTTCTTCTTGCCCGAG
>Ga0209536_100014933_pt1 | contig 11108 bp, 4 predicted proteins | sample DeeMarSeWOR28_12_FD_187461 | JGI IMG/M metagenome (GOLD analysis project Ga0209536, IMG submission 187461) | Marine sediment microbial communities from White Oak River estuary, North Carolina - WOR-2-8_12 (SPAdes) (version 2) | ecosystem: Environmental > Aquatic > Marine > Intertidal zone >... | reverse complement strand
ACTCATGCTGACAGTCACTGCCTTTGCCGGTTCGGGGCAACAAAGCCCTGACGCCAACAGGCAGAACTGTCCACCCAACATGACCGCCTACTGGAAATTAGACGAAACCAGTGGAACCACCTATTTCGACTATTTCGATGGTCATGACGGTGAAGCTCTCGTTTCACCACCGACACCATCGACCGACGGTGTGGTCAACGGATCTCAAGACTTCAACGGTACCTCGGATTTTTTCACCGTAGCCGATGCCGACAACTTCGACTGGGCTCACGACGCCAGCTTCACCATCGAATTATGGGCCAAGCTCACCAACGTCAGCAGTCGTAACAAGGTGATGATCGGTCGGGACGAGGCCGGTGGGCACCCCCACTGGTGGGTTGGGGCCCAGCAGGACGACGGTTATGTCGTCTGGAACATGCTCGATGTGAACGGCAACGGTGTAGCCTGTAACGGCACGACTGCTATCAACGACGGCGTTGAGTGGCATCACATCGTTGCTGTTCGCGATGAGAGCTTGAACGAGAACCGGCTGTACGTTGATGGTGGCTTGGAAGCTACTCAAGGTTACGACTATTCTGCGGATTTCAGCGCCAGCACCACCTTGGGTATCGGATACATGGCCTACAACGGCAATCCCGATTACTACTACGACGGTTTGCTGGACGAGATTGCTCTCTATTCCCGCGCGTTATCCGTGGCAGAAATTCAAGCGCATTACACTAACGGACTTGCGGGTATTGACTACTGCAACTTATCGGATACCCCCCCAACCATTACTTCGTCGCCAGAAACCTCTGCCACGGTGGGTCAGCTCTATACCTATGACGTGGAGGCCAGTGGCGTACCTGCACCAACTTACGAGTTACTTCTAGGACCGGCTGGCATGACCATCGACGAGTTTTCCGGATTGATCCAGTGGACACCCACCGCAGCCGGAGATGTGTTCGTCACCGTCGGCGCCAACAACATAGCTGGCAGCGACACCCAGGATTTCATCATCTACGTCGCCGAACCTCCCCCTTGTCCTGAACTGATGAGTCATTACTGGAAACTGGACGAGACCACGGGTCCTCCTTACGAGGACTTCTGGGGCACTGCGGATGCAACCTGCAGCTCTTGCCCTACTTTGACAACCGGCCTGGTGGGTAACGCCCAGTGGTTCAACACCAACGAGGTGAACGTCCCCGACGACGACAGTCTGGACTGGTCCGCCGATGCCAGCTTTAGTCTCGCCTTTTGGATGAAAACGGATCAGAGCACCTCGGGGAACCGGGTTCTCCTGGGTCGGGACGATGCCGGCAGTGATTTGCACTGGTGGATCGGGGCCGACGGTAATGCCAAGGCTCGCTTCCAATTGAGGGACAGCAGCGGTGGTGGCATTTACATCGGCGGCAGTGGCCCCACCCTCAACAACAACGAGTGGCACTTCGTTGTAGCGGTGCGGGACGGCAGTACCGATATGAATTACCTGTACGTGGACGGCGGAGTCGTCGGTGAAGGCACTCACGATTACACCACTGGTTTCGCCTCCAGCGTGCCCATGAACATTGGCTTCTTGAACCTCGGCGGTGGTTACCACTACCACGGCGCCATGGACGAGATCGCCACCTTCGACCGCGCCCTACCTGAAACCGAGATTCTCGAGCTGCATGCCCAAGGGCTGTCCGGTTACGGTTACTGCGACGAAGTGGCTGTGGCCCCCACCATTGTATCTACACCACCAACCGAGGGGTTGGTCGGTCAACTCTACAGTTATGATGTGAACGCGACCGGTGTTCCCACTCCCACGTACGCTTTGACGACCTCACCGGCCGGCATGACCATCGATCCGGCTTCGGGTCTGATCGAGTGGACACCGACGGCCGCCGGACTTGTCGACGTGGAAGTGGCGGCCAGCAGCAGCGCCGGCACGGATACTCAGTTTTGGCAGATCAACGTGACCGAGCCACCCCCTTGTCCACCGGACATCCTTGCCTACTGGCAGCTGGACGAGACCAGTGGCACCACCTACCTGGACTTCTGGGACGGCCATGATGGTGATGCGCCCGCCTCGCCACCCACACCTGCGACCGACGCGGTCGTGGGCGGCTCCCAAGACTTCAATGGCAGCAGTGATTTCATCGACGTGCCCGATCACAGCGACTTCGACTGGGCCTACGACGCCAGCTTCACCATCGAATTATGGGCCAAGTTCACCAATATCGGCGGTAACAACAAGGTGATGGTCGGGCGGGACGAAGCCGGCGGCACTCCTCACTGGTGGGTGGGTGCTCAGAGCGGCAGCGGTGTCGTGAATTTCAACTTGCTTGACATGGCATCGAACGGGATCGCCTGCCTCGGTACGACCGCCATCAACGATGATACATGGCATCACATCGTGGCCCTGCGCGATGAGTCTCTGAATGAAAACCGCATTTATGTGGATGGGATTTTGGAAGATACTCAAAGCTGGGACTACACAGCCGGATTCGCGGCCGGCACTCCCTTGAACATCGGCTACATGGCCTACAATTTCAGCCCCGGCTACTTCTATGACGGGCTGCTAGACGAGGTCGCGGTCTACGGACGGGCTCTGGCCGATACCGAGATCGCCGAACATTACGCCCTCGGAATGGCCGGCTACGGTTACTGCGACGATGCGGCGGTCGCGCCGACCATCACCTCGGTTCCCGTGACCGAAGCCTATGTAGGTTTACCCTACAGTTACGACGTCGAGGCCACGGGACTGCCGGCACCGACCTATTCCCTGACCGTGGCTCCCGGCGGCATGACCATCGACGAAACCACCGGTTTGATCGAGTGGACTCCCGCCGCGACCGGTGATGTCGACGTCACGGTCGTTGCGACCAACAGTGCGGGCAGCGACGAGCAGAGTTTCACCCTTGCCGTTTTGCTCCCGCCTCCCTGTCCTCTCGAAATGATCTCCTACTGGCGCCTGGACGAAACAGCCGGGTCTCCTTACGTGGACATTCATGGCGGTTACGACGCGAGCGGGATCAACAATCCCACACCTGCCGCCGGTCGACTGGGTGGCGCGCAGTGGTTCGACGGCGCCAACGACGAACTGGACGTCGCCGATGCGGGCCAATACGACTGGAATAGTGGGAACAGCTTCACCATCGAGCTCTGGATGAATACCAGCGCCAGCACCGCGGGTAACCGGGTCATCGTGGGCCGCGACGACGCCAGCAATCCCTTGCACTGGTGGGTCGGTGCCTCTGACGACGGCCGGGCTCACTTCGGGCTGCGAGATACCGCCAACGACTATCAGGGCATCACCGGGACTTCGACCATCAACGACGGCGCCTGGCACCATATCGTGGCAGTACGTGACGCGACTCTGAATCAGAACCGCCTTTATGTCGACACTGTGGAGGAAAACCTCCTGGACCATCATTACACCGGTGGTTTCTCAGGCACTGCGCCGCTGAACATCGGTTACCTGAACCTCAGCGGGCACTACCGGTACGAGGGCGCCGCGGACGAACTGGCTATCTATGGGCGCGTGCTGTCCGAGGTGGAAATCCTCGATCACTTCAACGGTGGAGCGGGGCGGGAGTACTGCGACCTAATCGCCCCGGTCATAGTCACGACACCGCTCACCAGCGGGCTGGAGGGGTTACCGTACAGCTACGATGCGGACGCCACCGGCATTCCCACTCCGACCTACACGCTGCTCGTGGCGCCGACCGGCATGACGATTGATCCGGGCACGGGGCAAATAAGCTGGACACCGGAGGCGGGCGGCCTCTACGACGTGGAGCTGGAGGCCAGTAACACGGGCGGGTCTGCACTGCAGTCCTTCCAGATTTCCGTGGAGGCGGCGCCCGAGTGCCCCGAAGCCATCAGTCACTACTGGCCGTTGGACGAGACCGACGGAGCTCCCTACGAGGATTTCTGGGGCAATGCCGATGCTACCTGCGGTGCCTGTCCTGACGCGACAACCGGCATCGTCAATGGTGCCCAGTGGTTCGACAGTAGCAACGAAGTTAATGCGCCCGTCGGCAGCAGTTGTGACTGGGCGGCGGACGCCAGCTTCAGTCTGGTCTTCTGGATGAAGACCGGCGAGAGCACTTCCGGAAACCGGGTCATTCTGGGCCGAGACGATTCCGGCTCGGACCTGCACTGGTGGCTGGGGCCCAACAGTGACGGTTTCGCATTCTTCCAGTTGCGCGACGTCTCTGGCAACGGTATTGCGATCGGTGGGTCCGGCCCATTGCTGAACAATGATGTGTGGCACCTCGTCGTCGCTGTACGGGATGCGGCTACCGACGCCAACGTACTCTATGTCGATGGCGAGATCGTGGCCATGGACAGTTACGATTATCAGAACGATTTCGCTTCCGGGGTAGACATCAATATCGGCTACCTCAACCTGGGTGGACACTACCGCTACCACGGGGCCTTGGACGAGGTCGCCATCTACGACCGGGCGCTACAACACAGCGAAATCGGACAACAGTACCTCAATGGTTTGCTCAACCACGGCTATTGCGAGACCTTCGCACCCTTCATCGTCACCACGCCGACGACTGCAATCATCGAAGGTCAGTACTATTACGATGTGGACGCGGCCGGCCATCCCACACCAACTTACGCTCTGTCCGTGGCTCCCGAGGGCATGACCATCGATCCGGTGACGGGTCTCATCAATTGGGAACCTTCCTTACCGGGGGAGTACGATGTCACGGTCGTCGCCATGAACTCCGAAGGCTCAGATGAGCAGTCCTACGTCTTGAGTGTGGACGAAGCCACCGGCAACGTGGCCAGCCCCATCATGGCCGCGACAACGGCTACGGGCGTGAATCTCACTTGGGATTACGACGAGGACGTTGTCACCGGCTTCCACATCTACCGCCGGACAGAGCCCGGCTCGGTCACGCGTTTGACGGAGATACCCGTGGCTGGCAATGCCGGCAGAATCGCGTATGTGGACCCAGCCTACGGCGTTTCCGACGGTACAATCTTGTACTACAGCTACGGAATGATAGTTGATGGAGAGGAAATCGGCCGCAGCAACGAGGTCGCAATTACGATCAACGGCTCGACCCCGACTGCTTTTAGGCTCCACCCCAACTATCCCAATCCGTTCAATCCCATCACCAACATCAAATTCGACTTACCCAAGCCGGGTCATGTCCGGCTGAGCGTTTATGACGTCACCGGGCACTTGGTGCGCACCCTCGTGGACGACGTCTTACCCGCCGCAGTGCACCTGCGACAGTGGGATGGCAAGAACAGCGGTGGGCATCCTTGCTCCAGCGGAGTCTATTACTTCAAATTGATCACCGCGGAGTTGGCTACCACTCAGAAGATGTTGTTAATAAAATAGGGGAACGGACAGTCAAGCCCTTCCATGGCCCTGGGCGCAAGCCCGGGGCCATGGCTTTGGGGCGATGTGGCACCGGGTCGGCGCGGTGGGGGAGTATCCCGAGCTAGAATCGGGAAAAGGCGTAAAAATTTCTTTTCATTATTTTTTCCCCGAATTCCTCCAGCCATCCCGTTAACCAGATATCGCCAAAGGAACCTTTTTCAGCATAGATCCAGGAGGAAAACAATGTCACGCAAGTTCTACCTCATCAGTCCTGCGCCCGATGCCCCTTCCTACACAGACATCGAGGCCATGCGGGAGATAACCGGACGTCCTACTGCTCACATCGTTGCCCTGGCCTTGCCCACAGTGGCTGCCATGGTGCCCGATGATTTCGAGATTATCCTCTGTGACGAGTGCGTGACCCCCATCGACTTCGACAGTGGCGCGGACTACATCGGCCTGACTGCAATGGTCAGCAACTGGCGGCGCGCCAGCGAGATCGCCGGGAAGTTCCGCCGGCGTGGCAAGACCGTCATCATCGGAGGACCCCACGCCTCCCTGCGCCCCGAGGTGGTGCGACCTTGCTGCGACATCCTGGTCCGGGGCGAGCTCGAGAATATCGCCGATGAGCTGTTCGCGGACCTGCGATCCGGAGAATGGAAGCCTGAGTATATCGGCACGGCCATCGATCTGAGTCACTCGCCGAAACCGCGCCTCGATCTGTACCCCAACGACCGCGCCCTCAGCGGAGCGCTTCAGATCTCCCGGGGCTGTCCCTTCCAATGCGAGTTCTGCGATGTCATCCAGTACCAGGGTCGCAAGCAGCGCCACAAGACGATCCCCCAGGTCATCGCCGAGCTCGAACAGCTGCGGGATGTCGGATACGGCTACGTCTTTCTGGTGGACGACAACCTGACCGCCCACCGCAAACGCGCCAAGGCGTTACTGAGGGTGATCCGGGACTGGAACGATCGTCAAGTGAAAAAGATCACCTTCGCGACCCAGGTCTCAATCGAGGCGGCGGGTGACGACGAGTTGCTCCGGCTACTCGCCGAGGCGGGCATCGTCGAGGTCTTTGTCGGCATCGAGACACCCAATGCCGAGAGCCTGGAAGACGTCAAAAAGCAGCAGAACAACAAGTACAACTTAACCGAACACATCGAGCGGTTCGTGAAGGCTGGCATTGCGGTCATCGGCGGCATGATCGTCGGTTTCGACGCGGACCGATCGGACATCTTCGAGAAGCAGTTCGAGTTCGCCATGTCCCTGCCCGTACCGATATTTACAGCCAACGTTCTCTATGCACCGGAATCCACCCCGCTGTATGCCCGTTTGAAGCGGGAGGGGCGGATTCACGACAACGATTCCGATCGCCCCCTGACTCTCTGCGGTACCAACATCGTGCCGAAGCACATGACGCGCGAGGAATTGCAGGATGGATTGATGTGGCTGTGCAACAAGCTATACAGTCCGCGCGCCTTCGAGAAGCGGTTGCGCCGGGTCGCCGGGATGATAGGTAAGCGACCGGATCGGCAAAAGACGGGTGCCGTGCCAGGACGTACCGTCTTGCGACCGGTGGACCACGAGTACTCAGCGCTCCTGCGCAAGCTGCCGAGGCTGGGCTTAGCCGAGGCAGCCATGGCGCTGCGGTTCCTGCTCTACGTTTTCCGTCACCCGCGCGCGGCCGGCATCGTGATCCGGTATCTGGCTTTTTACGTCCAGGTCCGTCACATGTACAACCGTGAGCGGTTCTGGCATCCCGAGCTTGCCCGCCAGGAGAACCCGGCGATCGAGGCGACAGAACTGGCCCTGGCCAGCTGAGGCGCGTCTCAGAAAGACCACCCCAAGGACGTGACGATACCCCAGTCGTTGCTGGCGGATGCTGTTGCGGGTGGTTTGTTGTCGGCGTCCCGGTAAAAATTCAAATCCCAAAAGAAATCCTTGAAGACCTCACGTCGTAAATTGATATTCAATCCTGAACGCACGCGACCGGAAGTTGTCAAACTTGGGAATACTAACAGCTTAATCGTTACATCGGTTTTAGGTGAATCATAAAAATAGAGTGAATAAGACACACTGGCCACGAATTCCAAATTGTTCTCGCCCTCACCAGTTCCAGTTAACCATTCGCGGTTGACACTCAGTCCAGGCGTCAGCGTCAAAGTAGCGTTATTGGTACGTATCACATGCAAGCCAGTACCGATTCCCAACAAAATACGTAAATCAATACCCAGTTCGTCGTTCTGTTGGAAACCGCTGTTGGCCGTAGCGAACCACTTCCTTTTTAACAGGCGCTCATAGTTGAGACTAAAGTCCTGTCGTGTGGTAGTGTTGTCATCACCCTTGTTAGTGACGATGGTGTTCCATTTCAACTCGCCAGAATGAATTCGACCCCGGTAAGCACACCTTCCGTCGAAAGTGAGCTGCGCCACGTTGCTCGCTTTCGTGTAACTGAATCCCAGCTTGAAATATCCATCTAAACGCTCCCACCAGGACCTTTCGACGGGCTTGATCATCACGACCTGGTCCATAGCAATTTCATATTCATTGTCTAGAAAACGAATAAGAAGAATGTTCTCTTGATTTGGTGTATCGAAGCTACCGTAATATTTGAGCCCATTATCCAACATGATGAGGTGATATCTGACACTTGTGAGCTGGACGACTTCATACCATTTGATGCTCACCGTCTCCATCGTATCGGTTTTGTAATTCAACCGGCCTCGGTCCATACTTTTGATTTCACCGGTCACATAATCGCCGTTTTTGAGAATCACCACGTCGGTTTTAGCAGCTGTTGCCAAGGGAGCTGTCAAGGCCAGGAAACCAAGGACCAACAAGGAGAAAAAGAACTGTGCTTTAATCATTGGAGTATCGTTTTCAGGTGCACTTACAGTGCCAAAGACTCCCCAGGTTTCAGCACGACGGCTTTCGCTGATGTCTCACTCTCCACGCGGCGAGCGAAAGCTTCTGCATCTTGCTTGATCACATCGAAAGTGTCGTAGTGGATGGGCATGACCATTTTGGGCTCGATCAACTTCACCGCCCGGATAGCATCGTCCGGTCCCATGGTGAAGTTGTCGCCGATTGGTAGAATCGCCAGGTCGATACCCTCCTCACCGATCAGCTTCATGTCGTAGAATAATCCCGTGTCGCAAGCGTGGTAGATCTTCTTGCCGTCGAGATATAACAAAAAGCCGGCGGGATTACCACCGTAGCTACCGTCGGGCAAACCCGAACCGTGATGGGCGATGGTCAACTTGAGTCGTCCCCACGGATGGTCGAAACCGCCACCGATGTGCTGGGGGTGGAGTTTTTCCAGTCCCTGACTCTGCAACCAGTTGTGAATTTCAAAATTGGATACGACGGTCGCGCCAGTTCGCTTGGCAATGGCAACGGTATCTCCCACGTGGTCGCCATGGCCGTGGGAAACGAGGATGGTGTCCACTTCTACGTCATCGGCCGAGACTGGAGCCAACGGATTACCGGTGAGGAAAGGATCGGTGAGCAACTTCGTGCCGTTAACTGCAAAGAGAAAACAGGCGTGGCTGTACCAGGTGAGTTTGACGCTCATGGGTATTCGCCTCCTGAAAAACCGCCTTTGGGGTGGTTCGAGTATGAGTGTGAAATGATCCCTCACCTCGCTATTTTCACAAAGATACTCTTTCGGCGCCACCCTTCAATTCGAATCCGACAAATCCGTATCTTGAATCCAGATATTCCCTTGGGTAAAAACGCTTCCAGATTCACCTTGCCCCGATCAACTCCGGCTGTAACCATGCCTGGGCTGATGAAGACTGCCCACGCCCGCTGCCTCGAGGAGTGGAATCCATGCTCCCTTGGACTAGCTGGGCGTCGTTAATGTGACCAAGACCATGAGCGGTTTACAAATCGGATTGATCAACGTCATCTCATCAAAAGAGAATTGGCCCATTCTGCCTCTTGTGAACTGGACGTTTTAATATTCATGGCGCTGGCAAAGGACGATTGACTCCATATTTTCAAGGACCAGTGGACAACAGAGAGGTCTCATGAGTACACTGTAATGAGTATTTCGGAAGACTGGATTGAATTTTTTCTGGTTTCGGCCGGATATTCTCGTCCACGGACGCCCCGGTATTTTAAACGAACTCGCTAAACTCACGACTGAAAGAGGACAGGACATGAAACTGTGGACATGCAATTGGCCCTTATTGGTGGTTCTTCTATTCATCTTCTGGCTTCAATCAGCTCCTGCCTCCGCCCGTCTCTACTCCAATGACCGCGACGGTGCAGTGGTTGGCTTGAATGTGGGCTGGGGTTGGACCCGCGTGCAGTACCTGGATAGGGTTCAGGACACAACGTTCAAGTCGGACCACGAAGGTGCCCTCTCGGGTGCACTACGAATCGGTTGGGCCCAGAGTGATGATTTCATGTATTCTTTGGACTTTCACGGCTGGACAAAAAACGAAGACTTGGCAAATTATACCATTCTGACCGGTACCGTAACCCTCCATTGGTTTATCGCCGGCAGTGGATTTTTCGCGCGCGGGGGTGTCGGGTTCGGTTCTCTGGACGTGACCGTACGAACACTACCTCAATTCACTCGTTTCACCGAGGGTGGCTGGTCGCTGACTGCCGGGGTCGGCCATGAATGGAGATTCAGTCCTGGCTATGCTATAGGTCTGGCTTTTGACTTCTACTACATTCCTGTCGGTGATATCCAGGGCTACGATGATGTCAAAGCCTATAACTCGAACTTGACCATCAACATGAGCTGGTACTTGTAAATCGACTCATGGTTTTAGCCACTGTATTAGCATATACATTGACCTTCATCGTTTTCTTGTTTACGGGAGCGGCCACTGCTCTCTTCTGGGGACTTTTCTGTCTCACGGCATCACGGGAAAAAAAGCCGAGGGCCGCACTGTTGAGCGGCCTGATCACACTCGTTTTTATCACTTTCTGGTTTGGGGGCTACTTCATCTTTCATCCTCCCAACTTTGTTCTCATGACTTTATCAGGAATCATCATTGTGTTCGCAGCTTTCTTCTTTCTGCCCATGGGTAGGGTTCAGGGAATCCAATTAAGAGGGATCACCGAAAAGATGGACGAGCGGGATGTGATGTTTGCCCGTGAGGAGTACATCTCAGGCACAGAGAAATATAATACTTATTATGCACGCAGGCCGGAATTGAAAGAAGTGGATGACAAAATCCGCAGTTTGCCTGAACTCCTCGCACCAGGAGGAAAATATTACGATCCTATCCGTTCTCGGTACACGGCTTCCATTTTCGATGTTATTGAAAGTCTCCTCACTAAAGCGGATGGCCCGGTCAATCCTCATCGCGCCGTTATCGTGAATGAGGATGTTGAAATATCAGCAAACTCGGATCACTCCGAGAATTCGACTCCGGGTATTGTGTCAATGAGCCCCACCGAAACAACCGCCACCATGAAGCAATTAATCCTTCACCTGGGCGCGGCTGATGTGGGCATCGCGCGTCTGAATCCTGCTTTTGTTTACTCGCATGTCGGGCGCGGACCCGAGCCGTGGGGAGCTCCGATTGTCAACGACCATAAGTATGCAATCGCTTTTACCCTGGAAATGGATTACGAGCACGTGGAGGCGGCTCCGAGAATGCCCATCACAGAGGAGTCGGCCCGGGAATACTTGCTGGGAGCCACAATTTCTATCACCCTGGCCGAATACATCCGTCAGCTCGGTTATCCCGCCCGCGCACATATCGCCGGCAGCAACTACCAGATCGTGCTGCCACCGGTTGCTCACGACGCCGGCCTAGGTGAACTGGGA
>Ga0209536_100014932_pt1 | contig 11108 bp, 9 predicted proteins | sample DeeMarSeWOR28_12_FD_187461 | JGI IMG/M metagenome (GOLD analysis project Ga0209536, IMG submission 187461) | Marine sediment microbial communities from White Oak River estuary, North Carolina - WOR-2-8_12 (SPAdes) (version 2) | ecosystem: Environmental > Aquatic > Marine > Intertidal zone >... | reverse complement strand
ATGAGTAAAGAAAAAAAGATATTAGGAGGGTGATTCCAAAAAACCTTGGTGTCTTCTTGACAGGAATCGAAGACAAAGACCATGAATTCAAGTGGACCAATGTCCTACGTGTCCCCTTCGACCTTGATGAGCTTTCCATCCTTCACATAGAGTTTCTGCCCGCAGTTCCCATGACACCCGGCACCCGCCGACCAGACCACCGTCGGGAAAACCTTCACGTCCCTATCTGAACTCATAAAGAAGCTCCTTTCCAAAATTAGGCATTGGCTAACTCGAACTTCATGATGAAAGAGCAAGTTCGGGAGCTTGACCGTTATATGACTCTGCTGCCCAAGGCGGGTTTTTCCCTTCAACTGATAATAAAAGGATCAGCACATATTCCGGTTCAAATAGTTAGCATAAACGCGTTGGCATTGCCAATACCATAATACACAGACCGAAAAAAGCCAGATAAATACTCTTCGCGTACCCGAAGGGATTCAACGTGGCGAGGCCATGAACTGGATGGATCCGATTCAAGCATTTTCTTTACTATCACACTGTAAAAAGGTTAGACTCCCTTACCCTGATGAAGGCAAAACCGGAAAGGCAAGAGGCCTTTTAATGACAAACGACCCAAAATCTAATTACAGGTGGTATGTGCTGAGTCTAGCAACGCTGGCATACTTTTTCATCGCCGGTGTGTCTCGCATGTGCATGCCTGTGCTCTTCAAGGAGATATCAACTGACCTAGGATTAAGCATGGTCGCCATAGGCGCGGTATGGGGCATGGACCCACTCGCCGGCGTGTTTATCGGTCTCCCCAGCGGATTGCTGGCTGACCGTTTCGGAGTGAAACGCACTATGGTCGCAGTATGTGTCATGGCAGGGATTTTTGGCGCTATGAGGGGTTTATCCTTCAACTTTGTTACAATGGCCACGACCATGTTCCTGTTCGGTCTTATGGCAGCTGCAGCGCCAAGCATTGTCCCCAAGGTCACTGCCGTATGGTTTCAGGGAAAGGAGCTGGGAATATCCAATGCCCTTCTGAACATCGTGTGGGGTTTGGGATCCATGAGTGCTACAATGTTCAGCGCCACACTTCTGTCTCCCCTGCTGGGAAGCTGGAGGAATGTAATGTTCCTCTATGGTATACCCTGCGTCTTGCTTGGTCTTTTGTGGCTTATCACAGGAAGAGAGCCCGTCTTCGAGGATGGGAAATCCAAAAGAGCCTCTTCCATACACTTTAAGCAGTCCCTTTCCAGTGTCATTAAAATCAAGCCTGTATGGATCATAGGTCTGATCACGCTGACCTTCTGGGGATCAAGTATCGGTATGGTCGGTTATCTTCCTGTCTATCTGAGAGATGTAGGATGGTCTCCCCTTGCTGCGGACAGCGCGATCACAGTGCTTTCCGGCGTCAGCACCCTTGGTGCCATTCCGGTGGTCCTCATTGCCGACAGATCCGACAGCCGTAAGGGAGTCTTGATGGTGTCTATAATGCTCATGACTTTGACCATGGGGCTACTTCCTTTTATGACAGGTGCTGGTGTGTGGATGTTGCTGGTGTTGAACGGTTTCCTACGTACCGGTTTGTTCGCGCTCTTTAATGTAATGGTCCTGGAAAACAGGGAAGTAGGCATAGCCTATAGCGGTACTGCGGTGGGTCTTGTAAGTACTTTCGGCATGATAGGAGCCTTTCTGGCCCCTCCTTTGGGAAACAGCCTTACCGCTTTTGGGCCTGGTCTGCCTTTTATTCTATGGGCTGTCCTGTCGGCAATAGGACTACCTATGTTCCTGTTTCTTAAGGATGAATGAGCCGTCGAATACTCGTTTTCAGATCGTTGTGGGGTATGAATCTTCTGATAGAGAACTGAGTGGGAGGTATATTGAGAGGAGTAAAACCTCACTTCAAAAGAGAGATTCTTAGATGTCTTTCCAGCACGCCTGGCCGAGCGGGCCAGACACACCTAGCCCTTCGGGACCGTCAAAGACCCCGTATCTCGGGATTCTTCACTTCCCCTGTACCTCATTCAGTTTCTCTGATAGTTTTGACAGGTCAAGCGGTTTTTGAATGAAGCCATGAGCACCACTATCAATGATTTCCTGAGCTGGCCCATCCATTGAGTATCCACTGCAAACAATGACCTTGAGATGCGGACGCGCCTCCATGACAGCTTGATAAATAGCTTTCCCTCCCATATCGGGAATTACAATGTCAAGAATAGCCAGTTGTATTTCTCCCTCGAATGTTTTGGCAATATGAACGGCTTCCTCACCCGTTCTGGCTTCTAAGACATTGTAACCCAGCCTTTCTAGAAGCTTACGAATCACATTCAACACATCATTTTCATCTTCGATTATTAGAACATTCCCTTTACCTTTCACGGGTATAGCTTCTCCCCTTTCGGCATCTTCAGGTTTCTCGGTAATAGCGGGGAGAAAGAGGCGTACAGTCGTTCCTTTACCCAATTCAGTGTCTATCAAAATATAGCCATTATGATTTTCAATGATTCCATGAACCGCTGCCATTCCAAGACCACGACCCTGGAACTTGGTCGTAAAGAAAGGCTCGAACACTCGATTCTTGGTCTCTTCATCCATTCCCTTTCCATCATCTTCGATCATCAGACTGACATAGAGGCCGGGATTCAAACCTTCATTGATATAGACACTTGTCTCATCAATCTTTTCATTTCTTGAAGCTATTTTTATTCGACCCTTACCTTCAATAGCCTCTGAAGCATTTTGTATCAGAGCAGACAGAACCATCTGCATCTGTGTTGAATCACATTTGATGGGTAAGATATCATGGGGCAGATCGGTATCCATGTTGACATCAGGATGAATGGTATGCTCTATGAGGGGTAATGCGTTTCTAACAAAATCACTTGGTGACATGATTATAGGAGAATACTTTCCTCCTCTCGCATAGGCCAAAAGTCGACTGGTTAAGAGTGCCATTCTTTTAGCAGAATGTCTCATTTGCTCTATAGATGTGACTATGTTTTCATCATGTGACAAATCCAGTTCCAGCATATCAAGGTTTGCTGTGATAGGGGATAAGGCATTGTTGAACTGGTGTGCGACACCTCCTGCTAGATTGGCAATTGATTCCATTCTTCGGGCCTTCTGGAGTCGGTTTCTAAGATTTTCCTTTTCATCCTCTTCCTTTTTGCGTTGTGAGATATCCCTTGCAAAGGCACAATTATATCCTTCCTCACCAAATTTCACGTAATTAACCGAAATTTCAACAGGAAAAACGGTACCATCTTTTCTCTGATGATGTGCATGGACAATGAAAGAACCCCTGCTCTTAATCTCCTCCCAGCGATCAGGCCATACTTCTTGAGTTGATTCAGGATCAAAATCATGGAGCTTCATTCCCAGGAGTTCATCTCTTGTGTAGCCAAGTGAACGGCAGGCAGCGTCATTCACATAGACAATACGGGAGTCAGAGTCCATCCAGAAAGCGCCGTCGGAACATCGCTCCACAGCAAATTGGGTGAATTGGAGGGTCTGCTCCGCCTTTCTAGGCTCGGTAATATCTGTGAATACTGTGGCGAATTGTCCTTTCTGGGGACTATAGGCAAGGACTTCAAAGTATTTGTTAAGTTCTCTAGAATAATCGGCGAATTTGATGGATTCTCCTGTCAGAGCAACGTTTCCGTATCTGTCAATCCATTTTGACTCTATCTCCGGTAAAACCTCAAGGACTGTCTTGCCAATGACCTCAGCTGACTTGAGTCCTGTCATTTCTTCGAAGGCGGAATTTACTTCTGAGAAGCGATAGTCGATGGGTTTTCCTGTGTCATCACAGCATATTTCATGCAGGGCGAAACCATTCAGCATTTTCGATATGAGCGTCTTGTATCGTTTTTCACTCTCATTCAATGCCTCTTCTGCCTTCTTACGCCGGACAGCCTCTTCCTCTAATTCTTTTACCTTTTGCTCCAATTCTTCGTAGGTTGGTCTTTTACTCATGGATAGAATCCTCATTTCCAAGAATCTAGTAGAACAGGGCAGTCAATATCTATATTATATCAAAAGGCGTCTGACTAGAACAGAGGCATCTCTCCGCACATTCTCAATGGCATTTTGCAGATACCATTGTCTCCAAAATTACCACGCAAAGCTTCTTCAGCTATATTCAGACCATGAATAAGGATGCCCTGTTGTCAGGATCTGATCAAGGTCAATGACGGAAATTCGTTTTCCCTTTACACCCAAATAGGGATCTGCCTATACTTATCCTGTGTGAAACCAGGCCATTGGGCGGTTTTGACATCGTCAAGACGGGTCTGTCGCTGTGATTCCGGGATTTCAAAGGATAGCCGGTTTCTGGTCGATGACTGGTGAGAGGAAGGGTTGTGTGATTCGATCGGGAATATTCCATGCAACTGCCCTAAAAGACAAAAGGGGATACTGTCATGTGTGAATTCTGTATGGAACATGGTGAAGGCAAGAAATGGTATTTGGAGGCAAGCAACTATTCAGAGGACCTTCTGAGTGATATGAAACGGCAAAAGATGCTGAAGAGCTTTGTGTCTGAAGCCAGCAGGCTTGAAAATCCAGGTGAGCAATTTGAAAAAATCGCTCAAGCCCCCTGGCTGGTGAAGCGCTTCATTCGTTGGCGTATGGTAAGAGCCATGAAAAAGAACCATTACGGCCAAATTCTTCCCATCGAGGATGTTGCGGAAATCCTTGGTTTCACAAACACCATTGTGCGAGTTCCCTGCGTCTGCCGGTACATGCAGAAGAAGGAAGAAAAGCGCTATTGTTATGGTGTCAGTTTGGGAGGGAGTGAAGGGAAATTCTTGGAGCTTCTCGGAAGCCAGGGTTTGAGTTTCCTCACCGGGCCGGATACAAAAGGACTTGAAACACTCACCAAGGAAGAGACCATAAAGGCATTTAAAGAGCACGAACGTGAGGGGCTATGTCACAGTGTATGGACATTTCGCACTCCATTTATCGGCGGTATCTGCAACTGCGATCGCCCGGATTGTCTGGCAATGAAATCAACCGTCACACATGATATCCCCGTCATGTTTCGGGCGGAATATGTGGCGGTGATGGACCAGGATCAGTGCATTGGCTGCCGAAAATGCATGACCGTATGCCAGTTTGGGGCTATTTCATACAGTGCAGCCAGTAAGAACGCCCACATTGACCCGGCGCGCTGCTATGGCTGTGGCGTCTGCCGTGCCCAGTGTGAAGAAGAGGCTATTCGCCTCGTGGATCGATCGGAGGTGAAGCAGGTGGCAAATCTCTGGTAAAGGCGACCTAGGGATATTTAGGAGACATGTGAAAGATGGAAAAGTATAGAAGAAAACTCGCTGCCATATTCAGTGCTGATGTCGCCGGTTACAGCCGTCTTATGGGTGATGATGAGGCTGCTACTGTAGATACCCTTACCGCATATCGGGAAGTAATGTACTCATTGATCAAACAGCACAGGGGGCGTGTGGTTGATTCTCCCGGAGATAATATACTCGCGGAATTTGCCAGTGTTGTGGACGCGGCACAATGCGCAGTGGCCGTTCAGAAGGAGCTTCAGTCCCGTAATCTAGAACTGCCGGAAAAGCGAAGAATGCAGTTTCGTATAGGTATCAACCTTGGTGATGTCATTGAGGAAGGCGAGAGGATCTATGGTGACGGCGTCAATATCGCCGCAAGGCTTGAGTCATTGGCAGATCCGGGTGGGATCTGTATATCAAAGACCGCCTTTGATCATATAGAAACCAAACTCCCCTTGGGGTACGAGTTTATAGGCGAACAGACTGTTAAGAACATTTCAAAACCTGTATTCGCATATAAGGTCATTATGGATCCCAGGGTGGTTTCACCAAAAAAAACCGTCAGAGTGATCGCTAAATCACCGTGGATTAGAAACTCTATTATTGCTGTGGGAGTAGTTGTTCTCATTATACTTGTCTTTGGTATTGCAGGCACGATACCCAGGTGTGCTGATCCTCAAAAAAGCCAGAAGAAGGATGAAAGGCCTTCCATAGCCATAATGCCCCTTAAGAATATGAGCGGCGATCCATCGCAAGAGCATTTCAGCGACGGAATTACAGAAGAATTGATTCATTCACTGTCCAGGATAAAAGGGTTAAGAGTCGCTTCACAAACATCATCATTCTATTATAAGGGAAAAAATGTAGCGCTTTCTACTATAGGTGAAGAGCTGTCAGTAGACTATGTTCTTGAAGGGAGTGTGAGGAAGTCAGAGAGCAAATTGCGCATTACGGCTCAGCTTATAGGTGTGGCGGACGACACACACATATGGTCAGAAACCTATGATAGAGAAATGAAGGATATCTTCAACATTCAGGATGAGATATCTGAAGCAGTGGTCAAGAAATTGAAGATTGAATTACTGGGTCCTGAAGAGGAAAGAAAGACAGAATATTCTATAGTCGAACATGAACGCCGAATAGGCATCAATGTGAATGTTGATGATGATGAGATTCTGGGGGGAGGACTGGTAGCCGTCGGGTTGACTGTCGAGGTGGCCGGCTCGGTAAAGGGAGGTCTTAAGGCCTATGGTGGTCATGTCGTTATTTCAGGAAACAGCCAGGATACGGTGGATTTTCGAGGATCCCATGTTACACTTTCAGGGAATTTTCAGGATGAAGTAAGGGGTAGTGCAAAAGAGCTTGTACTTTCCGGTAGATTTGAAAAGGATCTTGAAGTCGATGCGACACATATATTGATAACCCCGGAAGCCGTGATCAAGGGTGATTTGATTTACTCTGCTGGCGCGCTTGACCGCAATGAAGGCTCTCAAATAGCCGGGAAAATGACACAGGTGAATGTGGGAGATACTGAAGACTTGTTGACCGGCCCTGAAGAAAGCAAGTTGTCTAGAGTGCTGAAAGGGATATACTGGGATTTAGCCATTTTGGTTTTGGCTGTTTTTCTATATTATCTCCTGCCAAAGCAAAACGAAAGAATACTGGTTACTATTTCATCTAATAAATGGATAAAGAGTCTAACGAAAGGGCTTTTATTTCTTATCATAGCTTCCATAATAATCACCATTAGCTTTATTACAGTTGTTGGAATACCTTTCGGGACAGTATGCCTCTGCGTGGTTATGGTTCTCATTATTCTAGGACCAGTATACGGAACACTTTGGACAGGCAGAAAGGTATTGGGCTATTTCAAGGCGACCTTCGAAGAGAATTACTTTCTGGCTCTAATAACAGGAATTATCGTTATTGATGTATTGTCCATGATTCCTTTTGTGGGATGGCTTGTGAAAGCGTTCATCTTCTTGGTCAGTGTGGGTGCCATATGGCAGCTCACATGGGTGGCTCTGAAAACCTCCAGGGAGGATGTCGTGGATGTAGCATCTTAATCAGACTCCAACGGACTATCCGCGGGCAAATCGCCATAGACTACGCGTCGCAAAAACCTCCAGCGACCGTTTTCACGGACGATCGTGTCTTCATAATGGCCAAGGAAAACCGGTTGGGGCCCCCCGTCTTCGCTGCGGACAACAAATATCCATTTAGTCGTCGCTTCGGCTCGGTCGCCGTCCAGGCGAATCATATCATTCGTGAACAAATGGAAGTTAGACGCTTCTGCCATGGATGAGTCCGTGCCGATGGTCCTTTCCATCAATTCACGAATATTTCGAGATCCTTTTGCACTGCCCAGTCCCCCGATCCATTCACCTTCCTGTTCAGCGAAGAGGTCAGAAAAAGCTGCAAAGTCCCTCTGGTCCAAAAAACGTCCGTAATCCATTAAGAGCTGTCGTATTTCCACGCGATCCTGCAGCTTTCTCAGTTGATCTTCCACGGTTTCGTTCTGCGACGAAGAAACAGCCCGTTCTTTCGAAGTTGAACGAACACCCGAACAGGATATTGAAATGACACAGATTCCGACGACGCACAGCAGCGATATCGACTTGATATTCATCCTTCCTACCTCGCTCTCAAATTAATCTGAACCGGTTTCATTCGATCACATGATGCAGAGTGCCTGGCGTATCAAGTCTTGCTCGTCTTGATCTCTATTTCACCCTGCTTCACCCTGCCTTCTCGTTCTCACAACGCTCTATACCATAAAGGTTCATCAAAGCAAAGAACGTCCCAAAAACCCTTCAATTTCCCGAATGAAGGGGGTCAAAAGGTTCTGATAGGAATCAAATGTGGCGGAAAGTGTCTCAGTGCATGGATGGGTCTGCGTCGGTGTATATGGAATTTCAATATCATTTCAGTCGCTTTTTATGTAACCTTTTCCGCAAATCATTCTATCTAATAGTGAAAACAAGATCGCCGGAGCTGAATTGACACAGGACCAGGAAATAATGCTGAGTGTGAAGGATGGAGATGTCCAGAAACTGGGGCTGCTTTTTGATAAGTATTCCAAGGAGGTATACAACTATTTTCAGTTCCAGATAAGGGATCGTTTTAAAAGCGAAGACCTTGTACAGAATGTCTTTTACAGCATTCTGAAATACAGGCACACCTTCAGAGACGGAGCGAGTTTTAAGGTGTGGATGTATACCATAGCGAGAAATGAAAAAGTGAAATTCTTCAAGAACAAGAAGGTGTTAACCGGTGATATGGATCCTGAACAATTAAATGAAGAGAGGCGTAATCCTGAGAATGATCTGGAACGTAAGACGAATATGAAGAATCTCAATATGGCGCTCCAGATGATATCTCCTGATAACAGGGAGTTGATCATCTTGAGTCGGTTCAATGGATTACCCTACAGTCAGATTTCAGAAATAATGGAGTGCAAGATCGGGGCACTCAAAGTTCGAATGTACAGGGCGATAAAAGAACTGAAAGAAGAATATAACAAGATAGCAGGGGAACAGAATAATGAAGTGTGAAGATTTGAAAGAGCTATTCATTGAATACATCGACGGGTCTCTAAATGACCGTAATAGGGTAATGGTTGATGAACATCTTTCCTCATGTAAAATCTGCTCGGAAGAAGTCGCGAATATCGGCTCCTTATGTCTGAAATTGAATGGTATTGAGTTGGAACAGCCCTCTGAAAACCTGAAGAAGAACTTTGAAAACATGATCAATTCATACAGTCTCGGCACGACTCATCATATGAGGATGCCCTGGTTCGAAAAGCTTTCGAAATGGCTGGAAGACTGTTGGCCAAAGCGTCCTCTAATGCAACTCACCGCCACAATAGCCGTACTTATGATCGGCCTGGTTATGGGTCTTAACATCGATATAGAAGATGAATCTGACAAAGAAATCGTGCAACTGAAAACCGATGTGGATCAGATACGACAGACAGTCATGAGTTCACTCCTTAATCAGTCATCAGTGACTGAACGGATAAACGGTCTGAGAATGACCAACCGGCTGGAAAATGTGGACGACGAGTTCTATTCAACCCTTTTGTTGCTGTTAAATACCGACTCAAACGTCAACGTGAGGCTCGCCGCGGTCAATGCATTGTCGAAGTATGCTGACAATGAATATGTAACGCATGAACTGGTCAAATCACTTGGTCTGCAATCATCTCCGCTGGTACAGATTTCTCTGATCGATCTGTTGAGCACTGTTCAGGAGTACGATTCATATCCAGCATTGATGACAATGATCAATGACCCGAATACAAATACGCATGTCAAAAAACGAGCGAAATCAGCTTTGACCAAATTGGTTTCATTTTAGGGTTCTATTCAACCATATGAGGGCATAGGCTTTGGTCCAAGGAGGATACAATGAAGAGAATATTTTTTGCAGTCATTAGCATTTCTGTTTTTGTGCTGAATATCAGTCAATCTATTGCAGAGGACAATAAGTATAGCTATGAAGTCGAGTTTGGAAGTTCAAAAGAAGACAGGATTCTGCAATTCAACGGCAATGGAAATGTGAATATCACCGGCTATAACGGCAAAAAGATTCTGCTTTCTTCAGATGAAAATGTGTTTGAGGATGATGAAACGAATGAAAAGGCCAAGGGTCTTAGAAAAATTGGGGGAGGCGGTTTCAATATCATCAATAACAAGGAAAAGAATGTCATCATTGTAGCGAGGCCAGTGCATAAAGAAATAGACCTGGATGTGAAGGTCCCAAACAATATCACCCTGAAATTCGGGACAGGAGTGATCAAACCCTCCAACGGTTTTCATCTTTCCAGGATTCACATGGTAGGACCTGATTTTGAGAAACTGGCCGAGAAAGTTGAGGAACTATCAAAAGACTTTGAATTAGAGAAGAAGGTATTTGAAAAACACGCGGAAGAACTGGAAAAAAAGTCAGAAGACCTCAAAACCAAGACTATCATCATAGCGCCAGAAGTTGAAGAATACACCGACGACGCAAAGAACTATACTGGTGGGGGTGTGAAGATTATGATGCACGCCCCTCCGTCCATAGGAATGATTGAAGGGGATATCACCATAAATGATTTCAAAGGACTTGTTGAAGCATCCACTGTCCAAGGAAACATTACCGTAAATAGCATGGACGGTATGGTCTTGGCCAACACCGTTGAAGGGGACATCAATGTGACTTTCAAGAAGCTGAATGGTGATAAGGGAATCTATTTCAGCACGGTAAATGGTGATATTGATGTCACTTTTCCTAAGAAAACAAACGCCGATGTGATGGCAAAAACCATAGAAGGTGCTGTCTATTCTGGTTTTGATGGTGATGTAACTTTTGGCAAGAAATCAGACAGCGAAGAATCGGAAGCCGACTCACAGAGTCCTTTTGGAAATATGTTTAGATCAGATTATGTCTCGACCCGAATCAACAAAGGTGGACAGGAAGTGTATTTGAATACGATAAACGGCAGTATTTATATCAGAAAGGGGAATTAGATACTCTCGCATTGACGACTCCGCTTCTTGAAGCGGAGTCGTTGTGTTTGCCAGCTTCTTCCTCACCGAGTCTCGCTCAAAGGGCAGTCCTGAATGCGTCCGCTTCCATAGCTAGTGCCTCGTATCACAATTTCTTGGTCTGATATGAGAGTTCTTGGTCGTTTCCCGGACTATTCTGTATCTATTCGCAAATATATGATACAAGCCACTACTTTCATAAAGGGGTTCGGCACCCATATATCATCCTCGATAAGGCGTGTGTAAATTCAGGTTGACTCACAAGCCCCATTCCCATCATTTGCTTCATACCAAAGGC
>Ga0209536_100014931_pt1 | contig 11108 bp, 7 predicted proteins | sample DeeMarSeWOR28_12_FD_187461 | JGI IMG/M metagenome (GOLD analysis project Ga0209536, IMG submission 187461) | Marine sediment microbial communities from White Oak River estuary, North Carolina - WOR-2-8_12 (SPAdes) (version 2) | ecosystem: Environmental > Aquatic > Marine > Intertidal zone >... | reverse complement strand
CCCGGTCGCGATGTTCTCCCGGATAATCCCTGCGCGCGGCGGCGATACTTTCCAGGGCATTGGTCAGGGCCAGATCGCCGATGGCATGGATCGCCACATCACAGCCGCGGCTGTAGGCCAGCCGGATTTTTTCTTCCAGGACATCTTTTTCCAGGCAGGCGATACCGCATTGCGCCGGGTCATCGGTATAGGGTTCGTGCATCAGGGCCGTACCTGAACCGAGGGAACCATCGGCAAACAGCTTCACATGGTTGAACCATAGCCGGGGGCTGCCATTACCGGCGGTGATTCCCCGGGCGGCGGCTTGCTCCAGGTCATCGGGCGGCAGCAGGTGGTAGACCCGCAGTTTCAACTTGCCTTCGGCTTCCAGGGCCGCCAGGGCTTCCCACTCCGTAAGCCTTTCACAGGTATGGACACCGGTAATCCCGTGGCGCAATGCATCCTGCTGGGCGGCCAGGGCCATCTGTTTGCGATCCTTCAGGGAGGCCGACGGAATATGGTCTTCGATGATTTCACGCGCTTCGCGCAGCAGGCCGGTGGGTTCGCCGCTGACCGGATCCTTATCGATTTGGCCGCCGGCCGGATTGGGCGTATCACGGGTAACTGCGGCGCGTTTGAGCGCTGCCGTATTGACCCAGATGCTGTGTCCGCAGGCGCGCACCATCATCGCCGGGTTATGCGGGGTGATGTCGTCCAGGTCCTGCCGGGTCGGCTCCCGCCCCTCGCGCCACTGATGGTGATTCCAGCCCCGGCCGAGTATCCAGTCGCCCGGTCGGCGCGATCCGGCGGCTTGTTGGATGCGATCACGGATTTCGGCCAGTGATGCGGCATCACGCAAATTGACCATCTGAAATGCCCGCCCCAGGCTGACAAAATGACAATGCGCGTCCACCAGCCCGGGCGTCACCAGCATCCCCGACAAATCCAGCTTTTCGGTGTTGTTGCTGCAGGTAGATTCAATCTCGGCGTTGCTGCCGACGCGGGCAATTTGCTCGCCGGTTATTTTAAGGGCTTCAGCCCAGGGCTGGGCGGGGTTGCCGGTAAAAATCCGGCTTGAAAAAATCGCAAAATCCATCAACTAATCCTTTTCTTTATGAGAGTAAGTAGTAATCGTGCACAAAAATACTGTAACACCACTAAAAATCAAAAATTCCAAATAACAAATCACAAATATCAAACAAATTACAATAGTCAAATCCCAAAACTTTCTCCCTTTTCGAAAGGGATCAGGGGGATCCGAAACGTTCCCCCTTTTCTAAAGGGGGTTAGGGGGATTTGCTGGTCATCGAGTTTTGTAATTTGAAATTTATTGGTGATTTGGTGCTTGTAATTTGGAATTTATCGAAACCCATTTACGATTTGAAATAACCGTATCAGCTATCATACAACTACCAACCGTGAGCTGTGAGCCATGGGCCATGAACTATGAGCCATGAGCTATTTTATCCGCGCACTTGCGTGACGGTATGTGGATCTAAAATATCCCGCAACCCGTCGCCGAGAAGGTTGAGCCCCAAAACGGTGACAAAGATGGCGATCCCTGGAAAAATAGAGATCCAGGGTGCCGTGAAAAGCTGCTCCCTGGCGGCCGACAACATGCCGCCCCAGGATGGCGTCGGCGGCTGCACGCCCAAACCGAGAAAAGAAAGCGATGCTTCCAGCAGGATGGCCCAGGCAACACCCAGGGTGGCGATCACCAGGATGGGGCCGACGATGTTCGGCAGGACCTGGGTGAACATGATGCGGATGCGGCCGTAGCCCAGCGCGTCGGCCGCTTTGACGTAGTCAAGGGTCCGCGCGGAAAGGGCCTGGGAACGGGTGATGCGGCAGGTATAGGACCAGTTGGTAAGCCCCAGGGCCACGAAAACATTCAGCAGGCCGGGCCCCAGCAGGGCCATCACCGCCAGGGCAAAAATAAGGGACGGGATCGACAGCATGACATTGGTCAGGCCCACCACGAAATCATCCCACCATTTGCCGAAAAACCCGGCGGAAAGGCCCAAAATGACGCCGATCATGGTATTGAAGGCCTGGCAGATCAGCCCCACCGACAAGGATATGCGGGCGCCGTATATCACCCGTGACAGAATGTCGCGCCCCTGGTTGTCGGTGCCGAACCAGAATGTGGCGCTGGGAGGCTCTTCGGAGACCATCAGGTCGGCGTCGTCAACCGGATGGTAGGGGGCCAAAAAAGCTGCGAATACAGCGAGAAAAATCACGAACAGCGTTATGATGCCGCCGACAATCAGATTGGTCTGTCGCAACAGTTTTCTAGTGGTGGTGTTCATTTGTATGACGCCCGAATCCTGGGATCGATAAATCCGTAAAGCAAATCAACGATCAGGTTAACCAGCAGAAATACCATGATAATCGTCAGAATACAGCCCTGGGTGACCGGGATATCCCGCTGGAAGATGGAATCAACGACCAGCGAGCCCAGACCCGGCCAGGAAAACAGCTTTTCCACAATCACCGTCTGGGCCATCAGCGCGCCGAATTGCATACCCGCCGTGGTCAGCACCAGTATCAGGGCATTGCGAAAAACATGTCGTTTATTCACCAGCAGCTCGGAAAGGCCTTTGGCGCGCGCCGTGCGGATATAGTCGTTGGCCAGGATCTCCACCACCGCGGCCCGGGTGGTGCGGGCCAAAAGCGCCATGTAGGCCACCCCCAGGGTGAAACCCGGCAAAATCATGTGTTTAATGGACCCGTCGCCGTAGCCCATCGGCGGCAGCAGGCGCAATTTGACCGAAATAAAGTACATCAGCAGAAGCCCCAGCCAGAACTGGGGGATGGATACCCCCGAGACCGCACCCATCATGCTTAAAGTGTCCAGCCAGCGGCCCTGGCGCACAGCGGAATAAAAGCCCAGCGGGATCCCCAGGGCGAGGGCGATACCCATGGCGACCAGCGCCAGCTTCAGCGTCGGCCAGAGCCGCTCCAGGATCAGCTGGGTGACGGGTTCGCGCCGCAGAAAGGACAGTCCCAGGTCACCGGTGGCCAGGTCCTTGATGTAGATCAGGAATCGCAGCCAGACCGGCTTGTCCAGGCCCCAGTCTTTTTTCATCTGTTCAATATAGTGCAGGTCGATGTTGTGGTCCTGTTCACCGGCCGCCATCAGGGCGGCGTTGCCGGGCAGGACGTTGAGCAGCAAAAAAATAATCAAGGCCACCGCGAGGATGGTGGGAATAAACTGAAGTATTCGCCGCACGGCATACGCGAACATCGAATTTTCCTTTATAAGAATTGATTTACCCCGGACACCGAATATGCAGAGGCCGCATTTAATTTTTCCTTTGCCGTTTCTCAACGGCAAAGGAAAATTTTAATTTCTACTCGGCAAACAAAATTCAGGTACTACTTCATGTTAGCCCGCGGTGAAGTTTCGTCGATCCAGACGTTGGTCATATCCTGAAACATCATTTCCGGGGCCACCGGAGCCAAGCCGTGCACCCAGGGTTGATGCGCCAAAATGGCTTTATTGTAGTTGAAAAACCACAGCGGTGCATCTTCGACGAAAATTTCTTCCGCCTGCCGGACGAGGGCCAGCTTTTTATCCTTGTCCCGCGTGGCGGCCGCCATATCCAGCAGCTTGTCATATTCGGGGTTGTTGTACTGGATGTAGTTGCCGGCAGCCGGCGGGTTATCCGATTTCCAGCGGACCATCACCTCCACCGGATCCGGCCCGGAATCCAGGGACCAGATAAACAGCTGGTAATCGGCCTGGCGGACGCGTTCAGCCATGGCCGCCCCTTCCATCTGCTGAATTTTCAGGGTAATGCCGATCTTTTTCAGATAGGGCATGGCCGCTTCATAGATACCCGTACCCCAGGATTTATTGGCGGTGCCAATGGCATTCTCAACCGTAAAGCCATTCTCGTAGCCCGCTTCTTTCATCAGCTGTTTGGCTTTTTCGGGGTTGTACTCGTATTTTTTAATTTTGGGGTTGAATGCCGGCGAGGTGGTCGGCAGATATCCCCGCGCCGAAAAAGCCTTGCCTTTGAGAACCTTCTCGATGATCAAATCGGCCGGGATGGCGTAGCAGAACGCCTGGCGCACGCGCTTGTCGCTAAAGGGTTTGAAGTCCGGGTTGAAACCAATCAGGCGGGTGAACATCTCGGCCACCTCGATCATATTCTTGGAAATCACCGGATCAGCCTTGTACTCGGGATAGTTCACGGCCCCGACGATGGTGGCATCCAACTCCTTGGCCTTGAAAGCCAGGTCGCGCGGAGCTGCCTCGCCCATGATTTTGTAAACCACCTTATCCAGATAAGGTTTGCCCTCCAGATAAAAATCATCGAATTTTTCCATGACCACTTCGGATCCCTTGACCCACCTGACGAACTTAAACGGGCCGCAGCCCACCGGATTGGTGGAAAACGCATCTCCCAGGCGCTCGACTTCCTCTTTGGGATATATGTCGGTTCCCGGCAGCCAGAGGTAGAATTTCATGTCCACCGGAACATTTAGCGTCATCGTAAACGTGAGATCGTCAATTTTTTTGAGACCTGAGATCGTGGCCGCTTTGCCTTCAATGACCTCATCGACGCCTTTGATCGGCTTGACCTGATCCAACTGAGGCGACGCCGGTTTCAGGCTGGCGATGCGGTTATAGGACCAGATCACATCATCGGCAACCAACTGGCGGCCGTTGTGAAACTTGATGTTGGGTCTCAGCTTGTAGGTGTACACCAGACCATCTTCGGAAACGCTTACGCTTTCGGCCAACTCCGGTACCGGTTCGTTCTTATAGGGATCCCATTTGTATAGGGAACGATGGATATTCATTCCCACCAGATAATCCTGGTAACGGGTGGATTTGTGAAGATCGAGCCCGAATAGGTCCCCGCCGTAGGGGGCCATCGTATTCAGGGTTCCCCCGCTTCTCGCCGCAAACACGGAAGAAGCACTCAAGCCGATTAGCAATACCAATGTCAAAACCAGAACTTTCCTCATTAATCAACCTCCTTTGTTTAAGTTATACCTCCATATAAATTACAGCGCACCTACAATTCCACACCCGATTTCGCATGTCAACCCATAATCAGCGATTCTGGTTAAAAGCGCACTTGGGAATCGATCGCCCGGTATTCAACCTATCGATCGATTCAGGAGCTTGAAATTTTTTGAATCGCTGATGCTGTATTTTCCGGTGCCCTTCCGGGCGATCTGCAGGATTGTGTCACACAAAAATCGAGATTGAAACTTGAATCAGCGACCCTCGGCAGACCCGGGGAGGTGAGGAAGGGATTTGCTTGCGGGGGTGAGCCGCCGGAACGTTGAAGCCAGTTTAAAGCGCACATATTTGATAAAGTTTTGCATACCGGAATCGCCCCACAGCCGATCGGAGCTGTCCTTGTGCACGACATACATGGTGTCGTCGAAATCCCAAAACACAATCGTTTTTCCCCTGGGCTTGAACTCGAGCAGGTCGTCGATGTTGTGCAGGTTGGCGGTATGCAGCATGAGGTAGTCGGCCCGGGTGGCGCCGATATCCTCGTAGAGCTTTTTCGTCAGGCCGTCGATATGCAGAAAGGTTGATGATGTCAGCCAGAACACCTGGCCGGTCGGTATGTCAGGATACTTTCGGTTGACGTACTTGATTATATCGCCTGAAATAGAGCTTATCAAAACGTCCTTATCGCGTTTGCGCGCCCGGATATCGGCAATGATTTCATCGGCCAGGCGCTCATCTTCTCGCTTGTCTCCCCGTGACTTTATTTCAATGTTCAGTTTCTTTTTTAGAAGGCCGATGACCTCATCATAGGCCGCGATTTGTCCGCCGGTTATTTCAGACAGTTCTGCAAATGTCGTATTGCCGACTGCGCTCAGGCTGCCATCCAATCTGAGCATCCGTGTATCGTGATAAACGACGATTCTTCTGTCTTTTGAGTATTGAACGTCAAACTCGATAAAGGCATATTTGCTGTTTTGGTCTGCGGCTGTCAGGGCCGCCAGGGTATTTTCCCGATGTTCGGCGGATGCGCCGCGATGTGCTCCGGCCGTGCATCGGTATCCGTAGCGGACCCGATTGTTTATTCCTTCCCGTTTGAGAATTTCGTCGAGGCTTGTTTCCCAGGGCGGCATGGCGCAACCGCTTGCCATGGCTGCCAGCAGTATTAAGGCGGCGGCCGGGAAGAAATGGTGTTTCTTGGGGGACCGATACCGGCCGGATGACGACCCGGCTGCCCCGCCGATGCGGATGCAAAGGGCTTTCTCCTGCCGGGAAATTCCGCGTGATACGAAGCAGCGGAAGATTAAAGCCAATTTGCACCAGATGGAAACAGCGCTGTCATTCATCGATTGTAAAGATCGGACCATAGCGATTCGGTTGAGTCGGATTTTACCATTTTTATGGTTTCGGGCCTCCGCGCACTGGCGTCAACTTAAGCACAGATCAAACGGATTTGGCAATAATGGAATTAACATCAGATAGATATAAATCTATGTCATGCCCGCGAAGGCGGGTGTCCAGCCGTTAGAGTGACTTTTTAAGATTTCATCAAAATTTAATTGATCGGGCAAAGGATTTCAATCAAAAAATCGGCGACCACCCAAACCGGTAAAGGTATGGGCAAGGCCCCGCGAAGCGGCCGGGACTGTGCCAGGCCGGCGGTGACCGATTGGATTTCGACCCTGCCCATGCGTCCGACTTTTGGGCTTGACATTAAAGATCGGTTATGGGCAATTACTGCGGATGTTTGATCTTCTGATAAAAGGCGCAACGGTGGTCGACGGCACCGGCGCCAAACCATGGATCGGCGATGCGGCTGTCGAAAATGGCCGCTTCGCTGCGCTGGATCACCGGATCGAGGCTGAGGCACGCCGCGTCATACCGGCCGGCGGCTGTGTACTGGCACCGGGTTTCATCGACATTCACTGCCATTCCGATTTGGCACTTTTCAACAGCAGCCACGCTGAAATTAAACTCAAACAAGGCGTCACGCTGGATGTGCTCGGCAACTGCGGTGACTCCCTGGCGCCCCTGGAAGGGCAAGCCCGGGCATCGATCCTGGCCGGCAGCGATGCGGACATTGCGTCATGGGATCACCCGCTGGACTGGTCGGCATACGGCGAATATATCCGCACGATCGAGCAGACCGGCATATCCATCAATGTGATGGGACTGGTCGGTCACGGCACCCTGAGGCTGGCGGCCATGGGGCACTCGGATGCACCTGCCACCCCCAGGCAGATGGACCGGATGAAGTCTTTGCTCGCCCGGTCCCTGGACGAGGGGGCCGCCGGCATGTCGACGGGATTGATTTATGCACCCGGCTGTTTCTCCGACACCCGGGAGTTGATTGAACTTGCCAAAGAGGCCGGCCGCCGGGGCGGGTTCTATGCCTCCCATATCCGCAATGAAGCCGAAGGCGTCATCAGCGCCCTGGAGGAGGTCATCCGCATCGGCCGCGAAGGCCGGGTGCCGGTCCATGTGTCCCACCTGAAAGTGGCCGGATTCAAAAACTGGCACCTGTGGCAGACCGTGGTAAATAAGCTGGAACAGGCCCGCGCGGACGGGATCGATGTCACCTGCGACGTGTACCCGTATTATCACTCGTGCACCACCATCCTGGCCCTGCTGCCGCCCTGGGCCCTGGAAGGCGGGGTGCCGTCTTTGCTTGCCCGGCTGCGGGATGCGCGACAGTGCCGCCAAATGATCGCGGACATCAAAAACGGTCTGCCGGGCTGGGAAAATATGTACCACAACTCCGGCTGGGAGAAAACGGTCGTCTCTTCGGTTCAACGCCCTGAGAATAAAGCGCTGGAAGGCAAAAGCATTGCCGCAATCGCCGACGAGCGGCAGGTGGACCCATTCGATCTGGTTTTTGACCTGGTGGAGTCTGAAAACGGGGTCGTGTCCATCATCAGCGAATCCATGAACGAAGAAAACATGGTGCGCTTTTTAACCCTGCCATTTGCCATGATCGGCTCGGATGGATCTCCCAGCCGGGGCCGCCCGCATCCGCGCCTGTATGGGACTTTTCCCCGGGTATTTCGGCGGATTGTGCGGGAGCTGGGCGCATTATCGATTGAAGCCGCCGTCCATAAAATGAGCGGGCAGACCGCCCGGCGCCTGGGTCTGCAGGAAGCCGGCATCGTGGGCCGGGGTTTAAGAGCGGATGCGGTCATATTTGACCCCTTGACATTTGGTGACACGGCAACTTATGATCGCCCGCAACGTTTTCCCCAGGGCCTGCTGGCAACCATCGTCAACGGTCAGGTGGTTATCGATGGTGAACAATATACGGGCGTAAAAACTGGACGGTTTTATCGGAAATAATCCGCGGTTAAAGGGCCAGGAATGGTAGGAGGGCTAATATAAGGATATTAATAAATCCCAAATCTCAAGCACCAAATTACAAACAATATTCAAGCACCAATTTCCAATGACCCCAAAATCCCCCTAACCCCCTTTAGAAAAGGGGGAAAAGTTTTGAATTTTGAATTTTGGTAATTGGGATTTATTTGTAATTTGTGTTTTGTTATTTGGAATTTTTTATTGCAACCAAAAATAGAACTACAAATAACCGCATTATACGCACTTGAGGAATCTCTTTTGAGCGAAAACAGACATCTTCTCGAAATTCAACGGCTGAAAACCTATTTTTATACCTTAGAAGGCACCGCCAAGGCGGTCCAGGACGTTTCATTTTATATGGATGAAGGGGAAACGGTCGGCCTGGTAGGCGAATCCGGCTGCGGCAAAAGCGTGACGGCCCTTTCGGTCATGCGGCTCATCAAAAATCCGCCCGGCAAAATAGTGGACGGCCGCATCTTCTTTGAAGGGTCGGATCTTCTCAAATTATCCGAGGGCAAAATGCGCGCCGTCCGGGGGGCCCGGATATCGATGATCTTTCAGGAGCCCATGACATCACTCAACCCGGTTTACACCATCGGCCATCAGATCTCTGAAATGTTCTTGATCCACAAGCAGCTGAGCAAAAGAGAGGGCTGGCAACGGGCGGTGGAGACCCTGCGCCAGGTCCAGATGCCTTCTCCGCGCAAGCGAGCCGGAGAATATCCCCACCAGCTGTCCGGCGGCATGCGCCAGCGCGCCATGATCGCCATGGCCATGGCCTGCAACCCTAAAATCCTGATCGCAGATGAACCGACCACCGCCCTGGATGTGACGATCCAGGCCCAGATACTGGATCTGATGCTGAAATTAAAAGAGGATTTCGGCGCCGCCGTGCTGATCATCACCCATGATCTGGGAGTCGTTGCGGAAATTGCCCAGCGCATCGTGGTCATGTATGCCGCGCGGGTGGTGGAAGAAGGCACCACCCGGGACATCTTTGAAAATCCGAAGCATCCGTATACCCGGGGGCTGCTAAAATCCGTTCCCAAGTTGGGGGAAAGATCCCGCAAAGGCCGCACGCGTCTGGTGGAGATTTCAGGGATGGTACCCAGCCTGTACGATCTGCCCCGGGGCTGCACCTTCCACCCGCGATGCAGCTACGCAATGGATATATGCCGGGAGACGCCACCAAAATTCGTGGATCTGGGGGGAATTCATCGTATGCGGTGTTACCTTGAATGAGGAAGTCGGAATGCGGAAGTGGGAAAAAAAGAAAAGCAAAAATTTATCAAGGTGGAAATAGATCGGATATTTCCGAATTACAAAGATTCGGTTTTCTGTCTTCTGTACTCTGAAATCTGTCAGCGGTTTATAGACATCAGCCTTTGAAGCATCGAGCTCAGAGACAGTATAAAAACTAGCCTGATTTGATATACCAAGGAGCAGACACGCATTGGAATCACTGTTAGAAGTCAATAACCTGAAAGTTCATTTCCCGATCACCAAAGGCATTTTATCCAGAACTGCCGGGTACGTCTATGCGGTTGATGGTGTTTCATTTGTATTGGGCGCAGGCGAAACCCTTGGAATTGTCGGTGAGAGCGGTTGCGGCAAAACCACCACCGGCCTGGCGATCCTGCGCCTGATTGAGCCGACGGACGGCCGGGTCATTTTTCAGGGCATAGACATCGCCCAAAATACGAAACAGGAAAGGCTGAAATTACGCCGGGAGATGCAGATCATTTTCCAGGATCCCTATTCATCACTGAATCCCCGCATGACATTGAACCGCACCCTTTCAGACCCGATGAAAATTCACGGGCTTTATGACGGGCCCGAACGCAAGGATCGGGTCGCTTATCTGCTGGAAAAGGTGGGCCTGACTCCTGAACAGGGCCGGCGCTATCCCCACGAATTCAGCGGCGGCCAGCGGCAACGAATCGGCGTCGCCAGGGCCCTGGCCCTAAACCCCCAGGTCATTATCGGCGATGAACCCGTCTCCGCCCTGGATGTTTCCATCCAGGCCCAGATCATTAATCTCTTGATCGACCTGCAGGATGAGTTCAATCTTTCATATATTATTATCTCCCATGATCTGGCCGTGGTGGAGTATATCTGTGACCGAATTGCCGTCATGTACCTGGGTAAGATTGTCGAGATGACCGCCTACCGGGATATCTATACCAGCCCCAAACACCCGTATACCCAGGCATTGCTTTCGGCCGTCCCCGTGCCCGATCTCAACGCCAAATCCGAGAGAATTATCTTGGGCGGCGATGTACCCAGCCCGATTAATCCGCCGTCCGGCTGCCGCTTTCACCCCCGTTGCCCGCAGTGCATGGCGGATATCTGCCCCCGGCAGGAACCGCAGCTAAAAAACCTGGGGCAAGACCACTGGGTGGCGTGTCATTTGTATTGAGGACAGAAGACAGAGAACAGATGTCAGAGGACAGAGGTCAGAGGGCAGAGGTCAGAAAACGGAAGTGGGAAGTCGGACCCGTGGTCGTCCCTGAAGGGCGGGACTATAACGCGGCTAAAGATGCGGCAGGCGGAAAAGAAGGAAGGTGGGGGTAACCTGGAAATGAGTGCCAGTTGAGCAGGGACGATCCCAAAGGGATCTCAAGCCTGCCCGGGTAGGGTTTAGTCAACCGCCCGGTAGTGTAAGGCCGTGACGCGCAAGCGACGCGGTTAATAAGCAAGTGTGGCGAGGTGAAGGGTATAGCCCTGAATCTGACACGTAGCTCCGAGAACTTTCAAATTTGGGGACCGTGCCGATCCCCTCTCACCGGGCGCAGGCCATGCG
>Ga0209536_100014930_pt1 | contig 11110 bp, 11 predicted proteins | sample DeeMarSeWOR28_12_FD_187461 | JGI IMG/M metagenome (GOLD analysis project Ga0209536, IMG submission 187461) | Marine sediment microbial communities from White Oak River estuary, North Carolina - WOR-2-8_12 (SPAdes) (version 2) | ecosystem: Environmental > Aquatic > Marine > Intertidal zone >... | reverse complement strand
AGAAGGTAGGTCACGAGGATCACCGTGACCCAGAACAGCAGGGAAGTCTGCGTGTCCCTGTTCCAGCGCAGTATTCTCCCGCTGGCAGAGTGTTCTCCCCGGGCGGTCTTGGATTTCTCACCCTGCTTGGAGGCAGGCTTTTTCGTCACTCAGATACCTCTTTTCTCATAGGCTTTGATGATAGCCTGTACGAGAGGGTGCCGAACGACATCCTTTTCATTGAAAATGACGAAACTGATCCCCGGTATGTCATTGAGGATATCCATTACCTCCACCAGCCCCGAAGAGTTGCGTTGGGGAAGATCTATCTGCGTAATATCCCCTGTGATGACGGTCCTGGAATCAAAACCGAGCCGGGTCAGGAACATCTTCATCTGCTCAGCGGTCGTATTCTGGGCCTCATCAAGGATTACAAATGAATCGTTTAAAGTGCGACCCCGCATAAAGGCAAGGGGAGCCACCTCGATCACACCCCTTTCCACCAGTTTCAGAGCCTTTTCAGCGCTCAGCATATCAAAAAGGGCATCATAGAGGGGTCTGAGATAGGGGTTGACCTTTTCATACATATCACCGGGCAGAAATCCCAGTTTTTCACCGGCTTCGACCGCGGGTCGGGTGAGAATGATCCTGCTGACCTCTTTGGATACAAGGGCCCTGACTGCGGCGGCCATGGCAAGATAGGTCTTCCCCGTGCCTGCGGGGCCAACCCCGAAGACGATGTCATCGATACCGATCCTCTCCAGATAGAGCTTCTGGTTCCCGCTCTTGGGCACAACCGACTTCCTGGGAGTCAGCACGACCTCTTCAGAAACGAGGTCGGAGTAGCCGGTGGTTGCACCGTTGCTCAATTGCCGGAAGATGTTTTCGATCTCCTCATCGGATATGTATCTACCCTTTCCCAGGTTGTCTATGATATCGACAACCAGGCGCAGGACTTCATCCACCTTGCCTTCCGGGCCGTCAAAGTAAACCTTTTCACCCCGAACTCCTACAGCGACTCCAGTCAACTGTTCGATCATCTTCAGGTTTCTATCCATTGCCCCGGAAAGGATCCTGGCGTATCTTTCATTTTCTATACTGAGAGTTTTCTTCACAATTAATCCCCGGGTGGGGAGATCACCGGACCCCTTTCACTCCACACTATCCGGTAGGGATCATCAAAAGGATAGGAGATGTCCGAGTCAAGGATGAAGCCTGTCTGGACCAGATCCTCAAGAGAAAGAGGGAAGGAACCTTTTTCCAGGCGGTATGTTTCCAGGGCCAGCATCAGTCGCTGTTTCTGTGCATTCACGATGGTCTGCCTTATGGTGATCGCCTTCTCCGAGGTCATCTGGGACAGCAGATTGAGCTTGCCGCCGGAACGCGCAAGGGCGCTGAAAACAACAAAGATCAGAATGCCTGCGAAAAGGAGGCCTGAAAGCAGAGTGACCACACCCTTGCGTCTTCTCGTTTCCTGGGCGGTTTCCTCCGTCTTGGGTTTCGAAACGGGGACTTTGACCGGTTTTATCAGACCGAATCCACTTAACTCAACCAGCGTTTTTGAGGTTTCAAAATCCCCCAGAAGGGACCTGTAGGCGATGTCAGAGACCTTAAACCGCCCGTCAACCAGGTCAAAGACCCTCTCCTGGGCTACCGACAATACGGTTTTGTCGCTGTCGTATGATTTGGAATTTTCCTCTGCCAGTTCCGGCAGACCGTTGGCATGTCCAACCTTTTTGTTCCCTGCAAGCTGGGAGCTCCTGACGATCTTGTCTTCCGCACCCGAGATCTTATCAAACACGATCTCCAGGGAAGGTATCCTGGTCTGCAAACCCGGCCATTCATCGATGATCCTGGCGGCTTCCATGAGGATAAACTCGGCCGGTAAGGGCGAGATAAATTGCCTGTCATAGGATACCTTCGCCGTATCGAACTTGTATGTTCCGCTGCTCCACTGGAAGATCTTGTAAAGGGTCTCCTTGATCTGAAAAGCCAGAGCGGCCCTGAACAGGTCCTCCGAAAGATAGTTCTTCTCGGTCAGGATCACACCGAGCTTCTTGGCCGTCCGTTTTTGCTCCTGCAGGCACTCCTCCAGTCTCGCTACATCCAGAAGACCCGATTTTAGGAGAATGTCCCCGACGCGCTCTTTCTCGTGGGTCTTGGCAGAACCGATTTCCGCTCCGACAACCCTTCCTTCATCAAAAGCGACAGCCACACTCTTTCCCCTGTCTTCGAGATAAAGGATCCCCGTTTTCCTCTGGTGTGAAATGAGCTGGAATATGTCAGAGAGACCGAAATCCCTCAGTGTTCCCTTCAGCGCCATGGGGTCAATTCTCCTCCAGCCTGTCTCCAACGCTCTTTAAGGCAAACAGGTAGAAAACGCCCAGAAAAATCCCGAAGAAAACCTTTGAAAGCAAACTCACCTGGATATCCAGTGCCGTCGTGTTCCTGAACACCCCGTACCACAATATCCACTTTGTCCAGAACATCACGGTCAGCGTAATCAAGGCCAGGGACTGCCACCCCGCTCCCAGATAGATGTGACCAGTTCCGGGGAGTAAAACCGTGGCGACCCTCGAGACCAGGGCCCGGGTCTTGGTGAACCTCAGGACCTGCATCATCTTCTTGACACGGCTGGCCGGATCGACGCCGCTCCTGACGATGAAGATCTGCCTGCACTGGGCACACAGAAAGTCGGTGCTGGATTGACTGCATTTGCGGCAATGGATCTTGTTGCATCGCCGGCAACTTCTTGACAGGCCCACCCTTCCGCCAAAGGGCCATCCCAGGAAAAGGATGGCTGCCGATGCCGGGAACAGGAACCAGGAAGCGTTAAAGGGGATAACGGGAACGACCCCTGACCACAGAGTCTGCCGCCACTGTCGGCCCCTCTGATCCAGAGAGAGAGAATCGAGGAGGTAACGACTCACTTCACCATAGATATCCACCGTCACCCGTTGTCTGCCCTGTTGTTGCTGAGCCATCAGGGAACTGGCAAGTTCAGGTGCCCTTTCCTGGGCAATACGGAATTCCTGTTCTCCTTCCTCCAACTGGAGGTTCTCCCTGAGCGCCTGGCTCAGGTTGTAATGGATACGCGGATCGTCCTCGTACCTCAGGGCCTGCCTGTAATACTCGATGGCCGCGTCAACGCGCCCTGTCTGAAAAAGCACATTGCCAAGGTTGTTGATGATTGCCGGTGAATCCGGGGAAATCTCCATGGCCTGGAGAAGGTACGATTCGGCCTCGCGCATCCGGCCTGACCTCTTGAGAATGACTCCTAGCACAGAAAGGACCTGACTGTCCCCTGGCTCTTTGATACGCAGCTGATGAAGGTCCTCCAGTGTCCTCGCTCCCTCGCCGCCCCTTTCCGCCATGTAGATCATGTAAGGTCGCGAATCTGAGTAATATGTTTCACTGAGCGCAAGGACGTGGATCAGCAGAGGCAGAGCCGACAGGAAGAATAGTGCGAGGCCGACTGCGATCCTCTCCCGATTGGTAAGGTGCAGCATCATGAGCAAGGCCACGAGAAGGACCCAAAGGATGACAGGGAGGCCGACAATGACCGTTGCGACCAACATGATGAGAATGGCGGTGAGCCATAACCACTGGGGGAATTTTACAATGTGTGAAAGATCATGAGCTATCCGGGGCAGCACCTTGGGCGTAAATAGAAGGATCGTCAGGAGGGATGAGATCGTCAAGGCCACCAGAAGCCAGAGGGCCACCCCCATGCCCCAGGGGAAAAAGGAACGAAAATCCCTGAAGAAAGTCCCCCAACCTTCCAGGAGGGCATCAAGGGAGGATAGGGCCCTTAACTGGTTCTGTCCCCAGATGGCGCGAGCCCGTTGAAAATGAGGACTGGGGTCATCGGGAGCCAGCTCTTTCGCGTAGGCGATTATCCTCAGGGCATCGTCGTAGCGGCCCTGTTTCCTGGCCGTGGAAGCTTCGACCAGCAAAGCGGCAGCGGGGTTGAAAAGGTTCGGGATGCCATTCTTTTTCCTGTGTGCCAGAACCCTTTCCAGGTGCTGGGCCGCTTCGTTGAAATTACCCCGGAGGACATTCTGGCGATAGGCATACCAGTCGTCCTCCCAGGGTGCTCTCCATCCTTTGGCAGGAGTACTACCCTGGCTGACCTGGGCCGAGGTATCGGATTCAGGCACCTTGATATCCAGAACTTCCGAAAGAGGAAAATCGACGGTCACCTCACTGACCTCAATGGCCAATACGGCGCCGGCTGGAAAGATCGTACTAATGAAAAGAGAAAGGGCGAGGATCTTGAATTTCAACATCAGGTTACGGATCCTTGCCTTTCTTTTTTACGGCATCGAGGTATTTCCACTTCAACTCGGCCGATGCGTTCTCAAGCAGATTGCTCTCCTCATCGGAAAGGTTCCCCTTTGTTTTCGCCCTGAGGATATCAACAATATCGATGGTCTGTTTAGCGGCAGTGAGGTTGGGGTCCATAGATCCTGTCATGGGATCGGCCATATCGCCTAATTGAATGAGTGCCGAGCTGAAAAGGGAGAAAACAAATGTCGAAAAATCAACTTTCAGAGCTTCACCGGGGCCACCGGGTTGCGGAGGTTCCGGTTCGGCATCCCCATGGGGAGCGGACCCATCTTCAGAGGACGGAGGCTTTTCAGCCTTGCCACTGGCGTCCGACGAGGTGCGACGGTCCTCTACCTTGAAATCCTTTTCCTTCACTTCATCGTCTGTCATGACTGGCTCCTGTACCTCCGGCCAGCGGTGGGGCCGGAGGGCAAACAGACTTATTTCACGCTGGAGGAAAGCCGTTTTTTATATACAGTTAAATAGCCTGTTCTCCATCTGTTTAAATATACCAATTTCATCCATCAGGTGGCAAGAGCGGGAAAAAACGGTGTGGGGGCGTGGAGGTATGGTGGTGTGGGCGCAGCAAAAAGCACTCCCCTGCTCCTGCACACCCTTGCACCCACACTCTCCTACTTGTTCTTCCCCTCTATCTCCTCCAGTGTCCTGATGATGGCGTTCATGCCTGGATCCTCGTTGATGTTGTGAACCTCGGCATACCGGAGGATCCCCTCCTTGTCGATAATAAAAATCGCTCTTTCAGCAACACCCTCAGCTCGCAGCACATCATACAGGAGTGATACATGCCCGTGGGGCCAGAAGTCACTGAGTATGGGAAAGGAGAGGTTGATCCCCTGCGTCCAGGCCTTCAGGCTTGGAACGTTGTCCGTAAGCACACCCAGAACCTGGGTGTCGAGTTCCGCGAAGAGGTCTTTGAGCTCCTCGAACGCGGCAAGCTGTCCCGTTCAGACAGGTGTGAACGCTGCAGGTAAAAAGCTGAGCAGGACATTTTTACTCCCCCTGTAAGCGCTGAGGGTGATCGAGGTGTCCCCAACACCGGGAAGTGTGAAATCAGGCGCCAGATCCCCTATCTCCGGTTCGTTGGTGGGCTTCCCTTTCGGTACCCTGACGTAAAGAGGCACTTTCCCCTGTCCGAAAACCTCACTCCCGGCGCGGGCGTCAGCGGGTTTCAGAGCCCGCAGAACAGTTGACAGGATCGATGGGCTCAACCGGCGCCGGCTGCCCTGTTCGAGGGCTTGCTCGACAACCTTCCTGTAATTCTCATAAGGCTGGGCGCCCTTGATTACGGTTCCATTGATAATGGTCGTGGGCGTGCTCCAGATATCCATATCGTGGATCCTGTCCAGGTTTTCCTGAAGTTCCTGTAGATGAGTCTTCTCATCCATGGACATTTTGAATCTGTCCATGTCAAGGCCCAGTTTTTTTGCGAGTTCGTCCAGATCGTGTCGGTCCAGTTCGGGTGCCCTTTCAAAGAGCAGATCGTGCATCTCCCAGAACTTGCCTTGGTCCCAGGCCGCCCAGGCCGCAAGGGCAGCATTCCTGGAATCGTTGGAATACCTTCTCATATAGGGGATCAGCACAAACCGGACCTGCCCTTCATATTCCTCGTAAAGCTTCTTGAAGGTCGGACCGACCTCCTTGCAGAAGGGTCACATGAAATCCGCTATCTCGATAATGGTCACAGGCGCGTTATCCGGACCCTTGCTGGGAGCCCGTAAAGGTTCAAAATTTACTGTTTCTGCCGCCGCTGCGCCTGAGCACACAAGCAGTGTCAACGTCAGAAAAAGAGACAATAAATAAGGTCTGCACATGCTTCGGACCCCCTTTCATGCCCTGGGAAAGCGAAATTATTTTTATGCCGGCTGATTATACCCCAAGGGAAACTTTTATATCAAAAAAGAAAGTTACGAATTTAGAGTTGAGAACTGAGAACTCAGCGCCAGTTCTGCCGTGAATATTCCCCATCTCCAGAACTCAATTCTCCATGACGTTTGGAATTATTTCTCCAGTCTGGCATACTGGAACCCGCAGTTCCCGATTCCGGAGTGATCAGACGATGCCTGCAATAAAAAAACCCATCGACGAACTTCTCGAGATCATGGCGACCCTCAGAGGACCGGAAGGCTGTCCCTGGGACAAAGAACAGACCCACGAATCCTTGAAGCCCTATGCCGTCGAGGAAGCCTACGAACTCCTCGAGGCCGTTGACGGGGGTGAAAACGGCGAAATAAAGGAAGAACTGGGCGACCTTCTGCTCCAGATCATCTTCCACAGCCAGATAGCTGCGGAAACAGGCAGGTTTGACTTCGATGACGTCGTGTGCGGGATCAAGGAAAAGCTCCTGCGCCGCCATCCCCATGTTTTCGGTAACGAAGAAGCCGTTGATGAAATGGAAGCCCTTAAGAACTGGGAACGTATCAAGGCGGAAACAGAAGGGAAAAAAAGAACCAGGAGGCATCCCGGCACCCCTATTCTCCACCGTACCCTGCGAATACAGGAAAAGGCGGTCAGTTACGGTTTTGACTGGGAGGAACCGTCCCAGCTGTTTGATAAACTGGATGAGGAAATAAGAGAGGTGCGGGATGCCGTCGCAGGAGGAGACCGCGAGGAGATAACGGAGGAGATCGGCGACCTGCTCTTTATGGTCGTGAACCTGTCCCGCTACCTCGAGATCCACCCTGAGGACGCACTGGAAAGGTCATTGACCAAGTTCGGTGCTAGGTTCAGGAAGATGGAGGAGTTGGCCGGAAGGGAAAACCGGTCCCTGGAAGAGATGGGGCTCGAGGAGATGGAAGAGTACTGGAAGGAAGCCAAGAAGAGCGAGAAGGGCCTTGACTAGAAACCTGTGATTCGTGATTGGAAAGTCATCACAGACTGACCATTTCAGGGATATGAAATCACGAATTACGAATCACTGATCACGGAATCTGACCTGGAGGGGAAAATGAAACGATTTTCGATAGTTACTTTAGCGTTGATTCTCGTTCTTGCCTTCGCACCCGTGAATCTGTGTGCTGCGGAACTTGCCGGGGTTACACTGGACGAAACCGTTCAGGTTGGCGGTAAAACACTCACTCTCACCGGCATGGGCGTAAGGACCAAGACTTTTTTGAAGGTCAAGGTCTATGTTGCCGGACTGTACATGGAAAATCCGACTTTAAAAGCGCACGATATCATAGGATCGGACCAGGCCAGGGCTATGGTCATGAGCTTTGTCTACAAGGAGGTAGAGGGGGAAAAGCTTCAAGAGGCCTGGCGTGAGGGGTTTGATATGAATACGCCATCGGCAGGACCTGAACTGAAAAAACGCATGGACCAGTTTGTATCCCTGTTTTCAGTACCTGCGGTAAAAGGTGATAGATACGTTTTTTCCTATGAACCCGGGAAGGGAACACAGGTAACGCTCAGGGATGGCGTAAAGGCGACGATCCCCGGCGCAGATTTTGCCAGCGCACTCATGGCCATCTGGTTTGGGGATCAACTGGGCGACGGCGGGTTGAAGGCTCTTAAAGAATCGATCCTCAGAGGCATGCAATAAACTGTATCGGGGTAACGGGGTGTCGGTTTAAGGTCATTGCCATGATCTGGGTAGTGGTCCTTTTTCTTGAACGATCTTAAGTTATTTCCCCGATACTCCGGAGCAGCGACACTCCGACAGATAGGTACTGCCGACCTTCTCCAGCAAGCGGTACCGCACTAAGGAGGTAAAAAATGAATTTCCTTTCAAGAACACTGATGGCTGCCGTCGTGACCCTGGTCCTGGCGGTCTCACCCCTGCAGGCGGCTGACAAGGTCGTTGTCGCCTCCAAGATCGACACGGAGGGAGCTCTCCTGGGGAACATGATCATCCTCATGCTAGAACGGAGCGGGATCGCCACTGACAACAGGACAGAATTCGGTCCTACGCCCATGGTCCGAAAAGCCATTACCGCGGGACAGATCGACATTTATCCGGAATATACCGGGAACGGGGCTTTCTTCTTCGATCTGGCCGATGATCCCATCTGGAAAGATCCGTCCAAAGGGTATCGTAAAGTCAAGGAGCTCGACCTGGAGGTTAACAGCGTTGTATGGCTGACACCTGCACCGGCCAACAATACATGGGCCATAGCCGGACGCAAGGACGTGGTGGAAAAGAACAGGGTGTATACCCTCGATGATTTCGCAAGATTTGTCAATGAAGGGGGCAAGGTCAAGCTTGCCGGAAGCGAGGAATTCGTCAGCAGCGCCGCTGCCCTGCCCGCCTTCCAGGACGCCTATGGGTTTTCCCTTCGCAAGGATCAGCTTCTCACTCTGTCGGGAGGCAATACAGCCCAGACGGAAAAAGCGGCAGCACAGGGCGTTAACGGGGTGAATTTTGCCATGGCCTATGGAACAGACGGTCAGCTGGCAGCCCTCGGACTGATCATTCTGGAAGATACAAAAGGTGTTCAGCCGGTCTACGAACCGACTCCCATTGTCAGAAAGGAGATCCTGGACAAAAACCCGGAGATCGAGGCTATTTTAAAACCTGTTTTCGAATCCCTGGATCTGTTGACCCTCCAGACACTCAACGCAAGGATCCAGGTTGAAGGTCTGGACGCAAAGGAAGTGGCCATGGGGTATCTGAAGGAGAAGGGGTTTCTGAAATAACACGGGATCCAGAATACAGAATTCAGGAGGCAGGAACATTCCCATTCCTGGCTCCTGAATTCTGACTTCTGCCTTTTTTCATGTCACGCGTGCCCTCCCTTAACAAAGTACCTTTTAGCGCCGCAGCAGTGGGGCTTGCAGCTTTCCTGCTCACCTCCTTTGTCACTTTCAGACCCAACCGCATTGCTGCCGGCAAAGCTGTGCTTCTCACGCAGACCCACGGGTATCTGTGGATCGCCGTACTGGGTTTGTGGGGTGTTCTCATAACCCTTGCTGTTTTAAATATCCGGAGCCGGTGGCAGAACGTCTCCATCAGTTTTCTTTCTTCGGTCCTCGTCCTCACACTGGTTGCTGCTGCAGGCGGACATGCCGCATTCACTGCTGCACAAGCAGGCTCCATCGCCCGGATCTCCCTGGGCCCCGCCTTCTGGATTCCTCTTTTTGCGCTGATCGTTATCCTCACGGATACATGGCTCAACGAGGAACGGGGGAAAAAATACGTTTCTCTCTTTATCATTGCCACATGCGGGGCCGCCATCTGGATGCTCGTCTCAGGCCGGCTCGATGACCTTTCCATAATGCAGGAGTTCGCCAACCGGAAGCAGCGGTTCTTTGATGAGATGTTCACGCACCTGCTTCTCGCAGGCTCATCGGTGGCCTTTGCTCTCCTGATAGGGATCCCGCTGGGCACTCTGGCCTACAGGAAAAGACGGATTTATAATCCGACCTTTCTTACCCTGAACATACTGCAGACCATGCCCAGCCTCGCACTCTTCGGTATTCTCATACCGGTCCTCGCTGCTCTGACCCTGAAATTTCCGATCCTCACCAGCCTCGGGTTTAAAGGTATTGGAGCCGCGCCTGCCATCATCGCCCTTACGGTCTATTCGCTCCTGCCGGTGGCGCGGAACACCTATACCGGTTTTGCGATGGTGGATCCTGCCGTCATAGAAGCCGGGACCGGCATGGGTATGACCAGAAGGCAGCTTCTTTTCAGGGTAGAGATCCCCATCGCTTCTCCTGTCATCCTCAACGGGATACGGGTGGCCCTGGTTCAGGCCATCGGTCTGACCGCAGTGGCAGCCCTCATCGGTGCCGGCGGCATGGGGGTATTCATTTTTCAGGGTCTTGGCCAGGCAGCCAATGATCTCATCCTGCTCGGAGCGATACCTACAATACTGATCGCGGTGGTGGCGGACACGGCTATGGCGGGGATCGTGGCCATGGCAAAACCGAAGGGGATCGAATGATCAGCCTCAAGGGCGTGACCAAAAAGTATCCAGGTACAAAAGCCGTGAACGATCTCACCTTTGAGGTGAATGAGGGGGAATTTTGCGTTCTCATCGGTCCTTCGGGATGCGGCAAATCAACGACCCTGCGGATGATCAACCGGTTGATCCCGGCCACCTCCGGCTCCATCACGATTCAGGGTGAAGAGGTCACCAGTTATCGGCCGGAAGAATTGCGGCGCAGGATCGGATACGCCATCCAGAGCGTTGGCCTTTTCCCACACATGACTGTAGCCCAGAACGTGGGTGTCGTTCCGAAACTCCTGGACTGGGAAAGCGCGAGGGTGGACAGCCGTATTGACCAGTTGCTCGAAATGCTCAATCTGGACCCGGCGGCCTACCGTAACAAATTTCCCCGGCAGCTTTCCGGGGGTGAAGCACAGCGGGTGGGTGTGGCTCGGTCCCTTGCGGCAGATCCCGCCATCCTTCTCATGGATGAGCCTTTCGGAGCTATCGACCCCATCACGCGGGAGTCACTTCAGACTGAATTCGCCAGGATCCAGAAGGAATTGAAAAAAACCATCCTTTTTGTGACTCACGACATTGATGAGGCGATCCGTCTTGCTACCCGCATCGTTATCCTCAGGAATGGGGAACTGGTGCAGCACGATACTCCTGAGAACATCATGACCCGTCCGGCAGGAAAGTTCGTAACGGAGTTCATCGGCACAGACAGGGCCCTGAAAAGGCTGTCGAGGCTTCCGGTTGACCATTATTTGAGACCGGCTCCCACTGCAAGGGAGTCCGATCCGCTCTCATCGGTGGCCGGATCGGTGGCTGAACACCGTTACCTCTGGGTCCTGGGCACGAACAACACGGTCGTTGGCTGGCTCGATGACAACAGCTTGAAAAGCGGAGAA
>Ga0209536_100014929_pt1 | contig 11110 bp, 9 predicted proteins | sample DeeMarSeWOR28_12_FD_187461 | JGI IMG/M metagenome (GOLD analysis project Ga0209536, IMG submission 187461) | Marine sediment microbial communities from White Oak River estuary, North Carolina - WOR-2-8_12 (SPAdes) (version 2) | ecosystem: Environmental > Aquatic > Marine > Intertidal zone >... | reverse complement strand
TTTTGAGATTGGATCATAGACAGCAACATCATCACAACCGGTTAGTGGTTCATTGACTCCAGAGCGTAACTCCCAATATTGCCCATTTGTTTCTGAGTTACCTCTTGTCGCAGCACTTAGAGGATATGTCCAAGTGCCTTTTAAACCACACCCACCAGCAGCAGAATCAGGTGCACCACCTAGAGCAAAAAGGCGATCTGCATGTTCTATATATGCTAGACCACCATATGTATGACGGGATATAGGTGTGCCATCATCATTCTGAATGGCCGGGGATCTATTAGAGTAGGCAGTAGGATCAGTTATTCGTTCCCATTGTAAGGTATTCAGACTAAAAGCTAGAATTTCATTCCCACCATATCCATTATGCCCGCCACCAAATATGAGAAGACGATCACGTGTTGAATCAAATGCACCGCCAGACCATGTACTGACAATACTTTCAATCCCTATGTTTCTCTGATAGCTATTATAACTAGCCGAAGAACTTCCATTCCAGTCCGGCCAATCTTGCGGCAATTTTTCTACTGATGTTAATTTGGAATTAGGAACTTCACACCAATGGCCAGGGGGTAGTTCTGATACATCCTTGGAGTCAATGCATTGTCCTGTATACGCAGCGAAGGAAAGATTTACGCCGAGTGTAATCTGCATTATTCCTATTAAAACCATTAATAAAGGTCGTTTATTAAATAGTTTCATAATCTAATTCATCCTTAATGGGAGAAAGGGGTGAAGAGTATTGATAAAAATTAATTTCACTACTGCCTTAAGTACTTGTCAAAAATTAGTATTAAATAGTCTTTTGAACTTCATTCGAGTATGGGCTTTCATTGCCAGAAGAGTCTAATGAAGTTATCACAAAGTAATAACTACCTGTTGGTAGATTTTCAATAACGTATTCGGTTAATCCGGGATTGTTAATGGTTATTGGTGGGATGCTATTGCCCACGAAATATCGGTACAAGACCTCCAATAACTAATAACGAATAACCAATAACTCACCTCCTTATAGGCACCATCGATCAAATTACTCCCACCGGTGGACTTTAGTCTCACCGTTAGGAAACTGTACCAATAATGGTGACTTCGATGGTGCGCTGACGGGGGTGGACATCATGGTTGATGGCCACCACCTGTTGCCAGGTTCCTAAGTTAAGGCGCCCTTTTCGAATCGGCAAAGCAATTGAGGGGCCCAGCAGCGCAGCTTGAACATGGCTGTGTCCATTGCCGTCATGCCAGGCTTTTTCATGCGCATATTCCAAATCTGAGGGCGCCATGCGATTCACCGCTGCAATTAAATCACTTACTACGCCGGGCTCATATTCAATCGTCGTCAGCGATCCGGTCGAACCCACCATCGTGGCATTTAAGCAGCCCATTTGGATCTGTGATGTATAAATCAACTGTTCAAGTGCCGGTGTGATGTCCCTGATATCAGGTCCTGTATTGAGGCTGATCTCAATAGGTTTGCAAAAAAGGGATAATGATGGCATCTAATTTTTCCTCCTTTCAAGTGGCCGCCCCGGCCCACCCATTCATCCATGGCCTGTAACCCTGCGGAGGCTAAGCTCGTTTCCGCCAAAAGGCTAGAAGATCATAACACGCGAACAGGCCACAATAGTCCCCGATTCGTTGTCAATAATTTTGACGGAAATGTCAAATTTAAGGCTAGACATATCCTTTTATATACATGGGGTGTGTGCGTAGGCATACTTAAAAATCAAGTAATATCAGTCAAATAACCGTATCGGTGCCCAAAGTGTACATTAAATTACACACCATCCTCAATAATTAATGGTATCAGTGTCAAAAAATGAACGTGTTTTCATTTTTTTGTGACGACATAACCATCTAAAATGTATGTAATAAGTCGTTTTAGTGTCGCATTAACCGCCCTTGCATAAGCATTTTGGCAGGAAAATTGCTTAAATTTAATCCTGTGACTTTCCAATCCGCATTTATCTATTCCCAACCCTAAGAGGTAAATAAGATGGAGCGCCGAAACCACCAACGCTATGGGGTTAAACCGGGTACTTTTGCCGTTCTGAGATCCACGTCCATTGAATTAAGCAAAATTAAAGATATGAGCATGGGTGAGATTGCCTTCGCCGTTATCAAATCCAAGCCCATCAAAATGGGGCAAATTATCAATATCTCAACAAACGGGCTGGCTTTTCATTACATTGACCGCCAGGCTGACTCGAACAGCCTGTTTAAGATGGACATCTTATTTGCCAAAGACGCCTTTTACTTGGATCGGCTACTTTTTAAACCGGTTTTCGATATCGAAATTAAAACAGATATTTCGCTCAACTCGTTTGCCATTCGTAAATGTGGCGTAAAGTTTGGTGAATTGAATCAGCGGCAACGCTCTCAATTGGAGTATTTCATTTGCAACCACACAGTGCCGTCGGTAGAATCGAAATCCACACTTCAACCCTGGAATGACGAAAGATTAATGCTGTGTAATGCAAACGAGCTGGTCGAATCGTTGGCCCAGTAGCTTTACGGCTAATGCCTTTGTGATCACTATGATAAATAAGCGTAAATATCCAAGGCGATTTTGCTCAGAATCCTCATTTTTCGCCACGCGATACGGTATCCACGAATGCTTCATCAAAAATTTGGGCACCAAAGGCGCTTTTATTGAAACCGATTTATTTTTGCCTGAAGGAAATGTCGTGACCATCGCCGTGCCCACCCATGGCAGGGGAAGCAGCCTTAAATTAAAGGGCAAGGTCGTCTGGACAGATCAATATGGATTTGGTGTTGAATTTGGGGAACCGATCCTTATTTAGATCGCCGTTTCAGTAATTGACCCCTATCCCACCGCGCCTTGTCACAATTCTGCTTATCATCATGCCGACCACCAATCATGGTTGTCTAATCATCCGAATGATTCAAAAGCCAACGTATTTCTCACCTGCCAAATTGTGAAAAAAAATACATAATAATTGTCATATTTTTTACAGATCCCCACCAGCCGCTATTCCTCATTTTTATATAACTAGATGTAATTTATATAAATATTACACGAATTCGAGCAAATCATCAGTTTTGCATGCTTTTTGCAACACCAATATGGGCACACGTTTTTTCATCCACTTAAGTGCATTGGGATAAAAAGCTTATCAAAATTGTTCAATAACGACAAAGCATTCTGCAATAATGAACACATGCAAATGTAACACTTATTTTTAAATTAAGGACTGATTTATATGTGCAAAAAATGGCATTGCCTGAACCAGAAAGGTTTTACTTTAATCGAAATGATTTCTGTATTGATCATAATGGGTGTCGTCGCATCCGTATCGATTCAAAAATTAGATGTGATATCTGATAATGCACATGAACAAGCGTTGATCACCGGAATTAAAGAACTCAATGTGAGAGAGATGCTCATATGGTCGAACATGAAAATATCAAATGATGGATATTCCGACGATGAGACTTTGTGGACTTTGATGCAAAATAAAACTAATCTGGGTACTGATTATGACTGGAGCCCCGAAGTGCCGGATCGTTTGACGGGCGGCACACTGAGTTTTAAAACAGCATCAAGATCACTTAACCGGCAGGAGTCAACTACATTGCTACCGGGTCGGTGGCATTAAACGCATCCCCTTTTTATTTCATGCAGGAAATATTAAAAAGCAGGGCCTACGAGGCTCTGCTTTTTTTTTAACCGATCTCAAAAATGCATCGGACCCGCCTGCGGGCAGGCGCCCAAGGGTCCGCCAATCTTTGTGGCCGATCATTTCTACAACACTAACGACTCAATAAATTCCAACAACTGTCTTAAGTTTTGACAAGGGCGCACTTCGTCACAATATTCCATATACGTCCGCATTTCACTGTCGCCCGTATACCAGAAATAGGGCGTCTCGGGATTGAGCCAAATAACCCGACGGCTTTTGTCGCGCATTTCACCTAAAATATTTTCTTCCGGATTGCCGTAATTGGTCCGGCCGTCACCGATAATAATCAGCGTTGTTTTTTTATTGAGCATATCCATGTAGTTGTTTTTAAACTGCCGCAGGGTTAATCCGTAGTCCGTTGCAGCATTGTATTCAATGTCAGCCTCCTTTAAAATTTTTTCAATCGCCTGATTGATTTCAAAGTCTTCAAAGACATGGGTAACTTCATCCAGGCCGGCCACAAAGACAAAGCTGCGCACTTGGGTAAAGCATTCCTGCAGCGAGTAGAGCATATTTAACATAAACCGCGCCGCCGACCACACGGATCCTGATACATCGCACAGCGCCACAATTTTGCTTTTGCGCAAGGGACGGTTGCGAAAAAACAATTCCAATGGGATCCCTTGATAGCCTGCGGACCGCCGCAACGTCTTCTTTATATCAAGCACCCCCTGATGGTGCCGGGCGTAGCGGCGGCTGATGGCGTCTTTAAGCTTGCGTACCAGCTGCTCGATTACCTCGCGCATCGTCTCCACTTCTCTTTTTGTCAGGGACGCAAAATGAATTTCCCCTAATCGAGCCAGCCGCTGTCGATAAGAAACATGTTTATCTGCGCTATTCGCATATGCCTGACGATCCTGGGTCAATAGCCGGCGCGCACTGTCCAGCCGGTTTTTAAAATGTGCCTTTAAATCACGCCGCATTTCCCAGTCCATCAGGTCATGATGATCTGCGAAATATTGCTCTAGAGACGCTTCAACAGCATTCAGCCCCAGCATGATCTCCAGACGCTGGGTCACCGCGCCAAGATTGGCGCCCGGACCGCGGTTTTGTTGATCTGCTACGGCCCCGATCTGCTGGAGCTGGTCAAAATACGGTAGCGGATCGCCATCTAAAAAATCAAGCACAGCCTGCCGGTCACTATTTTCTTCTGCTGATGGCGCCAGCGCCTGCAAAACGTCTTGAATTTGTGATGACAGGGATTGGGAGTTGGCAATTGATGTATCCAGTCGTAACTCATGGAAAAACATCTGATAAAGACGATCAAAATGGCGCTGTTCCCGTCGACTTTTAGCAAAATTGGCGCGTAAAACCGCCGCAAATTGCGGCTCTTCAGTGATGTCGACCAATTTCATTTGGTTCAGACAATCCAGCACCTCTGAGGTGGATACCCGTAAACCGGCTGTGCGGGCGATACCAACAAATTTTAAAACCAAATCTACCATCAAAAAAAATGACTTAAGCTGAATTGGGGAATTAAATAATTTTGCTTATTTGCTCTCGCAAAGCCGCCAAGCTCGCAAAGTTAGAAATTTTAAACCTTGATTCTTTGCGTCTTGGCGTGAGACTAAAAATTTTTGATCATTTTAGACATTTTAGATCATTTGCTAATTGATAATCTGAGCCAGCTTACCTTGCACCAGATCCACATCGGCTTGATACTTGAGAATCACGTTTAAAGTATCCCTGAGCACTTTCGGGTTAAGATCTTCAATTTGAAGCGCCAGCAGGGATTGGGCCCAGTCCAGTGTTTCTGAAACACAGGGTTTCTTTTTAAGGTCCAGCTCCCGAATTTTGTGGATGGCATCGATTAACTGACCGGCCAATGCCGCTTTAATTCCCGGGATTTTTAGCCGCACGATTTTCATCTCCAGATCGCGATCCGGATAATCGATATACAGATGAATACAACGCCTTTTGAGGGCGTCGCTCATATCGCGTGAATCATTTGAGGTTAAAAAGACAAAGGGAATATTGCGCGCCATGCGGGTACCCAGCTCGGGAATGGATACCTGAAAATCACTCAACACTTCCAGCAGGAAAGCCTCGAATTCAGGATCGGATTTATCAACTTCATCCACCAGCAGGACAACCGGCTTGGCAGATGAAATCGCCTGCAGCAGCGGCCGCGGTTGAATAAACCGTTCGGAGAAAAAGGCATCTTCCTGGTCTGCGATGCGATCCACCGCTTGGGTGAGACTGTTTGCGTCTGAAACCACATCATCAATTTTTTCTTTGACCATCTGGGTATAGAGCAGCTGCTTGGCATACTCCCATTCATACAATGCTTTGGTTTCATCCAGCCCTTCGTAACATTGCAGACGAATCAGCTCGCGCCCCAGGCTGCGGGCAACGGCCTTTGACAATTCGGTTTTGCCCACCCCGGCCGGACCTTCCACCAGCACCGGTTTCAGCGTGGCCTGGGCTAGAAAAACAACCGTAGCAATAGTTTTCGAACAGATATAGTCTGCCGCCTCCAATGCCGCTGCCACATGCTCAACATCTTTAAATTTTTTTAATTGTTTGCCCATTAAGATTCACCATGTTTGATCGAATGATTGCGCACAGAATTTGCTCAGATACAATAACACACCGGTGATCCAGATTAAAGAAAATATGGCCTATGGGCTTTCGAGCCCCTTAATGACGGTTGAAAGCAGTCAACATGCAATGCGACGTCAAAATGCGAATCGATGAAGGGTCGTTTTATGGTCCGATTTGATTTCTATCTTATATTGTAGTAGTTCCAAATTATTTTGAGCGTTCACCTAACTTAATGCATGGTCGATCGAATGTACTCTATTTGCCGACTGCCGGATCTTGACCAACAAAAAATATGTTGGCCTTTCTATATTGCATCCATGACAGTAGGAGTCACCTCCCATGACAAAACTAAAACGCTTCCATCTTAAAAATGAAATGCTGTTAGCCAATTTTTTGGCAAATTTCATCGCGGTATTTTTTTTCCAAGTGCTGATGTTCCGGGCAGAGCCCGAACCACCGGATCATATTTGGCAAAATCCGGCAGTTGAAATGATTGATATCCTGTTTACGCCTGCTGCATTCATCTTTGTTTATATAATGACGCTCCGTTATGAGCGGCCCATTCGAAAATATTTAGAGGCAACGTTCACCCAAAAACCCGTATCGAAGGATCTACAAGAAACGGCCCGCCGCAAAGTTCTAAATGAACCCTATGTTCTGATATGTCTGAGTTTGAGCATGTGGTTGCTATCGGCTGTCGTCTATTCGTTGATGTGGTGGTTTCTCGATATCGGTGCCTACTGGATCCATCGCTCGTTGTTTATGAGCCTGAGTACCGGCTTTATTACGGTTACGCTGGCCTTTTTTTTGCTGGAGCATGTGTTGCAAAAGCGCTTGGCACCCTATTTTTTCCCCGAAGGAAAAATATCGGGTGTCCCGAAAACGCTGCGCATTCGAATACGAACCCGATTGATCGCACTTCTTTTTGCCTGCAATTTGATACCCCTATTCTCGATACTGCACATTTTTTACCGAATCACGAGCACCGATTATGACCCGATGACGCAGCTTGAAATTTTGCGGTCTACCATATATGTGAACACATCTATTTTTATCATTGCTGGTCTAAGCCTGACAATGCTGGTCAGCCGCAACCTGACCTTGCCATTTGCTGAAATTATTCAGACGCTGCGAAGTGTAAGAAACGGCAGCTATGATAAAAAGGTGCGGGTCACCACCAACGATGAGATTGGGTATACCGGTGATACGATCAACGAAATGACCGAAGGGCTCAGAGAGCGAGAGCGCCTGCAGCATTCTTTGGATATCGCCAAAGAAGTCCAGCAAAATCTGCTGCCCGCAAAAGATCCTCAAATAGAAGGCCTCGATATTGCGGGCACGAGTATCTATTGTGAAGAAACCGGTGGAGATTATTATGACTATATCATGACCGCAGAAGAGGATCAGAAAAAAATCAGTATTGTAGTGGGTGACGTCGCCGATCACGGTATTCCTTCGGCATTGCTGATGACCACCGCCCGGGCCTTTCTGCGTCAAAGGGTATCGGGATCAGGTGAGCTGGATCAGGTGGTTTCCGATGTAAACCGCCAACTGACCCGAGATGTTGAAGATTCCGGACGTTTCATAACCCTGTTCATCTGCGAAATCGACCGCGCCGATCAGGTCCTTCAATGGGTCAATGCCGGTCATGATCCGGCCATGATCTACACGCATAATGGCGGCATGTTTGAGGAATTGAGCGGCAATGCCCTGCCGTTGGGCGTTTCGGAGATGGCGGCTTATCAAAAATTTGATCAGAAAATTGCGCCGGGCCAGATCATCGCAATAGGAACCGATGGTATCTGGGAGGCCCTCAACCCGAATGGTAAAATGTTCGGCAAAGAGCGTTTTAAGGACATCATCCATCAAAATGCCCATCGACCGGCTAAAGAAATCATTCAGGAGCTGATCAAAGCACTTGACCGTTTCTGTCACCCACTGGCAAAGACAGATGATGTTACATTGGTTATTACTAAAATAGTATAAATTTTTCCAAAAAAGCTTTGCCCGTTACCCGCTTGTCCGACTCTGGCGGGTTCACCCGTTGACCCGTTAAGCAATACCTATCCGGTTTCAACGGTCTCAATCCGCCGGAGGCGGACTCAACCGACCAACCTGAATAATGGAGGGATGGATGGACAAACCGATTGACAAATTCTGGCAGCTTCGGCTGGCAGAGGTAAAAGCAGCTCTGGAGGCCAACAACTTTGAGGTCTTTTTGGCAGAAAATGAAGCGGATGCGAATAAAATTGTGCTGGAGGATCTAATATCTCAATTAAAACCCAAGACCGTATCCTGGGGCGGTTCGATGACCTTTACCGAATCAGGCCTTTACAAACAGCTGAAAGGAAAGACTGATCTTGAAGTCTGGGACACCTTCGACAAAAAGATTTCCGATGATGAAAAAAAACAACGACGACGACAGGCACTGCATGCCGATCTGTTTATCACCGGGACCAATGCCGTCACCGAAGCCGGTCAGCTGGTGAATCTGGATATGATCGGCAACCGCGTCGCGGCGCTGACTTTCGGCCCACACTGGGTCATTGTTATGGTCGGGCGCAATAAGATTGTGCCCGACCTGGAAGAAGCCATGTTCCGGGTGAAAAATTACGTTGCGCCTACTAACTCCATGCGACTGGACAAAAAAACGCCTTGTGTGAAGACATCTTATTGTGAAGAGTGTCAAAGCCCAGACCGTATCTGCAATACCTGGACTATAACCGAGAAATCCTTTCCCAAGGGCAGGACAAAAATCATACTCATTAATGAAAATTTAGGCTTATAGAAAGGAGCGTAAAGTGAAAATACTGGTGGGTTTCGACGGATCTAAAGTATCCGAAGCGGCATTGGAGCTGGCGGCAGAGCATGCACAGGCATTCGGCGCACAAATTTTTCTGGTACGATCGATGGTCGGCGGACCGGATGTGCCGAAAAGAGATTTTGAAAACAATCAACGTGAGCTGGAATACCACAAAAGCGAATTTAAGAAAAAAAATATTGACTGCGAAACGCTGTTGTCGGTCAGAGGTCTGGAGCCTGGTGAGGATTTAACCCACTTGGCAGAAGAGCACCAGGTGGACGCTATCATCATGGGGGTTCGACGCCGGTCAAAAGTCGGCAAGCTCGTATTTGGCTCAACCGCTCAGTACGTCATTTTAAACGCGCCCTGCCCGGTTGTGACGGTGAAGTAGGTTCTTTGCTAAGCAGCAAAATAACCATGCGCCTGATAATGCCAAGCACCATTTTGGATCAACAATGATTCCAATGGCCGGTTGACCCAAAAAGAATTTGGGCTTGACATGAATTTGTTGGAGATTTAAGGTTTTTGATACATTAGGAAGCTTTCTCAGAAATTGCAGGTTACGCTCAAGGGTCCGCCTGCGGCGGATTAGATATATTTTTGAGATAGCTTCAAGTTGGGGTGGCTTTTATAGCCTGAGATTATACCCTTGGAACCTGATCTGGGTAATACCAGCGAAGGGAACGACACGCAGATCTGCCATAGATATATGACCAAGCCGTTTCCTGCTGGAATCGGCTTTTTCATTTGCAGGTGACGCTATTTGGAAGTCGATTGGAGCCGGCCGAGGAAAGAGCTCTTTAGAAATTGACGAACAAATGAGGTAAAAGATGAAAAATTTAAACCACCAGGCCGCACATAACCTGACAGCCGTCAGGGAGCAAAAACCGCTTATTCATAACATCACTAATTTTGTGGTCATGAATTATACGGCTAATGCGTTACTGTCAATGGGGGCTTCACCGGTGATGGCACATGCCCAAAATGAGGTTGAGGACATGGTTTCCTTTGCCGGTGCGCTGGTGCTCAATATCGGCACACTGACCGATGGTTGGATTGCTTCGATGATAAAAGCCGGCAAGAAGGCGGCCGAGCAGCAAACACCCATCATTCTCGATCCGGTCGGTTCCGGCGCTACGCAATTGCGCACAAATTCTGCTAAGAAAATTATCGCTGCTGCTAAGATCAGTGTTATCCGGGGCAACGCATCTGAAATACTGTCGCTGCGAGATGATAATTCAAAAACCAAAGGGGTGGATTCGATTCATTCGGTCGAAGAAGCCGCCGAAGCTGCCACAGTTTTAGCTGGGGAACTGAATACTACTCTGGCCATTACGGGACCGGTAGACCGGGTCACCGACGGCAGTCGCATGCTGCGGGTGGCAAACGGACACCCCCTAATGGGCTATGTCACCGGCACCGGCTGTACGGCCACCGTGATCATCGGAGCATTCTTAGCCGTCGACGATGATCCGGTTAGTGCCACGGCAACGGCGCTGGCCTATTTTGGTTTGGCCGGCGAGATTGCCGGTCGCAATGCTGACGCTCCGGGAAGCTTTATGATCCAGCTGCTCGATGCCCTGTATACGATTACGCCGCAGGATCTTCAAAAGGGCGCTAAGATCGAAGTCGCCGACTGATGCCGCTGGCCGCTCGTTTGCTGGCTGCTGGCTACTCGCTACTGGCTACTCGCAACCCGAAACGCAGAACGCGCAACCCGCGACTCTGAAACCTTTGAACTCTGAACCCTGGACCTGAAAAAGCCAGAAGCAAGACGCCAGAAGCAAGACGCCATAGATCTGAGGCAGGGCTTATGAAAATTAAAAACATCGACTATTCATTATATTTGGTAACCGACCGGGGCTTGGCGCGCGGTCGCTCAAACCTTGAAGTTGTCACCGCTGCTGTTGACGGTGGCACCACCGTGGTGCAATTGCGTGAAAAAGATTGCCCGACCCTGGAGTTTATTCAACAGGCCCAGAGCATTAAAGCGTTCCTTAGAAAACGCAATATCCCGTTGATCATCAACGACCGGGTTGATATCGCCCAGGCGGTCAAAGCC
>Ga0209536_100014928_pt1 | contig 11110 bp, 5 predicted proteins | sample DeeMarSeWOR28_12_FD_187461 | JGI IMG/M metagenome (GOLD analysis project Ga0209536, IMG submission 187461) | Marine sediment microbial communities from White Oak River estuary, North Carolina - WOR-2-8_12 (SPAdes) (version 2) | ecosystem: Environmental > Aquatic > Marine > Intertidal zone >... | reverse complement strand
TAATTTAATCGGTGCTGATATTCAATTTGGCACATGCTTTAAAGGATTGCCATGGTTAATGCTATTATTAGATTAGGGATAAGAGCTACATGGAATTACTGACCGGTCCCCAATTTTCTACTTGTTTGGGTGATTAGACTTTTCCATGTGATTGCTCAGCATTTCATTTTTTTCTCTTAGCATATATCCCCATAAATGTGACTGGAATTTTTCCATCCAGATCCCCATGGGGCCTTCCATTGTTATGCTCATCCAACCAACTATCGATTACCTTTTTTGCTTCTTGAATCAAGTAGAACAACCCACAGTCCAAGGAACCAACCATGAAGACGCCATTAAAACATGCACTGTGTCCATTCTTCCATAAAATTCCTGGGTCAATATATTTGAATTTCACCCAGGTTTACTTAGGTGATTTCCGGCCTTTGCCGAAAACCTCTGATACGCTTTCAAGCAGAGCTTTCTTCCATGAACGGATCATGGTAAGATGAACTCCCTAACGGCTTGAGAGTTCAACTGCGGTTTCCTCTTCGCGAAGGGATGCCAAAGCTGCCTTGGCCTTAAACTCTTGCCTGTATCATTTACGTTTATTTGTTTATGGTCATCTTCTTTCTGAGTGACTCAGAGCTTACGTCGTTATCCAATTTTTGGGGATCATCTGTAATCTTAAACAAGCAGCAAAAGATACTTAAGGAGAAGCATATATGAATAATTTCAAAGATAAAGTTGTTGCCATCACTGGTGGAGCAACTGGACTAGGGTATTCATTCGCTAAACGGTTTGGCAGCGAAGGTGCCAAAGTCATCATCTCGGGTCGTCGTGAGAGTCGGCTCAAAGAAGCTGTAAAAAACCTTGCTGATTTGGGGGTTGAATCAAAGTTCTTTAGATGCGATGTTACCAAGCGGAAAGAAGTTGAGAAATACGCCGACTTTGCCTGGAGTGCCTTCGGGCAGGTTGACGTCCTCGTCAACAATGCTGGCATGATGCTACCACAATGTCCAGTGATCGATACACCGGAGGAGGATGTTCGCCTAATTTATGATGTAAACTTTTTCGGCGTCTGGAACGGAATTGCAGTGTTTGGAAAACGATTTATCAAGCAGGGAACGCCCGCTGCTATATACAACATTGGCTCCGAAAGTTCGCTTTTCAACGGCGTTAAGTTGGGCGCAGCCTATGTCTCAACCAAACATGCCGTCCTAGCGATCACTGAAGCACTGCGGGAAGAGGTCCCGGAATTCATAGAGGTAGGTCTCATTTGCCCCGGGTTCGTTAAATCGGAACTTGGAGACTTAGGAGCGGCCATGAAATTTGCTATGGAAACAGACAGATGCACGGCTATAGCAATGGAACAGATCAAAAACGGGGAATTCTTTATCGTCTCACACGCCTATAATATGGTACGAATCAACGATCGTCACGCGGAGATTTCTAAAGCATACGAACGCTATGCGCCGCGCTATAAAGGAGATGATGAATTTGATACCCGAACATTATTCGGATAAATGATTAGTATGGAATATGAATAATGTTTGGAAGAGGGAGTGCCCGTTGAGTCAAGATAAACGATTTTCAATTGACCAGGGATGGAGGGTACTCTTAAAAAATCCTGGTATAAATCCCCGCTGAAGTTAGGGGGTGGATCCGATAATTTAGGCAGCGTGAGTGTGGCAATAAGCTATGAATCAGTTTTATATCATACAAGCCATCAAACGGACTTTCATAGTTGGAGGTTATAGTAAATTTCAGCCGGAGTTTTGTCATCCAGCGATTGGTAGAGCTTTCTCCCATGAACTGATTATAGTAGGCTGAAATCCGTAAAGGAGAGATAAGAGTTCAACCGCACTTTCTTCTAAGCGGATGGCTACCAATGCTACCTTGACCTCAATCTCGTGATTGTATTTTTGCGTTTCTGTTTGCTCATGATCAACTCCTTTTTTAAATTTAAAGGTTATACATTTGTCTAATTTTGGGGACTACTTCTATCAGACTTGAAATCATCATGGATATAAAAATATTAGCATTCTCTGTTTTTTTGTGTAACATGCTAAAATGTTTATAAATATCAAAACTCAATACTTACAGCAATAGTGTACAACCATGAATCCTTTCTATTTCGGTTCTTCCAAAGAACCTTTATTTGGTGCCTATCACCCGCCAATGGCCCAGGAAGCAATGAATTCTGCTGTTTTACTCTGTCAGCCACTTGGGCTGGAATACTTGCGTACACATTGGTCTTTGAGGCGACTTGCTGACATGTTATCAAGGGTTGGATTTCATGTTTTACGTTTCGACTATTTCGGTACAGGTGACTCAGCTGGCCAGAGTAGCGAAGGTACTGTTGAACGATGGCACAACGACATTCGCTGCGCTGCAAACGAATTATTGGAATTGTCAGGGAGACGCTTTCTTGCCGTTGTTGGTTTACGTGCTGGTGCCGCCCTGGCTGCCACAACAGATGGACTTGATACCAAAGACCTCGTGTTATGGGATCCGATCATCAGTGGCCATAGCTATGTTAAAGAACTACGGCGTATACACGATTCTCGGCCCGGAAGTTACTACCGAGTTCATCATCAATCTATTCCCAAAACCAATCATGAACTGCTGGGATTTCCTTTCCCGCCAACTATGCAAGATTCTTTTGAACAAATTGACTTGCTTTCTGGATTTACCAATAACGCTGAAAATATCTTAATATTTTCATCCCGAACAATTGAAGAATTGCCCCAATTACAAAAAGTCTTCCAGATGCGTGGTGCTACGTTTGCATGTGAAATTATTGATGATATTGGAGATTGGGACAAGCCTTCTAAGTTGTATGATACATTGTTACCCAATGCTATTCCCACGGCGATCGTAAATGCCCTTGTGAGCAGAAAATGATGATAATGGAACATGCATATGCCTTTGGCAGCTCAGCACAATTAGTTGGTATCCTGACTGATGCTACACCATCATTATCCTCAAAAGGTTTACCAATTATCCTCTTGCTTAACGCCGGCTTAAAACATCGTGTCGGACCATTCCGTCTGCACGTTGATCTCGCGCGTGAACTTTCTGGGTTGGGTTTCCCTGTTTTTCGTTTTGACCTTTCTGGTATGGGTGACAGCAATAATCATAAGGATAAACGCTCCCGTGAGGAGCAAATTTTATCTGATATCCAGGAGGCAATGGATTTTCTTTCCAGCCGTAAAGGTATACATAACTTTGTTGTCATGGGATTATGTACCGGTGCGGATAATGCCCACAAGATATCAGTAAGAGATAAGAGGATTTCCGGTGCAGTGTTCCTTGACGGTTATTGCTATCCCACCGCAGGTTTCTACCTCAGAAAATACATATCAGGTAACTTTCGCTATGTACCAAAGTTGTTTAATCCAGTAGCATGGTGGCGCTTTATAAAAAAAATTTCCATTAAGCTTACATCGGATACCTATGCAACCTCTGTTCATGATAAAAGGGAAGAAAACTATTATTGGACACTACCGCCAAAACAAAAAACCGAAACAGAACTTAAACTATTGGTAGCCCGGGGAGTTAGATTACTCTATGTCTTTAGTGATGGATTTATAAGCAATTATAAAGACCAATTTGTTACATCTTTTAAAGATGTCGACTTCGGAAATCAAATACAAGTAGAATTTTTTCGTGACTCTAAACATCTTTACCCGATAATTGCAGACAGAAAGAGATTGATAGGCGTCATATCAGATTGGCTGCAAACTAACTTTCTGAAAACGTAACAGCTAGTCCTGTCTGCGTATTTCAACACCGGTAAAGACAAAATCATCTGAACAATAATAACGTCCGGTCAAATTGTACTGCCTTAGGCACTCTGCAATTTCTTCATTTAAAAATTCGACATCGAATTCGTTCATCTGTCTGGTAAACTCAACCTGAACATTCATAAAGTCCAAAGGTCCTCGTGTAAACGAAAAAAGACACTTATAGAGACTCTCTTTGGCGCTAAAAATAATTTTAGCCATATCCGCACCAATGAGAGGCGGCGTGTCAGCTAGCCATTGCTTTTCTTTTTCTGTACAGACAAGATTTCTAACGGATATTTCCAATGGCCCTGCCATCTCCACATCAACTCCCAATCCTTTGATTACTTTATCATTCGTTGCAGCAACAACACATAAATTGCTGCAATGACTAATACTGCCTACAACATTTTTCGGCCAAAGGGGGGCTCTGCCCGGTCCAACTAATAAAGGGAAATTGCCAACCCCTAACCTAAACAGAACCTCCCGAGCACATAACCGTCCTGCTGTAAATTCCCGCCGCCGTTTCGGCACAGCTTTCCTGATACACTCCTGTTCTTCAGGATAAAGATCGCCGTCCCACATTTCCTGTGTTGCAAAGAGAGTAATCACTTTGCTAGAAAACAAATTTTCAATCATTTCAATTAGATGAATTTTAAATACATGGAATACAATTCATAATTTTCTGCAGTGTGGCTGTGCAGGAGTAAACGAAAAGCATTCACGGCACAATTTTGCATTTTTACAATTCGTCCTGCAAACCAACGTAGCAATCAGGTATTTTTGCTGCCATCCTAAAATTTTGCAAAGAGCCTTTTAAATAATGGGAAAGGAGCTTTCTCAGCCTCCAGTTCAATGTCGGCTGTGTTTGAGTTTTTGACAGGTTGTTCCTCGTCGCCAGCTATTGGTAATTGAGCCGCGACTTGAAATAGAGTTTCTTGAATCATATCCCGAAAGTTGCAGCGATATCCTGTCTCTTTCTCGACACGGGCAATGACTTTCATGACTAACAAGGAATGGCCTGCGAGTTCTATGAAATTATCGAATCTACTTACCTGAGGTATACGAAGTACTTCAGACCAAATATCTGCTAAATACTTCTCTGCATTTGTACTCGGTGCGATATATTCTTCAATACGTTCTTCTGCAGGAGAAGTCTTTGCTAGAAGCGCTTTACGGTTGATTTTGCCATTATCTGTCAATGGTATCTCATCCAATTCAACGAACTGTTGCGGTGTCATATAGCTTGGCAATTCGCCACGCAGATATTCTCGCAAATCAGTTGATGTAATAAAATATCCATCCTCCGGGACGTAAAAAGCAATCAAACGTTTATCTTCAGGGCTATGTTCTTTCACCACAGCAACCGCCTGAGAAATATGCGGATGCTTAAGGAGACACGATTCAATTTCTCCGAGTTCAATACGAAATCCGCGTAGTTTGATTTGGTTATCACGTCGCCCCAAACACTCAATATTGCCATCCGGCAGCATTTTCGCCAAATCACCTGTGGCATAAATGGGTCGTGGATCAGCAGCGTTAAACGGATTTTTCACGAAACTTTTTGCCGTCAACTCTGGTCGATTGAGGTAGCCTTTGGTTACGCCATCGCCACCGATGTAAAGTTCACCCGTAACGCCTATCGGTGCAAGTTGCATAGCATCAGTTAAAATATAGGTTTGGGTGTTACCTATCGGTTTACCGATATGAATAGGTGCTTCAGCATCATCTATTTTGCAGCAAGTTGACCAGACCGTTGTCTCGGTAGGGCCGTACATGTTCCATACGCTTGAGGCCCTTGTTATAACCTCTTTTAGCAAGTCTTTAGGAAAAGGTTCGCCACCACACAGTATTTTTATCTTGCGCGATTCTGGTTCCCAATTTTCAGCTAACATGAGACGCCATGTTGCTGGTGTGGCTTGCATCATTGTAACACCATACTGCTCAATGGCATTTAACAAGCCCTTGCCGTCAACCACTGTGTCTTGACTGGCAATAACTGTTTTTGCGCTTACTAACAAAGGCAGAAAAAGCTCAAGTACTGAAATATCAAATGATAATGTAGTCACCGCCAATAGCACATCTTCTTTTGTAATGCCTGGCCGTTGTGCCATACTGGTAAGAAAATTTACAACAGCACGATGTGGAACTTGAACGCCCTTTGGTTTGCCCGTAGAGCCTGAAGTATAGATTACATAGGCGAGATACTCAGGATCTAATTTTACGGTTTTTAGAGAGTTACAATCCTGTTGCTGCAATACATCATCAAGTTCATCAAAACAAATTAATGAATCTTGGGGCAATAGTTCTTTCAAAAATTCTTCTGTAAGGCTTTTTTCTGTGATAATCCGTTTTGCAGAAGCATCTTCAACCATAAACTTAAGGCGATCCGGAGGATACGAAGGGTCAAGAGGCAAATAAGCTGCGCCACTTTTAAGAATTCCTAAAACACCGATCAGCATATCAATGCTTCGCTGCATGCAAATCCCGATAAAATCACCTTCTCTAACTCCTTCAGCAAGCAAATATGCTGCGAGACGATCTGATTGCACATCGAGTTCGGCATATGTAATCCTGCGGCTTTCGTCTTCAGCGACAACTGCTTCGGGAAACTCTGCTGCCTGCTCCACAAAAAGCTGATGCAGACATGCATCCTGCCGATAGGGCATTTGTGTGGCGTTCCAGTCATAAAGTAATTGCTGCTTTGTTTGTTTATCGAGAATAGACAGCGTTTCTATAGATTCATCTGGATGCTCCAGCGCTGACTCCAATAGTGTTTCTACCATATTGAGCCAGCGTACAATGGTTTCCTCAGTAAAAAGATCGGTTTTGTACTGCGTCTCAATAATAATCTCTCCATCAATCTCAACGGTGCTAAAAAACAATTCAAAATTCTCATTGGTGCGCGGGTTTACAGAAAAATTGACCTGCAAATCCTTAAAATTTTTGGCAATTCTCTTATCCATCTTGTAGAAACCAAATAACACCGACACCAACGGCTTACGGTTTGCTTGGCGAGTGATTTTAAGTTCAGGTATTAAGCTGCCAAACGAGCATTTGTTATGATCGTGAGCAGCAAACATACTCTGGCGTAACTGCTCCAACAGGTCAATAAATGAATCTGTACCATTAAGGCGGCCTCTTATTGGTAAGATATTGACGCAGTGACCGACTAAATGAGTTAAGCCGGGCTGTAAATGCCCGGCATATGGCACGCCGGTAATAATTTCGGTCTGGCTGGTAAGCCGATACAGCAAAACTTGAATAGCGGTGAGCAAAACAACAAAAAGGCTGGTGTGTCGATCTGCACCAAAACGTTGTAATCTTTTTACCAAGTAAGATGGTATGGTATGATCAACACGGCTTGATGAAAAAGTTTGGTGTGCCGGTCGCGGTTTATCAACTGGAAGATCAAGGTCGGGAATTTTGCCGGTTAAAATTTTTAGCCAATATTCACGTGACTTACGTTGTTTTTCTTGTTCAGACTCAGATCTGCTTGCGATTGCATATTCCCCATATTGCGGCGGTGGATTGAGTTGACATGTTTGTCCACTAACATGAGCCGAGTAGAATTTCTCCAAATCGTTGATAATGAGTTCAAGTGACCAACCATCACAAACAATATGGTGCGCGGTTAACAAAAAATAATGCTCCTGGTTATTTTTATGCAGAAGTCGCACTCGAAGGAGTGGTCCGTGGTTGAGATCAAAGGGAATACTTACTTCGGTAGCGACCGCCTGTTTCAACGCCTCTTCAAATCGGTCATCATCGGGCAACTGATCTTCAGGAAGATCAATAACTACATTTTTGGCTATACACATTTGTTCGCCGTTTATGTTGAATGATGCGCGCAGAGATTGATGCCGTTGCACAACGTCCTGAATAGCAGCATGCAGGGCCTGACGATCAAGTGGGCCTTTAAAATACAATTTGCATGATTCATTATAGGCGCATGAAGCTTCATCACCCAACTGAGCAGAAAGCCAGATCTCCAATTGCATATCGGTCGCTGGAACCACCGCTTCTAACTCTGGTCCCGTAAACGGGTCATAATCGACCGCATTTCCTCCCGCAAAAGGGTCATAGTCTACAGGATCTCCAGATGTTGTAAAATTTTTATCTTCTTCTATCGTCATGATGTTCCTCAACGTATATTATTTGCGGTATTTATTCACTAGTATCTTTCGCATGATTCTAAATCTCTGGTTTATCAACGTCCCAATTTTGTTTCAGCTTTTAGTTGTTCGTAACCCGTAGTTTCACAAATTTTCTTCCCCCTCCACTCTCAGATATTTTCCCGGTCTTTGAGGATCAGCGATGAACCAGGCCGGATTACCTTGCGGATCGCGACCAAGCTTCGCGCCTGGCACAGGAGGTTGCAACGGCCTTTGTGACACGGCTGCTGTTTGCTCATCATCCTTAGTGGAGTCGACTTCTTTTGCAGTTACCTCCACTGCCGATGGAGATGTCGAAACCGGTGGTGTATTGCTTGGCATAGCAGGTGAGGCATTGCCAGTCAACATTTGCAGTTGCTGCGCCAATATTGCTATTTGCTGAGCTTGCTGGGCTATAATACTTTCAAGCGTACCTGTAGTAAAGGTTTGCGTTGCGGGATTTGGAACATTGGCGTTAATAGTGGGCGCTGTTGCCTGTGTTACCGTGGTATTCTGCTGAGCAGGCATTGCTGCTGGAGCCTGAGAGATTTGCTGTGACACTGGTGTTGCTGTAGCAGGCGCTGGTTGTTCTTCCGGAGGCATTTTGCTGTCCAAAAAGTCGGCGAGTATTGCACACGTATTCAGTTCTTCCATTAATTGGCGGAAACTCACATCAACGGAAAAACGATTTTTGAGCACTAGGGCCGCTTGTGTCAATGCCAGCGACTCAAGGCCTAAGTCCATAAACTGCAAATTCGCCTCAGTTCCAGCAATTTCCAAACCTGAGACTTCTTCCAGGACCTGCTGAATCTCCGGAATGAGGCGGGTTGCACGGGTATTAAGGTTACTGGTCATGGTCTGTTCCTCTTTCTTAAATTTAATATTCTCTGTTGTACCTTCGCCCTGCACTGCTGCGAGCGGTGGAGTAGTACTTTCCTGCGTTGCTTCAACGGCATCAATCCAACAGCGTTTTCGTTGAAATGGATAGGTAGGCAGTAGTGTACGGCGACCTTTTTTTTCTGCCGAAAATACAGCCCAGTCGGGTGCCATACCGTTGATCCAGAGTTTTCCTAATGCGGTTAAAAGCTCGCGCCATTCTGTTTCCCCTGCTTTGCCGGCAAGTGAAGCTGCGAATATATGTTCTGACCCAGGCAATTGACGCCGTGCGAGAGTCGTAAGCGTAGGACGCGGACCGACTTCCAGCAATAAATTTTGTCCGTCATCACACAGTGTCTTGATGCCTGGGGCAAATAGCACCGGCTTGCGTAAATGGTTGGCCCAATAGTTTGGGTCAATCGCTTCGTTGTCGGTTATCCATTTACCGGTGGCTGTAGAGACATAGGGGATTTGTGGTGGAGACAGCGATATGCTTTTGACAGTCTCAAGAACGCCGGATACGGCAGGATGCATCATAGACGAATGAAAAGCATGAGAAGTGTGTAGCGGACGGCAGCCGATATCTTCCTTTTCAAATTGGACCTGGAGGCTCGCAATTGTATCGCTAGGGCCTGACAGTACACATAAGGAAGGTTCATTAATGCAGGAAATTTCAACAGTATCGCCAATACGACTTTCAAGCTCTGCAGGGGGCAATTGTACTGAAAGCATTGAGCCAGGCGGCATTTTTTGCATTAGGTCAGCGCGTATTGCAACTAACTTAAGCGCGTCTTCGAGCGAAAAGACACCGGCCATGCATGCGCAAACAAATTCGCCGATACTATGGCCAATCATCGTCTGCGGTGCGATACCCCAGTGTAACCATAATTGGGCGAGGGCATACTCAAGGATAAATATGGCCGGTTGGGCAAAGCGGGTTTGCTTCAGTCTTTCAGCTGCTTCTTCGTCTAAAGCATCTTCAGGGTAGAGTATGGCGCGAATATCCTCACCAATATAATTCTGCAAGATTTCAGCGCACTGATCCATGCTTTGAGCGAATATAGGCTCCTGGTCATAAATGCTGCGCCCCATGCCAACATACTGAGAACCTTGACCAGGAAACAAAAAAGCCAGAGTAAGTTCTGCTGCCGGAATAGTACCATTGCCGGTACAAGCTGGGTTTGGTGAACCAATTAAATGAGTGAGTTGGGCATTGTCCTGGCAAACGTAAAACTGCCGGTGATTGTAATGGGCACGGCCACAACGAAGGGTAAATGCTGCATCGGCAAGGGCGGTTGCTGGGGAGCCTGCCAAAAAGTCGCTAAATTCCCTAATGCTGTCATCGAGAGCCTGAGCATTTCGGGCCGAGAATATCATCAGCTCATAGGGTCGGACCTTATCAAATTGATCATCCTGTCGGGGCGGTGCCTCTTCCAAGATCACGTGAGAATTGGTGCCGCCTATGCCGAAAGAGCTGACGCCGGCGCGACGCGGTGTTTCCCCCTGCTCCCAGTGGCGTAACTGAGCGTTGACAAAAAACGGGCTATTGTCGAAATCAATCTGCGGATTGGCTTGATGAAAATGTAGTGATGGTGGAATTTCACCATACTTTAGCGCCAGTGCAGTTTTTATCAGACCGGCGACGCCGGCTGCTGCCGTTAAATGGCCAAGGTTACTTTTGATCGAGCCAATTGCGCAGACACCGTTTTCATCAACGTCGCGACGAAACACTTGGCTAAGCGCTGAAATTTCTATTGGATCGCCTAAAGGGGTCGCTGTACCATGAGTTTCAACGTAAGATATGCTATCTGCTGTTACATCTGCTTTAGCGAGCGCATCTGCTATTACATCGACTTGCCCGGCGGCGCTTGGCGCAGTGAAGCTCATCTTATCTGCGCCATCGTTGTTAAATGCTGCACCAAGTATAACTGCAGTAATTATATCGCCGTCACGTTGGGCATCAGTAAATCGTTTTAGTAATACGACGCCCGCGCCATCACTGAAAACGGTCCCCGTTGCATTAGCGTCAAAGGGGCGGCAATGACCATCTTTTGAAAAAATAGCGCCCTCTTCGTAAACGTATCCGATGCGTTGAGGAACGGTGAGCGCAACGCCTCCTGCGAGCGCCATATCGCAGTTGTAATTTAATAAATTGTCAACCGCGCTAACGATAGCGACCAATGAAGTAGAACAGGCCGTATAAATGCTTAGGGCAGGTCCCTTTAAATTCAGTTTATGGGCAACATGGGTAGCGATATAATCTTTTTCGTTGGCGATCATGATTTGGAAATCGCCGAGGCGTTTTACCAAATC
>Ga0209536_100014927_pt1 | contig 11111 bp, 16 predicted proteins | sample DeeMarSeWOR28_12_FD_187461 | JGI IMG/M metagenome (GOLD analysis project Ga0209536, IMG submission 187461) | Marine sediment microbial communities from White Oak River estuary, North Carolina - WOR-2-8_12 (SPAdes) (version 2) | ecosystem: Environmental > Aquatic > Marine > Intertidal zone >... | reverse complement strand
AAACTGTAAGAGAGATATGCAAATCCGAACTGAGCCAACCACAAATCGATCTGGTTCATGGTAGAATACAGAGGTGTTGCATATCTGCCAGTAATAATGCAAGCACAATATTGAGCGCAAATACTTTGTTTGATCTATTCGATGGAACGATAGAATTCAGCGGTAGTGAATCCATATGTGATTGGTGTTATAACTGCTATTCACGGGTAAACGAAAAGAACATAAAGGAGTACATACATGGAAAGATGGAATCCATATAAGAGGTATGAATCATTCGATGGTAAATACAACCGACTGCTGATTGAAAATACAAGCGTGTGTAATTTCAATTGTAGACATTGTGCTTATGGAAAGAAGACCACCGGGAAGAAAACCATGTCGCTTGAAAAATTCAAAGAGGTGGTAGACAATGCGTGTGAGTATGGATATACACATTTCTCTATAGCACCAGTGACAGGTGAACCATTGATGGATAAGGGCTTGTCGCAAAAACTTGAATACCTTGACAACCATGATGGGGTGGACACATACTATATGTTCACAAATCTGTCAATGCCTATGGACTTTTTGAGCAAAGCGAGAAAGCTCACATATCTGGGTGTAAGTATATACGGGAAAGACAAAGAAGAGTTTCTATACATCACAAGAGCAAATGAACGCTATTTTGATGCCGTTCGGAAGAACATAAAGAAGCTTGAGAAAATTCTATCGCCAAAACATATATTCTTCTATACGGAAGAAGTACATAAAAGAGCGTACACTAGACTAGTTGTGAAAAGTGAATTGTATCGTAAGATTGTCGGTCTCACAGGAGTGTTCAATGTAGAGACAGCACTACCACAACATAATTGGTGTGGTCTGGTCGATACTAAAGATACCGGTTGGAATATACTTCCACCATCGATAGAGATTCATAGACCATGTTATGTGATGTTCTGTAAAAACGCAGTGACAGTTGATGGAAACTTGATTGGTTGTGGATGTTTTGATGCCAACTACGAAACAGAATTTGGAACAGCGAAAGATTTTGATGTTGCATACAAATCTGCCATGCGTAGAGTAATGACAAGAATTGCCGATCCAATCTGTCTGAAATGCAGCGCATACTTGCCTATAGACATGGACATAGATTTCAGCAACACAGATTCTAGCGCACTGAGGGATGCGGTATTTCAAATGTTATGGAAAGAGTACTAAGAAGAATAGGAATACAGACAACGGACTTGTGCCAACTGAAATGTGATCACTGTCCGAAAAGAAGTGATATCACAAACGTGCTGAAGGACATTGAAGCATTCAAAGATGTTGTCAACATGATCATGGAAACCGGCTTGTTTGTTCATCTAGATGTCACTCCTATAAGGGGCGAACCATTCACTGATGCAACAATGGTAGAGAAGCTTGAATGGTTGGAAACAACATCTGTAAAAAGAGTGAAGTTTATAACAAACTTGATCGATTTCGACAGGGAAAAATTAGAACGCATTTTTGACCTGAAATGTATAAAACCACATATCCTGTTCTATGGTTCAGACAGGAAGAGTTACGATTCTTATACAAACACAGAGGGCCTATTTCCTGTATGGGAAGAGAACCTATCTATACTGAAGAGTATATGGAGCGGAGACAGACCATACACATACTTTCACCTATCTAACTATGTAGAAATGGAAAGCAAGGTGAATTCTGTTTTCAGATATATGATGACACAATATTGGGAGAACACGTGGACAAGCAATGATCTCATGAACAGGATATATGGTGATTATATAGGAATCCAGATTATACAGAACGGTGATATAGTTGTTACTGGTAAATACTATGCAGTGATAGATAATATATTCAAATTGAATAGACCGCTGAGAGAAGTATTAGAGCCGGTCATGGAGAATATAAGGAACATGGATGGTGTTACAGGAAGATACTACAGTTGTGGGGGAAAACAATGGCAAAAGAAATAAATTTCTATAGAGTGGATGGTATAACTGAGGAAGAAATGAATAAGAGGTTTGGTCAACACCTTATCCGTATTGAGTTTGAAGGAAAGGTATATGTGATGAGACTATCGGAGCATGATGGTAAAAAACTCGACTTCAATGAAGACACTGAAGAACTGATGAAATTGACTGAATACATGACAGGAAGAATGGGAGAGTTGAAAAAATGATGAGAAGATGGGTAGCAATAACTAGCGCACTATTTATAATCCTTGGAGTGCTTCTTTATGTAGGCGTATCTGAGGGTGGAGAGAGACCAACAGTTACAGGGAACAGGTTACTTGATGTGGGAGAGTGTGATATATTCTCAAAAGCCTGTGTAACAGAAGAAAGAGACAGTAAAGCAATGTTGAGACAATTCATCAATTGGGGTGGGAAGACCGGGAGATGTGATTTTGTTATATTATTCAAAAAAATTGAAGACCCCACATTTGGAACATTTTATCAATACTATGATACTGAGGATTGTCCTGTTGATGCAGACGTATTCAGAGGAAGATTCAAATATGTTTGTGTTGATAACAAATGTGATGAATGGCTAGAGAAGAATAAGAGATAGATCATGTAGCATATTTCTTCAAAATTGGGATAACAAAGTCTTCATGAATTCTTCCATGTTTCAATTTGTAGTCTTCTGCGGAACCGGCTGATATATCGCTATCCGTTGACATTGCAACGAAAGATACTTCTGGAACCTGTACACCTATATAACCATGATATAAAAGTTTTAGAAGAAATGCCCAATCCAGAAGTCTTTTATATTTATCATCTTTGACAAGACCAACATCTCTCGCTATCTTAGTATAGAACATTGAATTTGAGCTTATGTAGTTTGATTGCATAAGTCTCCTTGGGTCATAGGGAACGGCAGGAAATTTAACATTCACATGACCCTTAAACTCAAATGATGCATATGAAAACGCAAATAGTGTTCCTTTGTCAATCGCAGTACAAAGTCTGCTATAAAGCCTATCCAGTAAATGCCTACCTGCAATAATATCTCTATCAATCATCATATAGTAATCTGGTAAGCTTCCAAATTTCTCTTCATACCAATCAAGGCCCTTTTCTAAATTGGTTGGTATGTTATTTTCACCTTCAGAAGTTATCCAAACATAACCAATCTCATTTCTTTTCAGTGTCTTCTTTGTTTCCTTGGATACTGTATGCCCCGGTAACAACGGTGTCACTACCAAAATTTTAGGGTTTTTTGTTTCTCTAATTATATTACAAGTAGACATGGGCCGTTCCTTCCTATTTCAACATATTTGTTTTCTCTACACCATCTTCTAAATAATCTGTCGTTTTTCTTACATACCTCTACAAAGAGAATTGGGTGGTCTCTTTCTATTAGATTTTTTGCTCCCCCCAGAACTTCCATTTCCATTCCCTCAACATCTATTTTCATGAAGGAAATTTTGTCTTCTATACCAAACGAATCGAGCGGTTTTGTTGGTAACACCATATCTGGAATCTCTTGGTCATGTTGATGTTTTGGGTATCCCATTTGTTTGGGTGTATGTGTTTGTTCTTCTGTGTACCAAAACCAGAATGCACCAACGGTATTTGGTATCATGCCTATCAGATTTACTTCTGCTTCTCTCGCTGATAAACCGATTGGATACAAAACAACGTTGTCGTAACCAGAAAGATTTTCCTTCAGATTGGCAAATATGGTAGGTATTATTTCAAAGGCGTGTACCTTGCTTGCTCTCATTGTATCAATGAAGTATTTTGTATAGAAACCACGATTTGCCCCGGCATCGATAAATACTTTACCGTTTCCTATCAAACCGTGTACTTTACGTAATATATCATCATCATACATTATTCTATTTCTATAGGCAATACATCGTCAGCATCTTCTAACATCAATTCTGCTGCTGCACACAAATATACAATCGCATCATAAATCTCTTCTGCTGCTTTTGTAGGCCCCATTAGATGAAATATACGTCCTGCTTCAACAGTTTTCTTGATTGCCTGATATGCCGGTGCTGCTGAACCATTGGGATGTTCTTTCAGGAATCTTGGAATCCACACAAGTTTTTGCTCTTCCCAATTATCATTGTTTGCGTGTCGGCTTTTACCCTTTCCGTCTGCTGATCGGTGATATGCTTCTATCAAATGACCATACAGCTTTTCATATTTCTTATCTATTTCCATATTATACCTTCAAATAAAATTTTGTTTTTTCTACAACATAATCAACTTTGAATTCTGGATGATATTTTTCCATGTTGTCGAAAATGTCTTCGATCATTGCATATCTTACACCGTTACGTTTTACCAACAGATAGTCGATGTCCTTTTCGTTTTCTATTACCATGTGTCTGAACATACTTCCGAAAAACCTATGTTCTACGGGCAATAGAGGAAGTATGCCCTTCTTCATATATAAAAATGTGGCATCTGGGAGATATCCAATCCTATAATCCGTAACCGATCCAATAAGTACGATACTTTTTACTTCAGTTGCTTTTATGTCATCGGTCATGAATTTTATATTATAATTCTCATAATCCTTCTTGAAGGGAATAGAACACACTACATTCCTGTCTGGAAACAATGTGGCATACTCCTTATAATACTTCTCAAAGCTTGCAACCTTGTTACTGATATCACCATCATACAATAGATCAATATATCTCTCTATATCACGGTAATTTTTATCCCAATCTTCTTGTAGTGGAGAAGTCCACTGAGGTATGTACGTGAAGCCTATACGATTGTTGATTGCGGGTTCAAAGAAATAAACAGCAAAGCGTTTCAGCCATAGCCATTCTTTATAAGACATGGATAGGTATCTATCAAAGATTACGGTAGGTGTCTTCTTACGAACATATTCTTCTACGATCTCTGCTTGACGTGTAAAACCATAGTAGTCCTTGGGAACCCAATCTATGAAGATACAGTCAACTTCATCATCGTTGTCATCCAGATAGACAACATCGTACAATTTATCTAACTCACCATATAGGTCTTCACGTATATTCAATACACCGATTTTCACAGCGTTACCTCACATATTACTTCTTTCTATTTCTTCTTCGGTGGTCTTCCCGGCTTACGCTTTTCCGGTCTTGCTGCATCCAGAATGGTCTTACGAACAGCGTCAGAAATAGCATCCAAACGACATTCTTGACCGATTGCTCTGATGGTAACATCACCCGTTACTGCTCTCAAGTATGCTTCTGCATCTTTTTGTTCATGACCTGCAATGTAGGTGATCCAGTGAACCATCTCACCTGTCTTAGTACTAAACTTTTCGTATTCAAATCTGTATACGTTTACTATCTTTGCCATAACATCCTCCTATACAAATTAGGAATTTCTCTCTTCCAATTCCTTTATTATTCTATAGATATTAGTGATTTCATCTTCCATATCGTCTTTGAACGAATAGAAGAAATCCATCAACCATCCTATATGAGTTTTTAGTTTCTTGATTTTTTCCTTAGTTGTGTCTGTACCAATTTCACCTTCTTCTATACATTTTTCACACCTTGTAGTGACCCCTTTCACGTAACCGGGGGCATTTGGTATGTCTCTGATTTCTACTTTCAGTCTTTCATTGTATAATACGCAGTGAAATTCTTCTTCCTCATAAACTTGGAATTCACAACCTTTTACACAGTCCATCACTATCCTCCTGCTGAGTCCACCAACTCTGCTGCTTCTTTTACTTCTCTATTTATGGTTGAATATCCGGTGGTCTTCAACCAATTTTCAAGGAAGTCTATGAGATTTTCATCATCGTTTAGAATGTTTTCTACATTCTTGGAACCTTGTATTTTCTCTCCGTTCTGAAGCGTATACCATGATCCACCTTGTTTCACATAGCCACTTTCAATTGCAAGATCGATAAGCCCCGCATAACTATTTATGCCCGTTTGATAATTGATTTCGACCTTTGCTTCATTGAATGGTGGATAATATCTATTTTTTAGTGTAATAGCTTGAAGATTTGCTCCCAGAACTTTCCCACGGGCATCTGCTTTAGCAGTTGGGTTTTCGTATATCAAATTCTTCTTCAAACTCACAATAATGTCCGGTAGTAGTTTTGCAGCTTTTCCACCACCGATTTGTTCTGCATCACCATACCCTGTCGGATTGCCATAATAGTGTCCTGCTGCAAACCCTATAGAATTCTTCTGCTTACATACAACCAATGCCAGTTTTAACATTTGCTTCAGGTCTTTTTGCAGTCTCCCCTGATCTGCCTTTATGTCACCCTTCTCCGCATCCTTCATGACTTTCAATCTTTCGAATCCACCGATGGAATCAATCGCTAATGCGAACTTATCTTCATTATCATCTTCTACCAGTGCAGACAAGATTAGTGAAGCGTCATCAACGAACGGACAGTAATTGTATATCGTCTTGTCTGGGTTGAGACCCCATCTCTTTACAAACTCTCCATCCCATGCACCTTCTGTATCTATAATGACCGGTATGTATCCCTGCCGTTGTGCATCTGCAAGACATAAGCATATAAGTGAAGATTTGCCCGATGTCTCTGGGCCGACAAGTAGTGATAGCGTCTTGTTTGGAAATCCCCTTCTTATGCTACCTGATATGATCCTGTTTAGATCATATGCCGGGGTGGGAATCCATTCCTTTGTTGAAGCAATGTCGCTTTGTGACAATATGCTTACGTGTGTTCCCTTTGCTCTGTGAGCAATTTTATCTCTAAGTTTATCAAGGCTCATAAAATACTGCTTCTCCTTTTAGTATAGGTTCTATTTGTATCAAAACCTTTTTTGGATCAATTTTTCCAAGTGCATCAGTAGTCACCATGAATAGGTCTATGGTAATACCAACGATACTTGGAGTAAACTCAAAAGGTGTAACTAACTTGATTGTATTCCAGTTGTGGTCTGTTACTCTGTTGTAGCAGCTTATAATCAACCTGATTTCTTCTTCCCTCATACGATCATATATCCTATGTCTGACATAGCTTACCTGATCCGAACAAGAACACAATATGAAAATGTTCTTCCTCTCATTCTCTTTCATGTAGTCCATCAGTTTCATGTTACAACCCTGCTATATCCACCCTCTTTTACTACCGTGTACACATTATCGGCAACGAAATCTTCTCCAATTTCATCCCTGTGAGATATAATGAAAACCCTTGAGTCATCATCATCCTGTTTCACCCTGATTATATCCATCAATTTCTCTATCCCTGCCGTGTCCACACTGCTATCCAGAATTTCATCCATAATCAGAATATCGGGCCATCTATTAGCCTGTATTCGTGCGATATCAAGTAGAGCAAACTGAAGGGCAAGATCAATACCTCTCGACTCCCCACCGGAAAGACTACCATAGCTACCATTTGAAATACTTGGGCCTTTGATCTCCGCTTCTAACCATTTGTCTACTACCGCAAAGAAACCATATCCGACTTCTGACAGATAGTGATTGGTCTGTTGATTCAAATACGGCATAAGAGAAGATATTGCATACTGTTTGATATTCTCATCCTTGCATATTTCCTTCACATACTCAAGGTAATCGATAACAGAACTCAGTCTGTCTCTCTCAAGTTCACCGTGTCTTACTTCACCAGACTTCACCATTACAGAATCCTTCTCTGACTTTATAAGTTTCTTTATGCCCTTCTTGGATTCTTCTTCACTCTTGATTCGTTCCTTCAGATTTTCAATAAACCGCTTTGCATCCTCTATCTCTTCTACAGTATTGCCAAGCTCTTCGACTTCCTTATCTGCTTCCACAAGCTTCTCTGACCATTCTTCATATTTTTCACCAAGCTTGATGCCCTCTTGTTCAAGTTCATCCATCATATCTGAATATTTCTTCTTCTGCGATAGGAGCTTCTTTTTCTCCTTCTCACCACCAGTGACCTGAACAATTTTTCCCGCTAGCCCTTTCAGCCTGTGGTATTTCTCTTTCACTTCGGACATGCGGCTTATCTCTCTCTCCTTCAACCGTATTGATTCTTCCATTTCCCATATTTCAGAATTCACAGCGTCATGTTTCTCCTGTAGCTTCTCCGACTCTATGACGCTAGCACGATATATAGTCTTCGCTTCTACTAACTTCTCTTCATCTTTGACAGATTGACCGCAAGTAGGACACGTGCCATCTCTGAACTTCAGAACTATTTCCTTGTACTGTTTTATCCTACCCTTGTTATTAGCTATCTGTATAGCAAGTTTTCCAAGCTGTTCGTTGAGCGAACGCTCAGAAGTCTTCAGAATAGTCAACCGCCCCTTCATTTCTTCTTCAGAAGCGTTTATGTCTTCCAGTTCGCCCCATTCTTCAATAAACTCTTCAAAACGTTTACCATACTTCTCCGCTTCCTTGTTGGCTTGTTTTTCCCTTTCGATAAACTCTAATTCTTTCAGTACGGGTGTCATCTTTTCAAATCGGATTTTATCTATCTTAGATGTAATAGCATTTATAGACTTTTCATATTCTTCTACTTTTTTTTCACAACCGGATTTTGTTTCCTTTGCTCTCTCAAATTCTGAATATGCCGCTGTTGTGTAAATTTCATTGTATTTGTTTTCTGCTTCCCTGAGTTCCTTCTTTATCTCACTTACCTTGTCTATCTCTCTTGATAACTTCTCTATGCGTTCTTCTGATTCTCTGATAACCCACCGCTTCTGTTCAATCTCTGAATTCAGTAATTTCGCCCTCTCTTCCATTGTACGCATTCTTTCATTTGCTTTCTCATGAATCTGTGAGTATATACCGAGATTGAAAACACGTTCCAAGAATTTCCTCTTGTCCGGTTTACTCATTGCCAGAATTTTTTGTGAAGAGTTGATATTAGAATGGATAAGCGACATGAAAGTTTGAAAATTGATACCAAGTATATCATCCAATTGACGCTGATATTCTCTTACGTGTGGGGCCTTATCAAGTAGAAAATCATTACGATAAATTTCAAAGTTATCTGGCTTGATTGATCTAAGAACTGCATATCTATCTTCGTTGATCTTGAAGTGACAGACTACTTCACATTTCTTCTTGTTCTTCCAATTTATGATCTGCTCTTTACGAATATTCCTTTGGACTTGACCAAAAAGAGCAAACGGCACCGTTTCCAGAAATGAAGATTTCCCGGCACCGTTGCTCTTCGCTTTTTCCACGTCTCGACCAAGCACAACATTTACACCTTTGCCAAGATCAACAATTTGCTTACTTGATCCAAACGATAGAAAATTTTTGAATTCAACACTTTCGATTTCTAATTTCATACAAATTCTACTCTACTTATATCTCAAATAAATCATCCGGTAAATGATTTTCGTCTTTCTCTCCGTGGGGGGCCGCAAATTCTCCAAATGTTATGGTATTTGCGTACAGCCACATATGACTGTCTAAAAGAATTTTTATTTGATCAATTCTTTCTCTGATTGCGGCATTGCCAGAATGGTATCTAAGCAACTCAGTTATCTCATTCAGTAGAAACCTTATCTGCTCATCATTAGAAGTATTGATTACACCATATTGCTGCGGTTCAGGTGGTTGTATTTGTATCCATGTCGGATCGGGATTTGCCGTTGTTCCTGAATAAACATAGTGAATATTGGAATTAGTGTTGTAAAACATATCTCCTGATGTTGGGGAAACAGGGGGAACGTCATTATATTGAATATTTGTTGTCATCTGTCTCTCTTCTCCTTCTCTATCATTGTCGGTATATCAAATGTCTTCTTCCACATACAATAATTACACAACTGGTATCCTTTGACATCCAGTAATACATCACATCCTATTTTCAACGTCTCAATTCTCGTACACCAATCAGCGGGTGTCAATTTTAGGTTCACTCTTTGTCTCTTCGTTTTCTGAAAACTTACCTCTTCTTCTCCGTTATCTACTGCGTGTGAGAATGTATCTCCGCTCATACCATCAATTTCTCCATAAATCCTATTAGTGTTTGTTTCTTTATATGGTCTGGAAGTTCCAGTTTATCAACGTACTCTCTAACAATATCATTATGATCCATTATCTTCAGGTCTTCGCTTTCCTGTCTTTCTTCCGTACCCATGAAGTTTGCTTGTGAAAAATCTGGAATCAATGATATGGGTTTCTTGGACAAAACCCCATCCACTATCTTCTGATTATTTATGTGTCCATAGTCCTTCTGAAATAGAAGCTTGACAAAGTTTCCCTTCACTTGCTCTTCGTCAATATCGTTCTCTGATCCAACCACAATAAACTTAGGTGCGTTTTCGAATTCGATGAAGTCAAGTTTGCCAGTGTCGGAATCAAAGATGTAGTATCCTCTGGTAGCGTTCACATCATGCCATGTTTGCCCGTAAGGAGACCCCAGATAAGTTATGTTACTCTTGGTACTAGGTGTATGAAAATGTCCTGAAAAAACGTGCCTGTGGGCTTCTAAGGTGCTTTTATCGATACCGGTTTTGCATCTATAGGATGAATTCATGAGAAACCCGTTTATTTCGAAATGACCAAACACATACTTCCCTGTTGGCATCCCTGATAGGTCTCCGCTCCAAGGACACATGATTATATTTTTGTCTTCTGGAAGAACTTTCGCTTCTGAGATAATCCGAACATTCATCTCACCCTTCAACGTCTGAAGAGAATTAGGAAATAGCTTATTCTTGAAATATGCATCATGGTTCCCTATCACTATGTTGAAGTTGAAGTCATGTAGAAGGGTAGAAACAATGTGCTGTGCTGCATCCATCGTTTTCGTGTTCGTCTCTCTGCGATTATGGAAGAAGTCACCGCAATGCAGTATGCTTCTTATGCCTGTCTTCTTCCCGGTTTTCCTGATGTCCTGAAAAAGCTCAATTGATATGCTATGCCAAAGATCACTTGCACCATACAATCCAAGGTGCGTATCAGTTACTACAATATGCTTCATGCTAATCCTTTTTCAAAACCTGATAATCTATTCCCTTTGCGATATATTCAGGGTTGTTCAGGATTTCAGCATTCTTATAGCATATGTCTTTTATCTCGCTATGCTTCTTCTGCTTCTTGATATAATTCAAGAATGATCTGTGAACTATAGTTGTAAAATATGCAAAGGGGTTTGGTCTCTTTTGCTTGAATGGATCAAAATTGTGAAGATATTTTACGCAGGTAAATACGGCTTCA
>Ga0209536_100014926_pt1 | contig 11112 bp, 11 predicted proteins | sample DeeMarSeWOR28_12_FD_187461 | JGI IMG/M metagenome (GOLD analysis project Ga0209536, IMG submission 187461) | Marine sediment microbial communities from White Oak River estuary, North Carolina - WOR-2-8_12 (SPAdes) (version 2) | ecosystem: Environmental > Aquatic > Marine > Intertidal zone >... | reverse complement strand
GAAGCGGTGCATGGTGTCGAAGGTTGCCCCACCCCAAACACCCAGGGCCCAGAAACCAACCTCATCCATCTCCTCCGCAATGGGTATCATGTCTTCAGTTCGCCCTCTGGTGGCAAAGATGGACTGGTGCGCATCCCGAAAAGTCAAATCTTGAATATTGACCGGATTGGTCACCTTTACGTTTTCCTCCACCAATCCAGCCGTCAGATTTCCATGTTTTTCTGTCATAATACTCTCCTCTCTGTCTCTCCTTAAACGCTACTCCCCATTTCCTCAAACACTCAATTCAGTGAAGGTAACCCTGAAAGAATTACAATCAGCAGGTAGTTCCGTGGCGCCAACCGTCAGAGTCCTCAACATCAAAAAGCAACACAGTCCGCTAGCGCATCACCCGGAGCTGAAGTAACCTGCGCATGTCCATCATTGCCTGTCTGCCAGATGCGGACCACAGACCTGCCGCCCCCAGGGCGGGAGCAGAAACTGGTTGGCTCGCCGCTGCCATGGCGAGTTGCTGCTCTTCTTGGCTCCTCAGGTATTTGTAGACCGCGGCAACTGCTGCAGTCAGTCGTTTTTTCCTGCGCTCGTCCATTTTCCTCATCATCCTTGCTTTGCTACGACGCTTTTAACAGTGGTTTCCAAGTGGTTTAAGTCTAACGAGTGAAGGGATTCCAGCCACCTTGTGGCCGAGAGACCATCGAATCCAACAGCCAAGGTCTTCTCATGCTAGCCTGGATATTTCATGAATTGCTGTCGCGAGACCACGAAGATGGGCGTGCCACCTGGCAACCGCAGGGGGTTGGATCCGAGGCGTACTTGAATAGTACGTCGCAGGGTCCGACACCCGAGGACGCCAGGAAGAACGGCCATATCCTTTGTCGCAGCAAGTGATTCATGAAATATCCAGGCTAAAGACCGAGCTCGTCACTAATACCCTGCATGGCCCGCAGGCTCAGCTCCGCGAAGTCGGCAAGCGGCACCCCTATTTCCGCACAAAGCCTGATCTGATCCCGATTCACCCGCCTGGCGAAATCTTTCTTTTTCATGCGCTTCAAAATGGACTTGGGCTTTACGCTTGCCAGTCGCTTGTCCGGATAGACCAGGGCTGTTGCTATTACCAAGCCGGTGATAGACTCGGCACAGGTTAGAGCGAAATCGATCGTGGACTTCCTCTCCACGCCCAAAGCTTCTGCGTTATGAGCTTTGATTGCAGTGATCGCTTCGGATGGCAAATCACTACCGGCCAGGATGTCAGTCGTCCGCAGCCCATGCTCCGAGGGCTGGTCGGCGGTCTCTTCGTAGTCTAAATCGTGTAACAGACCTGTAATACCCCACAGATCGACGGGCTCATCCAGCCGCTCGGCCAGTGCCCGCATTATTGCTTCCGTCGCCAAGCAATGCTTCCGCAGGTTTCCACTCTTTAAATGATTGTGTAGCAAAGCGAGAGCCTGTTGCCGATCCATCAAACAATTCCTGTCCCTCTGTAAGCACGTATTGCACTTTCGTGGGAAATAATTGTATTGAGCCAGACTTTTGGGTCCTGAATCCTCAGCGCTCTGCGAAATCTACCCTGCCAGAGCCACCCGACGGGTCTTTTTCTTCAGCCGGTTAATCCGCCTCCTGAGAATTTTCATTTTCTTTTTGTCTCCCGCCTCCTTTATGGCCTCCTTTTGGCTGCGCAGGTCCCTTATTTTTCGCTTTATGGTGCGTACGTCAACGCTCGTCTGCCGCTTTTTCTCATCCACGATTCCTTTGGCTTTCTTGACGGCGGCAAGAAGCTCACTCTTGTTCATTGCATGTACGCCGACGATCCCTTCAAGGCCCAGGGCCACCTCTCGCAGCTCTTTGGCGGTCATCCGATCCAAGGGTTTTGCTTTTGGCCCTTTCGGCTCTTTGGGCTCCTTTTTCTCTGCTGGCTCTTTCTTCTCTGTAGCCTCTTTCGGCTCTTTTTCCTCTTTGAGCTCCTTTTGCTCCTTTTCCGTCATATACCCCAACTCCTTTGCTCTTCTGGGCTTGAGTATCGAGAATCCAGCGCGCGTCTCGCCGGCTAGCCTAGAATCACGTGCTAGAGCCTTCCTTCTCACTCTTTTCAACCATTTCCTGTAGTTTCAGAAAAGGCTTGAACAGATCAATCGGAATGGGAAAAAGGGTGGTGGAATTGTTTTCGGCAGAAACCTCTCTCAGAGTCTGCAGATAGCGCAACTGCAGGGCCATGGGATGTTCAGCGATGATCGAGGCTGCTTCGGCCAGTCGGGCGGCAGCCTGATGTTCACCTTCAGCATTGATGACTTTGGCGCGTCTCTCACGTTCGGCTTCAGCCTGACGAGCCATCGCCCGCTGCATATCCTGAGGAAGATCTATGTGTTTGACTTCCACAGTTGTCACCTTCACGCCCCAGGGGTCGGTGTGTTTGTCCAAAATTTCTTGAAGCTGCGTATTGATCTTCTCCCGATCAGAAAGCAGTTCGTCCAGTTCCGCTTGTCCACAGACACTACGCAACGTTGTTTGTGCCAGCTGCGAGGTCGCATAAAGATAATTTTCCACCTCTACCACCGCTTTAATGGAATCCATCACCCTAAAGTAAATAACTGCATTGACCTTCACAGATACATTGTCACGGGTGATTACATCCTGCGGCGGTACATCCATGGCCACCAAACGCAGACTGATTTTTACCAGCCTGTCAACAACAGGAATGATAATAATGAGTCCCGGCCCTTTGGCCCTGCTCATAACACGACCAAGGCGAAATACGACCCCCCGCTCGTACTCGTTCAATATCCGAATCGCACTAGCCAGGAAAAGGACTGCAAGAACAATGAGAAAAATGACGGTGTAAGGCATGCTATCCTCCTGTAGAGGCAGCAAAAATGCTGCAAACCCCTGTCTCAGGCGATTAAATCATTGTTTTGTATCACCTATTTTTCGTACTTTCAACCATAAATTTTCCACCCCGACCACCTCTACTCTGGCGCCCACGGGTACGATGTCTTCGGAGGTGGCATTCCAGAGTTCTCCATGGACGAACACTTTTCCATCCGGTGCCAGGGACTCCTTGGCCACCGCAATCTCACCAATCAATCCCTGGTAGCCTGTACGAGGCAGAGCCATGTGTGCCCGTACAGCAAGAAAAGCCACGGTGATGAAAAAGCCTGAAATAACGAGCACCGCCGGAATCAAAACAATCCAGGAGATTCGTAACCCAGGAGTCCCGGTGTTGAAAAGCATAATGGAACCCAAGGTGAGGCAGATGATCCCTCCAACGCTGAGCAAGCCATAACTGGTCACCTTGATCTCCAGTAGGAAAAGAACGGCTCCCAGGAGAATCAGAAGCACGCCAGCGTAATTCACCGAGAGGGTCTGAAAAGCGTAAAAGGCGAGAATCAAGGAAATGCCGCCTATAACTCCCGGGAAAATAGCACCCGGATGAGAAAGCTCAAAATAAAGGCCGGCCATACCGATGAGCATAAGTAAGTAGGCGATATTCGGATTACTAATGGTCTTCAGGATTCTGTCCCGCAGGTTCTCCTCAACAGTTTCCAAAGGAACTCCTTTGAGCGCCAGTTTCTTCTCACCTTCTTTGGTCTGGACTGGCCAGCCTTCAAGCTTTACCAGAAGGTCATCCACATCCTTGGCGACAAGGTCGATCACTTTGAGCTTTAAAGCCTCTTCGGCGGTGATTGATACACTCTTGCGCACTGCTTCCTCAGCCCACTCGGCATTGCGGCCGCGTTTTGTGGCTATACTTTTTATGGATGCAACAAGATCATTGACCACCTTGGTGTCCATGGTCTCGTCCATATCCTTCCCCCCGGCCACAACTGGATGAGCCGCACCTATATTGGTGCCTGGCGCCATAGCAGCAATGTCAGCAGCCATGACAACAAAAACGCCGGCGGAAGCGGCCTGAGCGCCGCTGGGTGACACGAAAACCACCACTGTCGTTGGGGTATTCATAATAGTTTTGATCATGGTCCTCATGGAGGAAACCAGTCCTCCAGGGGTGTCCAACTGGACAATAACCAGGGGCGCATCATCTTCCACCGCTTGTCGTATTCCTCTCGATAAAAACGCTGCCGTTCCTGGATTGATGCTTTCCTCGATGCGAATGACCTTAATATGCGTATCTGCCCCCTGTGAACGGGGAAGTCCAAATATCAGTAGGGAAATGAGCACTCCGCTTCCCAGAAGCGACAATGCTCCATACCTCTTGATAGATCCATCTAATCTGGCTGCGAACCGCATCTTTTTTCCTTTCTGGACACCGTTGTCATCCCCCCTGCCGCTGTCCACAATGGACGATAACTCTCCAGAGTTACCCATTCCCATCCTGCAAACTCTTACTTTAAGCCACTCTCGGCTTCCTCCTGAACCAGAGATAGCAGTGACTGGACATCCTCCCAGACCTGCCGCTTCTGGAGAGGATTACGCAGAAGATATGCAGGGTGGTAGGTGGGCACCACAGGAATACCCTCAAACTGGTGAACGCGATTGCGCAGTTTGGAGATGGGTTGCTGGGAGGTAAGCAAGAATTGGGCGGCAAAGCTTCCCAAAGCCAAAATGGCCTGAGGTCGAATGGCTCGAAGTTGGCGCCAGAGGAAGGGACCGCAATTCTCTATTTCGTTAACCTGGGGATCGCGGTTCCTCGGCGGTCTGCATTTGATCACGTTACAAATATAGACCTCAGCCCGCCGCCATCCCATGGCGGCGATGATACGGTCGAGCAACCTACCTGCAGGACCTACAAAGGGCCGACCCAATCGATCCTCTTCCTGACCTGGCCCTTCCCCAACCAGAACTACTCTAGCTGAAGGGTTTCCTTCTCCAAAAACAATATGGGTTCTTTTGGAGTGAAGCTGACAGCGGGTACACTCTCCCAAGTCGGCACCAATTTGTTCCAAGGTTTCCGGGAGGTCCTGGATGGACGTGATCGGCTGACACGGCAACCATTCCAGCCCCATTATGGCCTGATAGTTGAGATGCTGGCGGAGGGAATATGCCAATTCAACCAGATGTGGGCGTGGTGATCTTCCCACCTCCCCGCCCGTACCGGCTTTTTTATCCTGATTGGCAAAACGCATGCTTCTCTTGCCCGGCAAAGGTTATCCTTGACTTTCATTATAGCAGGTTTTTTAGGCACCCATAACTGTAAGGAAAATTTATTGTGAAGCACCCCACATACTGAGCATCTCATACCTGCCACAGACGTTCCACCCGATTCCAAATGTGGGCCGCAATCAGTTCTTTGCTTTCTAAAGGTAGGTTCTCTACCTCGCCTCCCGGCCACAAAATGGTTACCTCATTGGTGTCACTACCAAACCCGGCACTGGCTGCGGTGAGATCATTAGCCACAATAAAATCCAGATTTTTCTGCTGAAGTTTTTCCTTGGCATTTTCCAGCAAGTTTTCAGTTTCTGCAGCAAACCCAACCAAAATCTGGTTGTTTTTCAATTCCCCAAGGCGAAAGAGGATGTCTTCGGTTCGCTCCAACTCTATAGACTCATTGTCGTCGCTTTTCTTTATTTTTTCGGATGCCATCACCTTTGGACGATAATCGGAAACTGCCGCAGCCATTACGACTGCATCCACCTGCACCATTTGCTCAATAACAGCGTGGTACATCTCCTTGGCAGTGGTTACCCTAATCTCCTTCACGCCACAGGGAGAGTTCAGGAAAGTAGGTCCGCTCACCAGGGTGACCTCTGCTCCCCTTCTGTGCGCCACTCGCGCCAGAGCATATCCCATTTTCCCTGAAGAAGGGTTTGTCAGATATCGTACTGGATCAATCATTTCCCTAGTGGGACCCGCGGTTACCAGCACCTGTTTTCCCTGAAGAGATTGAGGGGTCAATACTTGACGAATTTTCTCAATGATCTCATCCAGGGGGGCCAGTCTCCCGAGGCCTTGGACTCCACAGGCCAGGTCACCGGCATCCGGCCCAACCTGATGGAAGCCCCAACTGCTCAGCTTGGCCAGATTCTCTTGAACCGCCTGGTTATCAAACATGTTCACATTCATAGCTGGGCAAATGATTTTAGGAGCGGGGCAGGCCAACAAGGCCGTAGTCAGGTAATCATCACCAATTCCATGCGCTAGTTTGCCAATGATATTGGCGGTGGCGGGCGCGATCACAGCAACTTCAGCCTCGGTGGCCACTTCAATGTGGCCAATTCGCGATTCTGCCTCCAGATCGAAGAGATGAGTGCAAACCGGCTGGCCAGATAGCACCTGGAAGGAAAGAGGTTGCACGAATTCCATACTGCTCCTGGTCATAATCACCCGAACAATAGATCCCTCCAGGGCCAAAAGCCTGGTCAACTCCAAGGCTTTGTAGGCGGCGATGCCGCCGGTTACTCCCAGTAAAATCTTTCGGTTTTTTAATTCGGCCATAATGCCTCGTCTTTCAAAGTTGTCAGCTGACAGCTATCAGCAGACGATAATTACGGCAGTTTAGCCACTTAGTGGCGGTCACGGATCGGTTGCCTTGCACTCTAGCCAGTTCTGAAAGCCGAGAGCTGACCGCTGCTGGCTGTTTTTATGGCATGGTTGCACTCACTTGGGGAGCCACCCAGATCTCGACCCTGGTTTTCAAGGGGAACTCGGCCACAGATACCAAGCAGCTGCGTTCATCTTTTTCGAAACTGAGGATCACCCGTCGATAGCGAAAACTGGACTTGAGGGTCCAGCCATCTTTGGCCATGTTTGTGGTAAAAAAGCTCACCAGAGAGTTACCCTGCACGTAGCCCTCGAATACCAGGACACCCGCAGAAAAAGAGGGGGTGCTGTAAACAAACGAGCTCTTCTTAACCAGGGAAAGTTCTGCAGGAATCAGAACATCAACAAAATCATAGTAAATCGGTGCCGGACCTTTTACCTCGCTTTTCTTCTCTCCAGTTTCCTCAGAGGTATCATGAGATTTTTTCAGAGCCGCACACCCGGCGCCAAGAAGAAGAATGGAGAGCATCAAAACTGGCAAACGACTTTTACTGGCAATACCACCATCCATTTTCATATCTTCCCCTCCTTGCTCCGCTTGAGCGAACCTCCCTGTGGTATGCCTTCCCACACCCTTTACTGCTTGTTTCTCTCTTCATAATTCTTTGAAGATGAGTTCTGATAGCTCTTTTCGATGCGATTTCTGCTGACGATGTTTCGGATGTCCAACTGCGAAAACCGCCATGAGTTCATACGACTCAGGTGTTTCAAGAATCTCAGCTACTCTCTCTTTATTCTTCAAAATCTCACCGAGCCAGACGCCTCCCAGACCCAAAGTGTGAGTGGCCAGCCACATGTTTTGCAGACAGGCACCTATAGACTGGCAGTCTTTGACCCGATCATAACCAGCATCATTATCCATGAAGACCGTAATAATAACTGGGGCGTTACGAATGATCTCCCGGTAGCGGGTCAGTTCCGAAATTGTGTTCTTAAGGTCTGGATCTCGAACCACACCGAAGCGCCATGGCTGGTTGTTCAATCCGGAGGGAGCCCAGCGACCCCCCTCCAAGATAGCTTTCACATCGTCGTCGCTTACTGGGTCGTCGCTATAATGTCTAATACTTCTTCGAAAGCGAATCGCATCCAGCACTGCCTGTCCAGTTTCGCTCATAGATACTCCTCATCATAGTCGCTGCCGTTGGCCACTCCCATAACCCCTTTTACTGTTTGACTTTTTCGAAAGTATAGCGACATCAATCAAGAGTAGCTTACAACAGGGGCTTATGAGGATTTTCTACCGATTTCATCCGTTTTTGTTTTCTGCCGTACTTCCCTTGGGCCGCCAACCAATGTCATTACACTTGCGGCATCCATCTTGACATAAATCCTGTAGGAGTCAATATCTTTGTGGCCTGATGCTAGCCTGATATGGGAGTCGCTCCAGCCCTCCTCGACCCATTTGGAGATCCTGCTATGTCGAATGCAGTGGAACACGATCCCAGGCCGAAACTTGTTCCCCAGATCATCCTCTTTTATCTTATCCCCGTAAGCCACCCCTGCTCTCTTGCAGGCCATCTCCATGCGGTATGGAATCACAGTTGTGGACCACATTTTATTCTCATTGGTGAATACTAGATCCCCAGGCTCCCTACCCTGGATCCTTCTCTCGATTACTTGACGCAACTTCTCGCTCACTGGCACATACTTGAGCTCTCGATTCTTAGAGTCCCTTACTTCCAGGTAATCTGCAACTCGATACGGTACCTCGGTTATGACCTCATCAAGATGCACCTGGCTCACTTTCAAGGATGCAATCTCGCTGGACCGCATCGAGGTTTCCCAGGCGCATATGAAAAGATCCCTGGAATCTACATCTCTGGCATTGTCCAGCAATGCATCGTATTCCTTATCCGTTATCAGCCTTCTGGGTGGTGGTGCTACCCTCTTGAGCTCCTTGCCCTTGACCAGTGGGAACTCCCCAGGCATCGCATCCGCTGGAATTTTCCTCCCTTTTCTGGCCTTGTTATAGACCATCGATATCCAGGCGATCTCGGCATTAACCGTGCCATCCGCACCTCCCTGGCCTCTCCGATGTTCCCTGTAGTGCTCCATGTGGTCACCCTGGATTGTTCCCACCAGGTGGCTACCGAAATAGCCAAGTACATGGACTGATCTGTTAACCAGTGTAGTGTAACTCTCCAGCTTCTGGGTTGACGGTAGGAGCATATACCATGTGGCCATTTCCTTGAACGTAACGAACTCAGACCTCTTGACATCTAAGCCAGCGGCCAGGTCACGGCCCTCGTATTTTCGAGCCACATCCTTCGCCCTGGCAGCAATGGCCCTCTTATGGCCCTTTTCGTCCTTCCCCATATATCTTTTCTTGCCACCAATCCTAGCGTACCAATAGGTCGATCCGTTCTTGGTCTGAGCGCTCACTCCCTTGGGTAGGTCGTTGCTCTTTGCCATCTGTCTCACCCCTTTTCCAGCGAAAATAACTTACATTCTGCTTTAACTCTTATTTGTTTATCTACAGATTATAGTAATATAAATTGCTTAATATTGTTATGTGGCTAAGTATACAGCTATTCAAATCGCAGCTAGCTCATCAGAATATGATACCACTAATCACGGCGAGTCTCCTTTCAGGAAGAGTTAGTCTTCCAGGGCCACGATGATAAACCCCTTGAGAGTTCTACGTTATTTGACTGCTTGTTTCTTAATTCTTGCGTAAAGGTCTAATGGAAAATTCTTGATTGATAACACCATTACGTCTTTAGCCATTTAATTGCCCCCCATTTGTTGGTTGCTAAATAGTTACTATTTAGTTATCAGCATACAACGTAGGAACATTATTCTCTATAATCTTTTGACTACCTAACCAATGAGGATGCGCCACAAACGGCCTTCCCATTTACTACTCATTTTTCAAAGGACACTGCGGAGTCACTGGCTCCGCTTTTTTTGTACTCGCAATATCTGGTGCTAGATTAAGATTTATCCGAAGTTTAAATTAAGGGATGAGATCTCCACTTTCCCTACCCATCCGACTGACCCCATTTGTGGCTTCCCTATTTGACTTTCTCGGTGTGGATCTTGCAGGATTAGACTATCAAAGTTTCCGCATTATAAAGCTGATAATATGCCGTATAATCTAAGCTTAGAAAACACTTTGAATAAATAGAGACTAAGTTCAAAAACCAATGGCAAGCCCTCAGATAGAGATTCTGATCTCATTAGCCGCCGTCTCAATCAGCTATGCTTTTGTATGCGAGATTCGGTTGTCTCGAAAAGCCAACAAGCTTGCGAACTGGCTCCAGAAAGAGCGTCCTGACCTCTGGTCGGAACTGAACTTCGTTGCAAGAAACTGGAGTGGTGGCCTGCCTGGCTTGAAGATACTCTACCGAAGGAATGTTGTCGGTCTTCCAGAATTTGATCATGAATATGAACAATTAAACACGCTACAACGGAAGTTGCTTTGGTGCATCGGAATAGGTTCGCTCTGCATTGGCTTGGTGATCGTGGGGTCGAAATTTTGGGGCTGGCATTGGTAAGATAGACGCAAGTCTCTTTCAACTTTTTGCTGGTTTCTAATCACTTGCTGTAGTCGAGTTTGACAGACAACCCAGTTAATTTCAAGCTCCAGTCTCTAGTAGTTTCATCTCTGTGTCGCACCTCTGAACTCTGCCGTTAGGCGTCACCACAGTGAGGCATGCAGATGCCAAATGTTGGGAATACGATAACTCTGAGAGTAAACTATAGGGCGCCCGTGCTCGTACTGTCCGTCTCCCTCGCCGCAGTTAGTACGCTGTTATTTGCATCTGACATTCTTGCACGGTACTTCTGGCTGATTGTTTGGCTGGTCGTAGTGCTGGGAGCGCTACTTGTCGTTTTCATAATTGCTTGGGCTTACAATTTTTTGAAACTCACACCCGTCGGTTTTAGCGCTCCCTTGCACGGCTTCTGGCGTATGTTTACGAAATGGTCTGATGTAAGACGCTTCGAACCGTTTGAAAAAAGAATACTGGGTTTCAGATGTAGTGGCGTCGGGTTTAACTATGCCGGTCCTACAATCACCAAAGCTAGCCGAAACTTGTATGGCTATAATCGAACCATTGTCGGAACATACGGCGGAATGGAATCATCCGAACTTGCTCGTTTCTTAGACCAATGGCGAGTGCGTTACGCTAACAATTTCGCAACATCCGATCACGATATTTAACAGTATCCTGCGGCGAAAGGGCTGTAAGCACCATTGCAGGCGTCGTTAGATTGCTAGAGGAATTCCAGTTTAGATAACGTATTATCCTTTATCGCATGAGATTCTACTCGCATATCTTGTGCTGAGGTTTCTGGTGGGAAAAGTGTGAATTAAGGGATGGAATCTCTACTCTGCACCCTTGACAAGATCGCTGGCCCTGCTTTACTGTATCTCCAGCTAATCTCTTTTCTCTTACACCAACTAGCATAATCTTCTTCTATCTGCGATCTCTCAGTCCGATTGTTACCTCTACGCATATCCTTTTGACTCACATAGGAGGTTGTCAAAATGTATAAGAAACTACTCTCTTACGCATGGTTGGCAGTAACTTTTCTGATCTCTATTCCCTGCACCCTCACTGCCGAATCCGACACTCCTACTGCTGGCCAGATTTGGAAGGAACCAGTTACAGGTAT
>Ga0209536_100014925_pt1 | contig 11112 bp, 5 predicted proteins | sample DeeMarSeWOR28_12_FD_187461 | JGI IMG/M metagenome (GOLD analysis project Ga0209536, IMG submission 187461) | Marine sediment microbial communities from White Oak River estuary, North Carolina - WOR-2-8_12 (SPAdes) (version 2) | ecosystem: Environmental > Aquatic > Marine > Intertidal zone >... | reverse complement strand
TGAGACAACACACGGTGGCGTGACGGTGCGCATCCAGAGCAGCGATTCGTCACTGGCGCTGGTATCACCGGATGGTGATACCGTGGGCACTGAATTTATCGATGTGTTTGTGCCCGATGGTGAGCAAAACGCTTATTTCGTGGTGCACGGAATGGAAGGCACCACCGGTACAACCAGCTTGACTGCTTCGGCTCCAGGTTTCAATACCGGCACCACCACGGCCAATGTTGTGCAACCGGCGCTAAGGATAGACGGATTAACCGCCGCTACCACTACCTTGTCTGCCGATGATCCATTTGAAGTTCGTGTTGGGCTGCCCAATTCAAGCAATACGACGTTGAATCAGTTCCAACGGGTCCGGGCCGGCAGTGGCTTGACGGCTACAATTACTAGCAGCGATGTAGGAGTGGGAACTCTGGTCACGACCGCGGGAACTGGAAGCCCAGTGACGGTGGATATCCCAGCCGGTGGTTATCGATCGTATGCCACGGTCGCTGCGGGAGGCGTAGCCTTCGATCCACATACTAGTGGCAACACCACTGTCAGCGCCAGTATTCCGGGTTTTATCGCCACCGATGCGGCTTCGATGGTTATGGATGTAACGGCGCCTGATATTAGTTTCTACTATGGTGCGGAGACCATTGGCGCGGGATTAATGTCGCTCTACGATAACCGTTTTGTGCAACTGGGAGCTACAGCGCACGGTGGCGTGACGGTACGCATTCAGAGCAACGATCCGTCGCTGGCGCTGGTGTCACCGGACGGCAATACCGTGGGCACTGAGTTCATCGATGTGTTCGTGCCCGATGGCCAACGAAACGCGTATTTTGTAGCGCACGGTATGGAAGGTATCACCGGTACAACCAGCTTGACAGCTACGGCTCCCGGTTTCAATTCTGCTACCGTCACGGTCAATGTTGTGCAGCCGGCGCTGAGAATAGATGGATTAACCGTCGTTACCACTACCTTGTCTGCTGATGATCCTTTTGAAGTTCGTGTTGGGCTGCCCAATTCAAGCAATACCACCTTGAGTGAGTCCCAACGGGTCCGGGCCGGCAGTAGCTTGACGGCGACAATTACCAGCAGTGATGTGGCGGTGGGGGTTCTAGTTACGACTGCGGCAACCGGCAGCCCAGTGACGGTGGAGATTCCATCCGGTGGTTATAGATCACATGGCACAGTTGCCGCAGGGGGTGTGGCCTTCGATCCACAAACCACTAGTGGCAACACCACTGTCAGCTCCAGCATCCCAGGTTTTATTGCCACCGATGCGGCTTCGGTGGTCATGGATGTAACCGCACCCGGTATTAGCTTCTACTATGGAAACCATACTGTTGGCGCTGGATTAATGTCTCGCTACGATAACCTTCTTGTGCAGCTAGGGGCGACAGAGCACGGCGGCGTGACGGTGCGCATCCAGAGCAGCGATCCGTCGCTTGCGCTGGTATCACCGAATGGTGATACCGTGGGCACTGAATTCATCGATGTGTTCGTGCCCGATGGCGAACGAAACGCTTATTTTATTGTGCACGGAATGGAAGGTGTTACTGGTACGGCCACACTTACTGCCTCCGCGCCGGGTTTTAGTATTGCAACCAGCACGGTGACCGTCGTACAACCCGCGCTAGATATTGATGCGTTATTGGCAAGCACAACTACGCTATCGGAGAATGACGATTTCATTGTTCGAGTAGGAATACCGAATGCGAGCAACACCATCTTAAGTGGTACGCAAAGAGTGCGGGCTGGCAGTGCTGGTCTGAGTGTCACGCTACAAAGCAGTGCGACAGGCATCGGACGGTTGGTGACCACGGCCACGACAGGTAGTCCCGTGAGCGTGACAATCCCCGTCGGTGGCTATCAATCACACAGTACAGTTGCTACAGGGGGCGTGGCCTTTGATCCCTTGACCACAGGTACTACCATAGTTACAGCCTCGATACCTGGATTTATTACCACTGACGCAGGAAGTAAGACAATAGAAGTTTCAGCACCGGAGTTAAGCTTTTACTATGGAGATGAAACGGTCGGTGCGGGATTAATGTCGCGATATGATAATCGGCTGGTGCGGCTGGGAGCGACGGCGCACGGTGGTGTGACGGTACGTATCGAGAGCAGTAATTCGTCGGTGGCGCTGGTGTCACCGGATGGTGGTACCGTGGGCACTGAATTCATCGATGTATACGTGCCGGATGGGGAACAGAACGCTTTTTATGTCGTGCACGGAGTCGAGGGTGCAACGGGCTCGGTGTCTTTAACGGCTTCAGCACCAGGTTTTATTGATGGTGCTGGTACAGTCAACGTTGTGCAATCGGCGGTAAGAATTCAAGGATTGTCAACAAACACAACCACCTTGTCGGCAGACAACCCTTTTTATTTAGAGGTCGGGGTGCCCAACGCAGGCAACACTAACCTGAGTTCCGATCAGCGGGTACGTGCCGGTAGTCCTGGTTTGATTGCAACCGTTAGTAGTAGTGATGTGGCGGTAGGGCAATTGGTGACGATACCCCTAACAGGAGCTATGGTGACCGTTCAAATTCCCGCCGGTGCAGCCCGGTCGGCAACCACCGTAGCCACCGGTGGCGTGGCCTTTGATCCATTAACCAGTGGTAGTACTACGGTAGAGACCTCAATTTCAGGCTTCATTACCACTGCAGCCGGTTCGGTTTCAGTTACAGTGACCGAGGCACCCGAAATAGCCAGCGGACCACCGATTTCTAAGACACCGATCAGTACTGCATCAGACGACGGTGGTGGTGCTATCGATCCTCTGATATTGGTCGGAGCTTTGTTATTGTTAATTGTGAATATAAACCGCAGACGCGCCTAGAGCCGATCAATTTTAATAAACTATAACCGCCCGCATGCGTGTGGGCGGTTGCTCCGTATCGAAAGAAGTTTTTTCCCAAGCGTTCATCCAGCCGTTGCGCTTCGTAACTATTATTGGTTGTTTTCCGTCGCATGAATCTAAAAAAATTGTCGTCAGGCCGAACAAAAGTATTTGTGATGATACGGATAAATAGGCTGTTTCTGTTCTGCGCAAAGCAGCCGAATATTACAAGAAAATATATCTATAAGGATTTAATGCGTTAGTTGTTAACCATAGGATAGGTGTCGCGTATCCCGACTCCCTTTTTCGGCAAATATATAATTTATCCTACAAGTCTAGGATGCTGTTGAATTTGTACCATTGTTTAAAAAGGAATTAGATCATCGCCGCATACGAAAACAATCGTTCACGAAACTGGCGATATTGTTTTGTTCCCCGGCAAAGGAGGAATGAGTGCCGGCATTAAAACCGGTTGCGATAAGTTCTTGGTCGCATGTGGGTATGGCGTTGCGACTACCGGAATGGAATCTGGTGCTGTTATGGGAATCCACAGGATTGTGTGATATCAAAGACCTGGAATCCGGCAAAGCCAGAAAAGGCGTGCAATTGGTGCCGTTAAGCGAACGTATCAAAAAATACCAGGGAGAAGTTTCCATTCGGCACTTGAAGGTACAGCGAACCCCTGACATGCTGCAAAAGTTAAGTGATTTTCGTGAATCCGTAAAAGGACGCCCATACGAAAAAGACAAAATCGAGCTGTTAAAAGCCGCTTATGAAGGCCCGTTCGGCCAAAACGTTGAAGATTTGTCAACGCTGTTTTGTAGCGAGCTAATAGCGGAAAGCTATCAGCAAATGGGTTTGCTCGGTGAAGAAAAACCTTCCAATGAATACACCCCGAAAGATTTTTCTGAGGAAGCTGGATTAAGCCTGCTAGCTGGCGAATTGACAGCGGAGGTGCATGCTGCTGTGTAAAAGCGATACCCCGTTAGAAAAGGTTTTCTAGCGGAGTATTGTTGTAAATGCTTGAAACCTCCATCCTGGTACTCCCCCTTACCCATTCAGGAGCAAGCGACAATCATTGCAACTCATCTTCCCTTACGTAAACAATTTTGTTATTTAGCTCTAATCCTTTTTCATACACGCAACCAGTCGCAATAATTCCATTGCCGTCTTGGCTAACTTCATCACAAAAACCGGCTTCATCTTCTAGATCTTCCCAATAGGGTCTATACCAATTGTTGCAGACAAATGCCGCATCGCATATTAAGTCATCGGCTTCACAAAGTTTCCGCTGCTGTTCTGAAAATGCGGTAGTAGATAAAGGGGACCCATTTTCAATTTTCTCACCGCCCCCATATTCAGAGTATGGGGGTGATATATTACATAAAATAATTAGAGCAGGGAGTTATCGTATAAATCCTACGCCAAATACGCAACTACTTTGAACTGCATAATTGTCGCTATTCGCTACCGCTTCATAAAATTGCTCTTCGTCGGTAATCAAGTCTAGAAGGTCATTGCATTCGTTTTCAGCTTCGCAAAATTCATCACATGATCCGTCAGCTACACCGTGATCTCTTGCCATAGCTGATGGTAATGTAAAAACTACTATCACCATGAGTAAAGCAACAAGGATTACCATCGGTTTATTCATTCTTAACCTCCACATTTAGTTAAAGGGATTTTTCGAGCTGTTCACTTTCATGTTTTTGGTACAAGTGCACGCATTGGCGTTTTGATTTTCCGCTTCTAATACAGGCGCATATTTGTTGATCAGACTCCAATGTAGAATTGTCGTAACCGTAGCGTTTGCACTGGTCGATTTTTTTTCCTTTGGTGATTTCGGCCATTATCACAGGAAGAGGGCGAGGAAGCTTAACCTCTTCCCCTTCTTTAGGGATATGGAACCCATCTTTCTTACAGAAGTGCTTAACGGCGAAATTATCAAAGTTCGCGACCACATATTCAAATGTAAGATCTTTATTTTTATACGCCTTTGTAAGGTATTCGCAAATTAGCCTTTCTTCTTTGAATACTGGTGTAGAACTATTCGATACATCGCAACTGGAAATCATTACTGGAACAAAAAAAGCTAAAGCCAGAACTGCAATGTTGTCGGTTAATCTTTTCTTATTGAGAAATGTTTTCATTTGCGCTTCTCCTTTTAGTTTAGCGTTTTATTATTTCAGTACTAAGCATCACCTGCTGCATTTGTTTTCAAAGTTTGAGGCGACGAATCTTGTTTTATCTGGATTCGGCGATGAATTGACTTTTGCAATTTGACTATGTTCTCGTGTGGCTAAGTTTCCTGAATATTCGCTTGGATTCATATTTATAGTGCTGATTGTTTTAAAATGATTATTGACTAACAAACTGCTAGCAGTGGATCTTGTGTTGTCGCATTCGTTGCTGAATTGAGCGGTTACATCTGTGTAAGATTCATTGAGTTTTACTAATGCCGAAGTAATGTCCGAATTATTTGTAATATTAATCGTCCCGCTGACAAACTGTTTCGATTCCGCAGCCGCATTTATTACGCTGTTTGGAGTGATAAATATGTTTTCGGCGGAAATGTTAATATCGCCACCGTTACCTGCTTTAGCCGTTGTTATTATTTTACTGTTTGTTACAGATAGCAAGTTTGTGCTCAAGTTGATATTCCCCGCATTGCCGCCTCTAGTAGATGAGGCCTTCGCGGAAATCTCAGAAAGATTGTTTATTGCAACATTCTGAGTGCTTTGAATCAAAATATTGCCGCCGTCGCCTGCGCCGCCTGTTTCACTAGTAATAACCGAACCATGAATTATTCGCAATGTCTCGGTTTCGATTGCTATGTTACCACTGTCTCCAGTTCCGGAGACTCCTGCATCAGAATATATACCGGTGCGGATCGATTCGCTTTGTTCTCCATTCAAAGAAATATCTTCAGAGAAAATATTTATATTTCCTGAATCACCCCGATTTTTTGATTGGCTAGAAATAAAAGAACCACTTTTTAAGGACAAACTTTTTGTAGATATGGTTAAACTGCTAGAATCTGCTGCATCGAGACTCGCTGTTCTCAAAAATCCTCCGTTATCTAACTCGAGGTTGTCTGCCTTGATCTCAAACGTTCCAATGGATTGTGGAGGAGGGAACGTTCCATTTGGATCATTAAATCTAATTTCTTTGCGTATATGAGAGCTAGAATCTACAAGTATTTCCCGATCGGGGCGAGTCGTGACATTTTTCAAAATTTGATATTTGGCCGAATTTACACCGGATATACGAACCTTATCCGTAACTATCCGTAGATCACCGGGGGCGCCGGAGCTATTTCCAGAGCGGGAAAGTATAAAGGCGCCATCTGTTACACTTAGCTCGCGTGTATTGATTTCAATATCACCGGTATCACCAGTCGATTCAAATTCATCTGGTCCATAGGAGAATATTGTGGATTCGTAAAATTTGGGTTGCTCACCTTCTGAAAGGAAATATTCTTCATTAATACCAATAACATTTAGTTTTTTTGTGAAAATTGAAACATCGCCGCCATCGCCATCCCCTGCCTCCTCGGCGTACGAGCCGATTTGGGAGCCTCCTAGCACGTCAATGGTATCTGAGACAATACTAACGTTGTTACCAGTTTTTGATCCCTGGTTTATAGATACTATTTGAGAGCGGTTATCTAATACAATTCTGCCACTGTTATTTATATCAATGTGGCCTCCGTCGGTGTCAGGTTTTTCTTTTGTAGAGTAGATTGCATTGATATCAATTCCGAACGGGTCCTCAGACGACGACAGACCTTTCATAAAAATATTGTCGGATCGTATTTCTATGTTGCCAGATGCGGCAGGGCTATTTGATATTGTTTCGATAGCGCTGGCGTTTGCTATAGACAATGTACCAATATCCAATTTTATGTTTCCATTACTGCCGATACCATCGCTTCTTGTAGAAATAAAACTATTATCAGATAACTCCAATTTCTCTGAATAAATATATAAGTTTCCTCCATTACCCTCTGACTTCTCTTCGGTTTTTGAAACTATTTCCGATCCAGCAGAAACAATAACTTCCTTTTTTGAATCTATTTTAATATTCCCAGTAGACCCGCTTCCCTTGGTATTTGCCGTGATAAAACTTTTATTGGAAATATGTATAAATTTAGAATTAATATCAATGTCTCCAGAAGTGCCGTTCCCAGAATTATTGGCCGCTACCTTACTTTTGTTCGATATATGCGTTGTGTTTGAGCTGATTAGGACGCCGCCGCTGGTTCCGTCACTTAGTGCTTTAGTATTAGATTCAATTAGTGAGCCGTTGTCTATTGTTACTTCGTTTGAAGATAAACTTATACCTTTAGTATTAGCCTTTGCATAAAATCCAACAGTGTCAGTGATGCTGGATTTGTTATCCAGATGAATAGTTGCTTGGGTGGCTATATTTATGCTATCCGAATGGATGTTGGAACCTGATCCTCGCAATTTTATATCTGATTTGATAGATGAATGATTCAATTTCAGTGAACCGCCTCTAATAACAATACGCCCCCCAGAGTTGCCACTTACATCGATTCTTGCATTGTTTATCAAGTCAATATCACCTAGTTGCCCAAAGTCCTCCATTTTAACATCACTCGCGCTGGGTAATACCTCACCTGCCGATGCAGCACTGGCTAAATTGATTAGTCCATCACTAACTTGTAGTGTGGCGTCGTCAATTGTGGTGTCGCCGCCAATAAGAGATAGACTTTCACCATTGTTTAAAGATAATTTCGTGCCATTTACTTCAATATTCCCAGGTGAGGTAGAGGTGAATCCAAACTCTGATGGCGCAGCTGACGTAAAAGACATATTAGGATTAACAGCAGTATCCATTCGATAACCGTCAGAAAAATCAATATAGTTAGCCGTTGTCGCGTAGAAGGATCCCGTTATGTCTAGTGAAGCACCTTCACCAAACAACACCCCATTAGGATTTAGCAAATAAAAATCAGCACCTGGGATTGAGCTTTTTATAGTTCCATATATTTCCGAAGGATTGTTGCCGGTTACTCGGGAAATGACGTTGGATATGTTTTGGGATCCATTGTGCGAAAAATGCGCTGTGTGTTGTGATTCTACGGAGAATTCAGTGAAACTGTGGAATAAGTTGCTGCCGTTGATGCGGCCTAAATTGGATGTTATTTCGTACACTTTGTCGGTATTGGCATCTATGTTTCCGGAAGATCCTGTGCTGCCATCTAATACTATTTGAGCGTAAGTGTTGGTACATAGTGCACTGACTACTAGCGTATAGATTAGATTTTTTCTATGAATGTTCGCCATGGTCTCTTCCTTTGACACACCATTATGATGTACCAGTGTTTAGGATAAAGCAATAGTTTGTTTTCTATGTCTATATGCAAAGCATTATTGCTACATAGCTCTGCTAGATTATGGGCAATTAGTATTCAATTTAAGCTGGCGCCAATTTTACTATGATGTGTAGCAGCGCATCGTAAATCACGATATTGGATCAGTAACCACTACATGTCGCGCCCCTTCAGGTGCGCTCCTACAAAAATATTTCGCCGGTGGTGGAATAGGAATTGGCCACATTACCCCGGTAGATATTATTACTTATTTATACACTCACAATTACTACAATGCGTTTACACGGATGGCTACGTGAAAACCGTCGTCTTGCCAGGCATCGCCGTCGTATTCAATCTCTCTTAATTGATGAGCCCAATAGACTTGGGCGGACGCCCGGTCGGTGTAAGTCCAACGTAGGCCTAATCCTACGCTGGAGATTTCTTCCGCATTGTCTTTGTCATTGTAATTCCATGCGTTACCGTAGTCGGCAAATACCATGGTGAATATTTGTTGTTTTGTAGAGGTGCTTTGATATACCGGCAAGCGTGCTTCGAATGAGGCTAAGACACCGTTGTCCCGCACATATTGATTTTCCCGGTACCCTCGCACTGTGTAAGCGCCGCCCACTGAGAATTGTTCCATGGCTAATAAGTAGTCAAACGCAACTTGGGTATCGCCGCGCAGGATAGTCTGAATGTTTAAAGGGGAGAACCGTTTGGCCCATTGAGCTTGCAGTAGCCAGGCGGTGAAACGGCTGTCTGCGAGGATATCGTGTCTGTTAAAATCATCTACGTCTTTTTCATCTCCGGTAAATATGGTGGAGTTGATTGCATTTACCCCTACGCTGATAACTTGCCTGAACGAGAACACTTCATTGTGGTTGTGCCATATGGATGATTGTATCAGTCGCAGTGCGGTTACGTCGCAAGCGCCATGGGCTTGGCACTGCATGAGATCGTTACCCAGAAATGATTTGCTGTGGCGCCGGGAGAGTTCAAATTCGACATTATATTCTGCGTAGATACTTTTATATACTGGGTAGGTAATTCCGGCGTTTACCGACCAGGATTCGCTTTCCAAATCTAAATCTTTGAATGGTTCTTCTATGACTTTTGATTTGGTTTGTTCCAGATCCAGGTTTATCGTGGTGTCGTTTTTCAAGATGGGATATTTATAAAACAAATAGCCGGCGTTAAGTCCTTCCGTGCCATTGTATATGGCTTCAACAGAATCACCGGCCCCCGTGATATTTAAGTGGGAAAAGCGAATTTCCCCTTGTTTTTCGCCGATGCTGGGCGGGCGGAAGTTGTTGAACTCTACGGATAGTGCGTAGGGTTTATCTTCGGTGACGCTAATGTCCAATATGCTTTCGCCGCGTTCGGCGCCGGGCCCCAAGGCGGCGTTGATGCGTTTGACTCGAGGATTTTGCTGTAACAGATACAAGCGTTCCTGCATGTCGACTATGTTGAGCGGCTGGTCCGGGTCGGGGGAAATCCGCCCAGTTAAGTAGTTTGGCCTAAGCCGGCCATCATTTTGCAAATTGATAGTGGTTAGCTTGCCTTCTACGATTTGCAGTTTTAAGACGTTCGCGTCTAAATCCTGATCGGGGATTCGGGCACCGGAATTGATATAGCCGTTGTTGATATAGTGATTGGTAATGGCCAGGCGAATGTTTTCCAGATCCGCACTGGAAATGGTGCGACCAATATAGCCTTTAATCAGCGCCAGAAGTTCTTCATTAGAAAAAACACTATTGCCTTCGAATTCAACACCCTTCAGTGGGAATTTGAGCACCCCGGGTGTAGGAGGGATTTGTGGTAGTTCCTCGATAGGCGGTAAGGTCAGCTTTGGCTGGACTTTAGGTTTTTCGATTTCCTTTTCTACATCAGGACGGGTATCGTCCGGACGTTTCGGCGATTGCGCCAGCACTTGGATGTGTGTACTTCCAAGAATCATCGCGCTGAGCGTTAAAGTGGCGAGTTTATTCATATCCCCTGACGGCTCATTGTTGTAGTTGTGTTGTTACAGAGTAAGGGGTAGACACCGTTACTCCGGAGATGGTTTAGTGTACTGATGTATCTGGATTTGTTCTATAGACATTGAAGTTTATAAGATGAAGTGCTTTAGGCCGATGAACTATGCACTATATTCGGTATAAATAGTAACCATGGATTTGTGCATTATTCACATTTGTTCTGCGTGAACGTTGCACCATGAGACGGAAATTGCCGCGGCGAGGTTGCTTAACTGCGCTCGCAACGCCTCACAATGACAATAAAGGCATATAATGCCCCTAAAATACTGTAGGAAAGTAAAAAGAAAGGCTAGGCGGGAGAATGCGCATGGTTCGCCTAGCCTTGAATATCCCTCACGCAGCCCTTGTCGTAGGAGGAGTGAGCTGTGCTGCCTTTATGTTGCAGGGGAGATGGAAAACATAAAGGTTACGCACATTGTTTGAGGGATTCAAAAAGCGTTTGTAGCTCATTAGAAGGTTCAACGCCGTAGTGTGCTTTGATCACTGAGTGGCAGCGTTGGTATACCTTCATGGCTTGGGCGCGGCGGCCAAGGCTTTGGTAGCACGCCATCAGTTTGACATAGATGCTTTCGCATAAGTCGTCGATGTCGAGGCCGGCTTCGTACAGGTGGCTGGCTTCATCGTATCGCTGATTTCTTTCCAAATAGGTGCACACATCCAGCAAGCAGCGGATGAATTTGCTATGTAGGCGATCGCGATAGGTGAGGAACCAGGGTTGCTCGTCTTCGTTTCCTAAGTAGGGGCCATGGTATAAATCGATGGCTTTTTCCACCATTTTGGTAATGTGTTGGGGATCAATAGGCCGGGTGTTCAGCAATTGTTTTATTTTGCCTATGGTGCGTTCGTATTCCCAGGCGTCTACCCAGCAAACCTCCGGATTTAAGGTCAGGCGACTGTCGTTCAAC
>Ga0209536_100014924_pt1 | contig 11112 bp, 7 predicted proteins | sample DeeMarSeWOR28_12_FD_187461 | JGI IMG/M metagenome (GOLD analysis project Ga0209536, IMG submission 187461) | Marine sediment microbial communities from White Oak River estuary, North Carolina - WOR-2-8_12 (SPAdes) (version 2) | ecosystem: Environmental > Aquatic > Marine > Intertidal zone >... | reverse complement strand
CTCCCGCTCAGCAGCCCTACAAGGATGGCAAGGACAAGGAATGCTGCGATCATGTACCACCGGAAAATATCCCCGTACATCAGATTCAGGCCCACCAGGTTATTGAAGGGTGTCAGAAGAACAGAAACAAGACCGAGGGCAATGATCAACGAAAGCAGGCTCAGGAAAACACTTTCAAAGAGAAACTGTCTGATCAGCTGTTTCCGGCCCGACCCAACCACCTTTCGCAAACTCACCTCTTTTGCCCGGCTCAATGATCTTGCCGTGCTCAGGTTCATGAAATTGATGGATGCAATGACCAATACAAAAAATGCGATTACCCCGAAGATGATCAGGTAGCTTTTGTTCCCCAGTGTACGGTATCCCACCTCGGTGGGAAGATCTATATCCTGATTCAGGTGAATATCCAGCAAAGGCTGGGTAAACATTCCATATTCCCCGCCTCCCTCTGTAAATTCCTCAGGGGAAATTCCCATGAGCTGTTCAAGCTGAGGGCGGATATTCTCAATAAGAGAAGCATTGATTTTTTCATCCAGTACCGCCTGATCGGTTCCCGGCTGTACCAGGAAATAGGTCATCATCCAGTTATTGAACCAGAAATCTGTCCGGCTCCTGTCATCGGAGGAATAGGATGCAATAAAATCATACTTAAAATGTGAATTCCTGGGGGCGTCTTCCACCACCCCGGTAACCAGATAAAGATCAGACTCTTTGTTCAGCGCCAGCGATTTTCCCATGTGATCCCCCCCGGGGAAATATTGCCTTGCCTTTGATTCCGAAAGAATGATGGTGTTGGGTTCATCCAGGCAGGTCTGAGGATCTCCTTCCAGGAGGCGAATGGTGAAAATATCAAAGAAGGTGGAATCTGCAAGCATCACGGACTCCTCCAGGTATTTATTCTCAGGTTCGGTCCACACCAGCATATTGTAATAGAAATCGAACCTGCAATAATTCTCTATCTCGGGAATCTGATCATGAAAGGTCGGACCCGCAACCGGGCTGTTCCAGGCTCCGGTAAACTCCTCTCCTGCCATCTTCCCGCTGATATAGAGCCTGTAGATATCTTTTGACCTTTCATTGAACCTGTCATAACTGGTTTCATTGATGATATATAAGATAATGAATATCGCACTGGCCAGGCCAATGGCCAGTCCGGATATATTGATGATGTTGAACGCTTTGTTCCTGCCGATGTTGCGAACAGTTACCCTTAAAAAATTTCTCCACATGCTTGATCGGATGTCAATTATTCATAATGCAGCGCAATGGCAGGATTGGTCCTCGCAGCCTTCAGGGAGGTGATGGTGACGGTGACCATGGCAATGATGATGGCCAGCAGTGCTGCCGAAATAAACAGAAGCGGCTGGAACCCCACATTGTAGGGGAAATCCCTCAGCCAGTCCTGCATCATGAAATAGGCCACCGGCATGGCGATCAGAATGGACATTCCCACCCCGAAGGCTACGCTTCGGGTGATGACCGTCACAATGTTGGTCTCCGTGGCTCCCAGGACCTTTCTGATCCCGATCTCCCTGATCCGCTTCTGGGAATTGTAAAGGGTAAGTCCGAATAAACCAAGCGATGCGATAAAGATGGCAAGGATGGAGAAGATCATGGTGATGGTACCGGTGCGCTTCTCCTCAGCGTAATAGGAATCGAGTTCCTCATCCAGAAAGAAGTACTGGAATGGCTGGTCGTCCGTAAATTTTTTCCAGGTGTCGTCCATGTGCTTCAGTCCCGCCTCGATCTGCTCCTTGCCGGAGGCCAGCCGAACGGTCAGGTATCCCGCCCAGTCCCACGATTTCGGTTTAAGGATCGCCACCTGCGGACCCACCTCGTGCTTCAGGGTAAGGAAATGGTGATCCTTCATCACCCCGATCACCTTCATCTCATCCAGTCCCTCCTGGCCCCCTTCCCGCGGCCACAGTACATACTGATTCAGGGGATCCTCCAGGTTGTACTTTCGCACAGCTGCTTCATTCACCAGGCAGGTGGCCGAATCTGTGATAAAATCCTCCGAAAAGAAGCGGCTCTCCGGAGTGGCCAGTCCGAAGCGGTAGGTTTCCATGAAATCCTCGTCCACCCAGAAAGTGTGGAAAAGAAACATCTCATCCTCCCCCCTTCCCTTGACACCGTAGGCATTGTTGTTGTTGGGCGCTCCCAGGTAAGCGGTGGAATTGGTGGCAGAAAGGACAGCGGTGTGACCGGTCAGTTCTTCCTTAAATGTCTGTATCTGTCTTCCGAGGGGATGGATCCGCTCCATCACCACCAGTTGCTCCTTGTCAAAACCGAGGTCCTTGTTGGTCATGTACCTGAATTGCCAGTATATCACCAGGGTACCTGCGATGATGATGATAGAGATTGAAAACTGTACGATGACCAGGGCATTCCGGAGCCAGGTGGTGCCGTTCTTTGTCTGGGCGTTTCCCTTCAGTGCAAAAATCGGTCTGAACGAGGCCAGCACAAATGAGGGGTAGGATCCGCTCAGCAATCCGACCAGTATGGCCAGTAACAGGAAAGCGGGGATCATGTACCAGCGGAAAATGTCGCCCATATCCAGGTTCATTCCAACCAGCCTGTTGAAAGGTTGCAGCAATACAGCCACCAGCACCATGGCGATGACCAGGGAGATCAGGCTCAGAAATACACTTTCGAACAGGAACTGCCTGACCAGCTGCTTTCTTTCCGATCCCACCACTTTCCGCAGACTCACCTCCTTGGCCCTGCTCAGTGACCGCGCCGTACTGAGGTTCATAAAATTGATGGAGGCGATGATCAGCACAAAGAAGGCGATGAGGCCAAAGATAAGCAGGTATGTGCGGTTACCAATGGGCCGGAAGCCGATATCACTGGGGATCTCAATCTCCGAATCGAGGTGGATCTTGAGCAATGCCTGGGTGTAAACCCCATACTTTCCCCCTGATTCGGAGAACTCTTCAGGGGTGATGCCCATGAACTGTTCCAGCTCCGGCCTGATATTCTCAAGCAGCGATGCATTGATCTTCTCATCCAGCAACTCCTGGTCGGTGCCCGGCCTGACCAGGATGTAGGTCTGCATGTGGTTGTTGAACCAGGTGGTTCGCCGGCTCGATTCATAGGTGGAATAGGAGCAGATGAAATCATAGTAGAAGTGTGATGTTCTGGGGGCATCCTCCACCACACCCGTGACCCGGTAAAGGGTGGAATCGTTGTTCATGGCGATCGATTTCCCGACGGGACTCCCTTCGGGAAAGTACTGTGGAACCTTTGATTCGGAGACAAGTATGGTGTTGGGTTCATCGAGGCAGGTGGAGGGATCACCCTCCAGCAGCCTGATGGTGAAAACCTCGAAAAAGGTGGAATCGGCATACATGAGGTGTCCCTCCAGGAACTTATTTGCCGGATCCGCCCACATGAGGCGGTTGTTGGCAAAATCAAACCTGCAGAAGTTCTCAATATCGGGGATCTCCTCATGGAAAGTGGGTCCGAAAATGGGACTGTTCCATGCGCCCTTGAACTCCTCCCCGGCCATTTTTCCATTCAGGTAGAGCCGGTAAATGTCAGCCGATCGTTCATGAAACCGGTCATAACTGGTTTCGGTGATGATATACAGGATAATGAATATGGCACTTGCCAGACCTATGGCCAGCCCGGCTATGTTAATGGCATTGAACGCTTTGTTCTTGCTGATACTCCGGACAGTGACCCTAAAGAAATTCTTCCACATATGTTTTAGGTTTTTGATGATGTTCCAGAAACTGTGCCACATATTATATAACATTGATTACCTGTGTGTTATAAAAGCAGGCCCGGTTTTGGCATAGCACGTTTACGGACACTGATGTACGAATACGGGCACTTGAAATATCATTCGTTTGTGTTATCTTGTTTGTCATATCATATGACGCTCACATCAAATTAAAAGTTACTATGAAACATCATACCGTATCACGCCGTGAATTTGTAAGGCTCTCTGCCGCTGCAGCAGCCGGAGTGACAGTACTGCCCGGATTCCGGTTCGGAATTGACCAGCTTCCCGCACCCATGACCAGGCCTTTCGGAAAAACCGGTTTTCAGGTGACCACACTGGGATTGGGCGGCCAGGCATCCCTTCAGTGGACTCCTGCCGATGTGGATCCTGTGCCCATCATCCTGAAAGCTTTCAAAATGGGAGTGAACTATTTTGATACTTCGAACCTGTATGCCGACAGTCAGCTCAATTTTGGCAAGGCCTTCCGCAAACTGAACCTGATTCCCGGAGAACCGCGTTACGATGGGAAACTGAGGGAATCCATTTTTCTTACCACCAAAACACATATCAGGTGGGCGAAAGGCGGCTTCCCGGAGCTAGAAGGGGTGGGTAACTGGACGCAGGGCGACCATGGTGAAGGGGCCATAGCCGACCTGAAACGTTCGCTCTCCCAGCTGTTCGGTGACGGAAAGGGAAAATACCCGAAGGGCTCCTACGTCAACATGGTGCTTTGCCACAGCCTGAACAATACGGATGAAGTGGATGTGCTTTACAAGGGTCTGGAAACCCCACTTCAAAAAGATCAGCATTTCGGGACCCTTGTGGCCCTGCGCGATTTCAGGGATGGCACCGATCATACGGGGCTGAATCCCGGTAAGGAAAAGCTGATCAGGCACATCGGGTTTTCCGGGCACCTGAACTCCCCCGCCATGATCGATATGATCCAGCGTGACAAGTGGGAGATCCTGGATGGGATGCTGGTGGCCATCAATCCCAACGATAAGCGCTACCTGAACCACCAGTACAATGTGATCCCCGTGGCGGAGGCCAAAAACCTGGGTATCATTGCCATGAAAGTATTTGCAGACGGGGCCATGTACGGGAAAGAACCGCGCTGGTCGAACACCCCTGAAGATGTGATTCGCACGGTAGGTACCCCCGAACTGCCCAGCAAACCCCTGATCGAATATGCCCTCACCACACCGGGTATCCACACGGCCATCATTGGGATCGGCCAGATCTCGGATGATCCCCTCCGCTGCCAGCTGGTTCAGAACTACTATGCTGCACAGGTGAAGCCGGATGACATGAGTGAAGAAAAAAGGCTGGAACTGGAGTCGAAAACAGGGGAGGTGAAAGAGGGACAAACCAACTATTTCCAGTTACCCGGGGAAGGACTTACACCTCCCAACAACATCATCATTTCGGTAAAAGGTGATCTTGAGATCAGCTGGGATACCGCATACGCCGGCGATGCCCCATTGACCGGATATGAGGTATATCAGGATGAAAAACTGGCAGGGACCGTACCGCACCGGCCCCAGACCAGTAAGGAACCTTTTGTTTTCAAAACAGCTGAGAAAAAGGGTAACATCAGGGTGGTAACTTTGGATGCCGCCGGGAACAGGGCAGAGAGCGATCTGTTTGAGGTCTGACTCTACTGTTCTGCGAAACCCTTTCGCTCCATCTTACCCCAGGTGTTCCTTTTGAACAATTTATCCAGGTTGCCCTTGATGGACATCAGCATCACCATGGGATGATAAAATAGTGGCTCCAGCAGGGCTGTTACGATGAGCTTCAGCACATCCCGCCGTTTCTCGTACTTGTGAAATGTGATCTCCTCAAAAAATACCGACCAGATGGATAGGGAAACTGCAAAAAAGTAGACGAAACCGGAAAGCAGCAGAAAAAAAGGCCAGTTGAGTTTTCCGGATATGGCAAGAAAGATAAACCAGAGTATCCCCAAAAACTCTACGATGGGAGCCAGGTATTCAAAAACAAGCCAGTAGGGGTACCCAAGCATACCCAGTTTTCCATACCTCCTGTTAAGGAAGAGTTTCCTGTGGGTTAGTAGAGTTTCCATGGTCCCGCGTGTCCATCTGCTCCGCTGCCGGGCAAGGATTTTAACGGTGGACGGGACCTCTGTCCAGCAAAGCGGATCCGGAATGTAAACCACATCATATTTGACACCAAGTTCGGCCATGTGTCTCCTGATCCTGACCACCAGCTCCATGTCCTCCCCCACGGTATCGGTGCGGTATCCGCCTGCCTGAATCACCACCTCCCTGTCAAACATACCGAGTGCTCCCGAAATCAGCAGGAGTCCGTCCAATTCGCTCCACGCCATCCGCCCCATGAGAAACGCCCTTGTATATTCCATCACCTGTGCCCTGGGCAGGAATTTCCTGGGGAGGTGTATTTTTTTGATGTGTCCTCCCGAGATCTCACAGGAATTGGCAATCCGGATCACTCCCCCTGCTCCGATCACCTTTTTATCCTTGGCCTCCATAAAGGGCTTGACGAGCTTGAGAAGCGCATCCGGTTCCATGATGGAGTCGGCGTCGATACTTACCACCAGCTGGTTTATAGAAACGTTAAGACCCGCATTCAGGGAGTCGGCTTTTCCCCCATTCACCTTATCCACCACTGTCAGCTTTTTGAATGATCTGTTTCGCGACTTATAGACCCCCCTGATCCTTTTACAGGGAATTCTGTAATCGAAATAGTAATTGACCTTTTCAAGTTCATAGGTCTCTATCATTTTCTCGAGCGAATCATCCTTGCTTCCGTCGTTCACCACGATTACCTCGTAATTGTTGTAATAGAGTGAAAGCAGGGTGCGGATATTATCGATGATGGTCCGGCTCTCGTTGTAGGCAGGGGCAATCACTGACAATGTGGGAGCCAGTGGCGAGGATACGATGGCATTGTAATCTACGTAACTGTTCTTTCTCAGGTAGAGGCGGAGGGAGACAGCCGAAAATATGGTCAGAACCAGGTAGGTGGTAAACACCATCGCGGTGATGATAAAAATGGCATGATATGCCAGAAACCTCAGTATTTCATAGATGTTCTCCATGATCAGTATATTCGTCCATCAAGCACGTGCCTGATGATGATCTGGTAGTTTTTATATTCCGACTTTGATTTCATCAGTTTAATCAGCATGGATATACCCGGTTCATCGGTGTTTTCCATGGCTTTGGTTGCAAGGATCTGAAGCTGTACATCCTCTTCCTTATCGAGCACAGATTTGAGAAAATCGAGGTGTTTTTCATCCGGGATCTTCACAAACGTCTTCAGGATCTCCATCCTGTTCATATAAGATTCTCCATTGTAACGTTCTTTTAGCTGAGGTAGGGCATCCTTCATCCCGATCTCGCCGGCGACCCGAAACGCAGTCTGACGAATCCGCTCCTCCGGATGATCAAATAGGCTGCTCACTTCCTGGCCTGCGTCGGCCTGTTTGAACCAGGCCACCATCTCCAGGGCAAATATGACCACACTCAGGTTCTGGGAATCGAACCACTGCCTGAACGGGGGTACGGGAAGTTCATGCTGGATCACCAGTTCATGAAGCGTAAGTTGCTCCCAGAGAGAAAAGGGTTTTTCCATGAAATCGAGGAACTGGTAAGGGTTTTCGTCTGATAACCGCACCATGGCCACCTGGGCCTCCATCCTGAGGATCTCGTTGTTGGAATTGAGGCACTCCCTGATGCGGTCCACCGCGTCCCTGATATTCATGAACGCCAGCTCTCTGAATCCCTTCACGTTTTTGTGCCATTGCGTGCTGTAAGCCTTCTCGATGGAATCGTTATCGAGACCGAGCTGAAGATAGAGCGCCCTGGTCTTATCTTTGATCTCTCCTTTGAGGTTAATGCTTAAATCGATCATCTGGTCGATCAGTATCTGGCGGCTGAACTTATTTGAAGCTATCTGTACCAGCTCGTCCAGAGACGGTTCCTGGTCCCCCTCGTCGAAAAGATATTCCATCAGGATCTCCTGGTACTGCTCCCTCAGCTCCTCCTGCTGCATCTCCTCCCGCTGCATCCGCCTGCGGTTGAGCAGAATAATGACCAGAAGGATGATCATTGTGAGGATCGAATAGGTAATGACCCCATACAACACAGTAATAAAAGCTGGTGATCGTTCAAATCGCTCAATCAGACCCGCTCCGAACGAGCCATCCGTGTTCCGCGATTCAGTTTCTGCTGTGCCGTCATCGGTGAATCCTTCGCCGGATTGAACAAGAGTTTCCAGGTACGGCACATCCTGGACCGCATACTCCCCAGCCCGTTGTGTGGCTGAGCAGGTAATCATCGCCAGAACCAGGATAAGCCTCAGGTATGGTCCCGCATTCATCATCTGCCCAATAAAATATGGGTTCCAATCTTAAAACCGAAGCGGTTCCTGTATGCCTGATCCATATATTCCTCATAAGCATACCCCACCATGCCTGCCAGTCTCAGTTTAGGAGTGACCTGCCGACTTCCTTCAAGCCTGAACGAGAGTGCATTCAGCCTGTCCAGGTCAGATTCCACAAGCAGCGGTTCATCGGGTGCGGTTCCATAGCCGGCGGTCAGGGAGAGGTAGTTGAATATATCCTTAAAGTATCGGCGTGCTGTCAGGTAAAAGGAAGCGGATGGCCCTAAATCCTTGAAAAAAAGGTAGTTCCTCAGCGAGAGCCAGAAATCTCCCAGGTATTTCTCCACGGATAGGGTGGCAAAGGTAAAGGACTCATCCCAATAAAAGTAGCGGATACCGGCCGAAAGTGAAAACCCCGCCGGTAAGGTTTGCCAGATTTCAGCGGCAGCCCGGTGAACGGGCAGGTAATTGAGGGCCCCGTCCGGTGAAAAGCCGTAGCCCAGAAAAGCATAGTTTTTCGTACCGAGGGTCAGGTATGCATCCAGGTTCATCTGAAAATCGGTGGAAGGATCGTATCCCCCTGCATGGAATCCTGCATTCAGGTAAGGCAACAAGGTTACACTTTTCAGTGGAATTCCACCACCCGCTGTTAGCATATGCCAGTTACGGGCGTAGGGTTTTCCGAAATGGTCATAATAGTAGTGAAAATAGAGTTCCGGGATCTCCCTGGACAGGGCCCGCTGATTTCCGGCAAGCAGGTATTTTTCCTCCACCCCGGGAAGTTCGGGATCCAGCTCCAGTGCCTGTTCTGCGTAGAACCGCAACTTTGCCCAGTCATTTTTCCAGTAAGCGATATCCACCCCGGTAACATAAGCTTCGACCAGTTCAGGCTCCTCCGCAATCACCCTATCCACGAGTGCGTATGCACTGTCGTAGCTTCCTTCCCATCCGTGAATCCTGGCGAGGTATAGCGAAACATCATGATAGTCAGGATCCTGCTCGAGAATCTGATATCCCGTATGTTTAGCCGGGCCCCATTTTCCGCTCTCGGCATACTCCCTCATCATCGCAAATCCTGATTCGGGATCGGCATAGGAGTTCCCGGAATCCTGTCCCTGCAACAAGTAACAGGAGGTGGTGAGCAGCAGGGTAAAGATCACGGAGCGTATCATGAAAGGGTTGCGTTAGGAGGTTATCTCGGACTTCACAAGTTCAAGTAACTTTTTGGGATCGAAGGGTTTGGTGAGGTATGCCCTGGCTCCCAGCTCCATGGCATGGTCCTGTGTCTCTCTCAGATTGATGCCTGAAATAATGATCACGGGGATCCTGGATGAAAACCTGGTATTGACGTACCTGACCAGTTCAAGGCCCTTGGTGAATGGCATGTTGATATCTGTGATAACCAGATCGATATGGTCTTCATTCAGCATGGAGATGGCTTGTTCCCCGTCTGTTGCCTGCAGCACCTCATATCCGGCTCTGACAAGCGTAAATGTGATGGTTTTCAAGGCCATAGGGTTATCCTCACAGACCAGTACTCTCATATTTTCCGGGGAATCTTAAACTTCATAACCCACTGATTTGGTGGACTTATTATAACGTAATACGTAAATAAGAGGTTACACAATTTGTGCTTTCAAACCCTACCTGGTTCCATTTTGAATGGTGCTGCTTCCGGCCATCAGAGTATTATCCCAGATCCCGGATCAGCAATTCGGTGTTCTGGATCCCTCTTTGTTCCAGTATCAATTCTTTGTTGATCATCACACGGTCGATGGTGGACTGATCAAAATAACGGATGGTTACCAGTTCCAGCCCGGTCTGGTACGCCACCTTAAATCGTGACTCCAGGTCATCTATGACTGCCCGCAACCGCCGTTTGTCATTGTTGACAATCATTTTGAAACTGATGGCAGAGTTCTGCATGAGGTTGATTTTCATCCCGTGTTTTCCCAGAATTCCGAAGATCTCCTCCAGGTTGTTCTCGTTGATGAACGAAAAATCGAGCGGGGAAACCCTGATCAGCACCTGATCCATTTTAAAAATGAAAGAGGGGATAAGCTTGTCATAGGAAACGTTACCCACCAGGGTTCCGGGGGCCTTCGGATCCACAAATGACTTGACGTAGAGGTTGATGTTCCTGTTCTGAAGGGGTTTGATGGTTTTGGGATGGATGACACTCGTTCCGAAGTAAGCCAGTTCGATGGCATCGAGGTAGCTGAGCTTTTCGAGTAAGATGGTATCATCAAAATATTTCGGATCTGCATTCAATACCCCGGGTACATCCTTCCATATGGTGACATTTTCGGCCCTGAGCATGTGAGCCAGTACAGCTGCAGTGTAATCGGATCCTTCCCTTCCCAGAGAGGTGGACTGATCGTTGATGGTGGAGGCCAGGAAACCCTGGGTAATGAGAATCTGTTCACCATTGAATCTGAAATGTTCGTTCACCATCCTGGTGGAAAGATCCCAGTCGATCCTGGCCTCCCTCCAGGTATTGTCCGTTTTCAGGGATCGCCTGATATCCATCCATCGGCTTTTCAATCCCGATTCCGTTAAAAAATGGTGAATGATCGTGGTGGAGAGGAGCTCCCCCATACAGATGATCTGGTCATAATCGAAATCGTAGTTGAGGGTCGGTGGCTTGGCCAACCGTTCATCCATTTCCAGGAAAAGATTTTCCACCGCCTGGTGGACGGGGTGCGCATCGGAGGAGAAGAGTCCTCCCGCAATCTCCAGGTGATAGCTCTTCAGTTCGTTACACGCCTTCTCAAGTGCGCCTGTGTCTCCCGAAACATAGTTATCAACGATCCTTTCCAGGGCATTGGTGGTTTTGCCCATGGCAGATACCACCACCACAATCTCCTCTTTACCGTAGTTATGAAGGATCTCAACTATATTCCGAACCGCCTCTGAACTTTTAACCGAAGCCCCCCCGAATTTAAATATGATCATTTCGAACCATTTTAATTTGTAAATTGTTGGGCAAAATTAGTAATCGGAAAGTTCTAAAAAAA
>Ga0209536_100014923_pt1 | contig 11112 bp, 11 predicted proteins | sample DeeMarSeWOR28_12_FD_187461 | JGI IMG/M metagenome (GOLD analysis project Ga0209536, IMG submission 187461) | Marine sediment microbial communities from White Oak River estuary, North Carolina - WOR-2-8_12 (SPAdes) (version 2) | ecosystem: Environmental > Aquatic > Marine > Intertidal zone >... | reverse complement strand
GATGAAGGAGTCGATCGGGTCGGTGACCAGCGGCCTCTCCGTCGCCTTCGACACCACGCTGATCGCGCTGGTGCTGAGCATTCCGATCATGTTCGCGTCGAGCGCCGTCCAGAAGCAGGAAGAGGCATTCCTGGCGGAGATCGAGGACTACTGCGACGAGCACCTGGTGCGGCGCCTCGAGGACGCCCGACACGGCGAGCACCGCGACGAGGATGCCATTCGCGCGGCGATCACCCGCGAGCTCGAGCCCCATCGCGCCGAGCTTCGCGCATGGCTCGAGCGGCTGGGACAGATCGGCGAGACCCTCACGACCCACGTGGTCGCCGGCTGGGAGAAGATCGACGAACAGCTGCGAATGCGTCAGGACCGCCAGCAGGAGCGACTCTCGGACTGGGCCACCGCCCGCCAGCGGGAGGCCAGCGAGGAGCTGGCCGAGACCCAGCGCTCGTTGCTCCGCGACTTCCGGGTGGCGCTCGAAGGGATGGCCGCCGAGGCGCGTCGGATCCAGGAGGAGGGCGCACATCGGATCGAGGAGCAGCTCGCGGGCATCGAGCGGTTGCATCGCCGACTGGTGGAGGAGCAGACCGCCGCGGCAGAAGCCCAGGCCAGCCAGCGCAGCGAGCTGCTTGCGGCCGGCGAGCAGCTGACCCACACCCTGGCACGGGTCCGCACCGAGGCTTCGGATGCGCGCGACGCGGGCACCCGTCAGCTCGAGCAGCTCGGCGCCCGCGCCGGCGACGCGACCCGAGGCTGGGAGGAGACCCAGCGCCGCCTCCAGGAGGGCAGCGAGGTCCAGGCCCAGATCCTGCGCGAACTGGGCGAGCGATTCGCCGACACCCTGGGACGGCTCGACGCCCAGATCACCCGCATCCGCGAGACCGGCGACGCGCAGCTCACGGCGGCCAGCGACCAGCTCCGGGCCATGGACGCGGCCCGGGCCGATGCGCGACGACACGAGACGGAGCTGCGCGGCGCCCAGCAGGCTGCGCTCGCGAGCGCGACGGAGGATCTGGCCCGGGCCCTCGCAGAGATCCGAAGCGAGGCAGCGGCCGCGCGGACCCGGATCGACGAGGGCGTCGGCGACGTGGGCCCCGACCTGGCGGCCCGCATGGAGGGGGTTGCCGCGCGCCTGGCCGAGCCGATCTCGGGCCAGCTCGCCCGCCTCGAGGCCCTCTACGAGCGCGTCGAACGCGCCACCCGTGCGATGGAGCGCGGGAGCGGCCGCGCCCGCGGGTTCTTCCGGCGAGGCTAGGGTGGCGCGCCCGCGCCGGAGATGGCGACCGGAAGTCTCCCTCTTCCCCTTCCTCTCCGTGCTGGCATGCACGATCGGCACCCTCACGCTGATCATCACGGCGACGGCCACCTCCCAGGTCGCAGCCGGTGGCGTGGACATCGAGCTCTACGAGCGTCTCGAGCAGGAGATCGCCGAGGGCCGACTGCAGCTGGCGGAGATCGAGGGCCTCGAGCGCGAGGTCCTGGGTCTGGAGGAGAACCTCCGGGAGGTCCGCGAGCGCGCCCAGGCCCTGGCCGCGCAGAAGGCCTCGCTGGGAGATCGGGTCGCACCGGACGCGCCGGTGGAGGGCGCGCTACGCAAGGCCGAGTCGCGCATCGAGGCCCTCGAGGGGGATCTGGATCCGGTCCGAGAGCAGGGGCGGAAGCTCCGTGCCCAGCTCGACGAGCGCCGAAGGCAACTGGCGAATGCGCCCATTCGCATCCGCCCCTCGGGCAGCGGGTACGGACTCGTCCCCCAGTTCATCGAGTGCCGCAAGGAGGGCGTGGTCCTCTACGAAGCCCCCGATTGGAAGGGCCGCCGCGTCCCGACCTATCTCGTCTCGACCAGTCCGGAGGTCACGCGCTTCCTCCAGCGCGTACGCTTCCACGACGCAGGGACCGTGATCTTCCTGGTCCGGGCGGGCGGGGTCGCCGCGCACCGCGCCGCGAGCGCCCGGGCCGACCGGCTCGGCATCCGAAGCGGGAGCATGCCCATCGTCGGCGACGGCCCCTTCGACTTCTCCGCGGTGGGCCGATCGTGAGCGCCCGGGCCCGACGGCGCGAGGGGCAGAACCTCGACTCACTGCTCGACACGATGGCGAACGTGACGGGCATCCTGGTGGTCCTCATGGCGGTGATCCAGATCAGTGTCGGCGATGCCATGGAGCGCCTGCGAGACGAGCTTCTCGATCGCCCCGGCCTATCCCGGGAGGCCCTCGCAGCCGCCGAGGCCGAGGCCGAATCGCTGCGCGCGGCCCTCGCGCCGCGGGTCGAAGAGCGGGAGGCGCTGGAGACGTCGCGTCGCGAGCAGCGCGACGAGCTCTCGGATCTGCGCGGCCAGGTCGCGAGCCTCGAGGCTGCGGTCGAGGCGGCCCGGTCACGCCCCCGCAGCGCGGCAGAAGCGCAGCGGCGCGTGGAGGCGGCGCGGGGTCGCACCCGCGATCTGGAGTCGGCCCTGGCCCGGGAGCGCGCCGCGGTCGCCGCACTCGAGCGGGAGATCGCCTCGCTGCCGGCGGTCGGCAGCGCCAGGGACGCGCGCCTTCCCGACGAGCGACGAGCGCCCCCGGGCGCCGCACCCATCGTCTTCGCCTGCCGCCACGGGCGCATCGCGCGCCTCGACGCGCACGATCTCGTGAGCACCCTGGACGCCGCCGTGTGGCGCGCCTCTCGGGCGACGAATCCCCGCAGTCTGGCCGCCAACCCGCTGCTGCGCGCCCAGGTGGTGGAGTACTTCGCAACACGCGACGTCGGAAACGCGAGCCTCCGCTGGCGGGTCTTCGAGGAGGGCGAGAATCTCGTCGGGCACCTGGAGTGGCGCGGAACCGAGCTCGGGGAGACCGAGGAGGACCTCGGCGAGCGCGCGTCGGAGTTCCGGTCGGATCTCCAGCTGCTGAATCGCCAGAGCACGGCTCTCCAGTTCCTCGTCTGGGACGACAGCTTCGAGGTCTATCTGGCCGCGCGAAAGCAGGCCGACCGGGCCGGCTTCGCCTCGGGCTGGGAGCCCTTCGCGCGCGAGGCGCCCCTGCGCCACTACATCACCGGCGGACGCGCTCGCGGCGTCGTCGTCGACTGAGAGGGAGCATTGCAGACGGCCCGGAACAAGGCGGTGGTGCTGGGATTCATCGACGCGCTGGCGCGCGGCGACCGCGCAGCGGCCCGGGAGGCCTTCGCCGAGGACGCGACCTGGCGGTATCCCCCTTCGCTCGGTGGTCCCGGCATCCATCGGGGTCGCGACGCCATCTTCGACGTCTACTTCGCCGTCGACGAGCGTCTCTACGAGACGGGCACCCGCAGCTACGACCTGCGCATCCTCAATGCGATCGCCGAGGCGGACGCGGTCGCGGTGGAGATGCGGCACACCGGCCGCACCCGGGACGGGCGCCCCTACGAGACGGACTACCACGTGCTCTACCTCCTCGAAGGAGGTCGTATCCAGCACGTCCGCGAGTACTTCGACTCGCTCTACGTGCGACGCGTGTACGACGACGAGGAGCTCGGTGTCCGGACGACTCCGCGGTGAAGGGGAGCCCGATGCGTAGGCGTCGTGTCGCCCTCACCTTCGCCCTCGCCCTCGCGTTCGCGCTCGCCCCCGGCTGCAGCGGGTCGGACCCGCCGGCCGGCGAGATCGTCGGACCCGGCCGGGACCGCGCCGGCTCCGCCTCGAAGGCCGCCGCCCAGGCCGCGGTGCATCGCGAGCTCGCGCCGCGATCGCTCTCCGGAAGCCAGCGCAGCAAGGCCGTCCTCTTCGGCGACCTCCACGTCCACACCACCTACTCCATCGACGCCTTCCTCTACGCGCTTCCCCTCTTCGGAGGCGAGGGTGCGCACCCCCCGGCCGACGCCTGCGACTTCGCGCGCTACTGCGCGGACCTGGACTTCTTCTCGCTGAACGACCACGCCGAGGCCCTGACGCCCGAACGCTGGCGGCGATCGATCGAGAGCCTGCGCGAGTGCGACGCGCGATCCGGCGATGCGGCGAGCCCCGACCTGGTGGCCTTCCTGGGCTGGGAGTGGACGCAGACCGGGTCCACGCCCGAGACCCACTTCGGCCACAAGAACGTGATCGTGCCCGGCCTGCGCGAGGGCGAGATTCCCGCCCGGCCCATCTCCGCGCTGCCCGACGACGTGATGGAGCGCGCCCGGTATCTGTGGCTCGCCCGGGCCGCGGAGGCGGTCGCTACCCTCGGGGCCGACCCCTATGCGGACTTCCTCTGGTGGATCCGCCGCATCGCCGAGGTCCCGTTCTGCCAGCGCGACGTGGACACCCGCGAGCTTCCGGACGACTGCCACGAGAACGCCCCCACACCCGCGCGGCTCTACGAGAAGCTGGCCCAGTGGGGTGGCGAGAGCCTCGTCGTTCCCCACGGCCTCACCTGGGGCATCCACGCGCCCCCGGGCGCGACCCTCCGCCGCATGCTCGAAGCCACGAGCTTCGCGCCGGAGCGGGAACGACTCCTCGAGGTGTTCTCGGGCCACGGCAACGGCGAGCGCCTCACTCCCGCTGCCGTGGCCGCCGACGCGAACGCCACCGAGGGGATCTGCCACGCACCCCGCGACGACTACCTGCCCTGCTGCTGGCGGGCGGGCGAGATCATCCGCTCCCGCTGCGGCGATCTGCCCGAGGACGAGTGCGAGGCGCGGGTGGTCGAGGCGCGGCAGCTCGCTCTGGAGGCCGGGCGACGCCCCCACTGGGTGATCCCCGATACCAGCGCCGCCGACTGGTTGGACTGCGATCAGACCCGGGGCGCGTTCAAGCCCACCCTGGCGACGCGGCCGCTGATGAGCGCCCAGTACGGTCTCGCGATCGGCCGCTTCGAAGAGCCCGACGCGGCCCCCGAGCGACTCCGCTTCGGCCTCGTCGCCTCCAGCGACAGCCACACGGCGCGGGCCGGAAGCGGCTACAAGCAGGTCCGACGCAAGGGCATGACCGACGCTCGCGGGCTGATCTCTCCCCGGCTCGAGCGCTGGCTGCGGCCGCTGGTCGCCGGCGGCTCCAGGGACCCGACGCGGGCGACGCCGTCACCCCCTACGGCGCTGGGCTTCCGCGCGCTGCTGGACGCGGAGCGCTCGGCGAGCTTCCTCTATCCCGGAGGTCTGGTCGCGGTCCACGCCGCCGGACGCGACCGGCGCAGCGTATGGGACGCCCTGATGCGGCGCGAGGTCTACGGCACGAGTGGCCCTCGCATCCTGCTCTGGTTCGATCTGCTGAACGGGCCGGCGGGACCCGCGCCGATGGGCAGCGAGGTCCGTCTCGCGGAGACGCCGGCGTTCGAGGTCCGGGCGGTCGGCAGCTTCGTGCAGCAGCCCGGCTGTCCGGCCCGAAGTCACGCCGCACTCCCGCCGGAGCGACTCGATCGGCTGTGCCTCGGCGAATGCCATCACCCCGGCGAGACGCGGATACCGATCGAGGCCATCGAGGTCGTTCGCATCCGACCCCAGCGCAGCGCCGACGAGCCCATCGAGGAGCTGATCGACGATCCCTGGGTTCGCATCCGCTGTCCGGGGGATCCGGAGGGCTGCGTCGTGCGCTTCGCGGACCCCGATTTCACGAGCGCGGGCCGCGACGCGGTGTACTACGTGCGCGCCCTCCAGGCCGAGACCCCGGCCATCAACGCGGACACCGTCCGAGTGCGACGCGACGAGACCGGAGCGATCGTGGGCGCCGAGCCCTGCTCCGGGGGGTACCGGACCGACCCGGACGACGACTGCCTCGCGCCAGCGTCAGAGCGAGCCTGGTCGTCCCCGATCTTCGTCGACTTCGCGAGGGCGAAGCCCTCGCTGCGCGCGCCCTGAGGGCGAAACGCGAGCCGCGTTCGCGTTACGCGCGCATGCCACCGGCGCTGGCGGCCGGGTGCAGGCTGGCCTCGGCGCTGGGTCGGGCGCCGGCCCGGGCGAACCAGGCGCCGACGTGCTCGAGGGTCGGATCGAGGGGCTGGCCGATTCCCGCGAAGAAGTCCAGATTGGCGTAGAGCGCCACGTCGGCCAGACTGAAGCGATCGCCGACGATCCACTCGCGTCCCGCGATGAGACCGTCGAGGAGCCCGAGCCCGTCCCGGGCGACGGCCTTCAGGTCGTCTGCGGCGTGGGGAATCGTGCGCATGCGGTCCTTGAAGATGGCGAAGCCTTCGGCGTAGCGGAAGCCGTTCGACATGGGTTCGGTGATGTTCAGGACGATGCGCCGCGTCCACATCCGCGTCTCGGCGCGCTGCTCGGGCGTGGAGCCGATCAGTACCGGCGCGGGATGGAGCTCCTCCAGGTACTCGCAGATCACTCCCGTCTCGCCGATGACGCTGCCGTCGTCGAGCTCGAGGGAGGGCATCTGCCCGAAGGGGTTCTTCGAGACGTAGGGGGGCTCGCGATTCGCCCCCGCCATCAGATCCACCTGCTCGGTGGGGAGCTCGAGCCCCTTCTCGGCGAGGAAGATGCGAACGAGTCGCGGGTTGGGACCGACGGAATCGTAGAGCTTCACGCGTGACTCCTCATACTCCGGAGCATCAGCGCTCGAAGACGTATTCGCTCATGGGGTGCGACTCCACGCGGTCTAGTGCGAGGAAGGCGAGACAGCTCTCGATCATCCACTTCCGGTTCCTCTGGAACTGCTCTTCGGAGCCCTCCCAGCGGTACCAGACCCTCGGATCGGTGAGCGCCTCGATCGGGAAGGACTCCTCGACGATGGCGGCCCAGGGGGGAGCTTCGTCGCCGTAGGCGCGAACGATCTCGTTGCGCACGTAGGCGAAGGTGCTCTGGGTGGCGAACGCGCAGCGGCGGTGCTCCGTGTGCCAGTGGTGGACGAACTCCGCGTAGGACATGCCGTCCTTCGGCTCGATGCACGTGACGAGATTGAAGCCCGGCGTGCGCTCCGCGAGGGGAGCCACGTGCGCGGTGTTGCGCATGGGCTCGCTCTCGACCACGAGGAAGCTCTCCACCCGCGAAGCCACTCCGGAGAGGACCTCTTCGATCGGACCGCGCAGATCGCCTTCGTCGAGCCAGTAGAACACCACGGCGGCCTTCGGCGGGTCCATCCGACCGACACGCACGTCCGTTCCCGCCGCGACCGCTTCGTCCACCACGTCGATTCGGAGCCTCGCGGCTCCACGCTTCGCGAGCTCCGGAGCGGTGGCGAGGAGCTCCGCCGCGAACCCGGCGTCGTCCGAACCGTCCGGCTTCCAGAGCACGCTGGCGAGCTTCTCCACGAGACCTCCGGTGCTTGCGGGGACGGGCCACGCTATCCGCGGAGCGGGCCTCGCGTCAAGCGGAGGGCCCACCCGAAGCCTCGCTCAGAGCCGACCCAGGTAGGAGGGGCCGCCGAGTCCCTCCACGAGGACTTCGATCTCCGCCGCCCGAGCCCTCACGTACTCGGAGGGAGCGCCCGCGGACATGCGCCGGGGGCTCGGCAGCACCGCCGCCAGCAGTGCGGCCTGGCGCAGGCTGAGGCTTCCGACGGACACCCCAAAGTGTCTAGCGCTGGCGGCCCCGGCGCCGTATACGCCGGGGCCGAGCTCCGCGACGTTCAGGTAGACCTCGAGGATTCGCCGCTTCGGCCACAGCGCCTCCACCAGGACCGTCAGGTAGGCCTCGACGGCCTTGCGCACCAGGCTGCGGCCCGGCCAGAGGAAGAGGTTCTTCGCCACCTGCTGGGAGATCGTGCTCGCGCCGCGCGCCCGCTCGCGCCTCTCCTCCACCGCAATCGCGATCTGGACCAGGTCGAAGCCGTGGTGGGTCGGGAACTTCTGGTCCTCCGCCGCGACCACCGCCACGGGGAGCCAGGGAGAGATGCGCCGCCAGGGCGTCCAGTGGTAGGCGATGGGCGGATCTCCCGCCCGGTGCCGCGCGATCGCGTCGCGCAGCATGAAGGCCGTGGTCGGGGGCGGGAGCCAGCGCCAGGGGAGCACCAGGGCGAGGCTGGCCAGGCTGGCGAGCCCGGGAATCCAGAGCAGCGCGCGAAGCCAACGTCTGCGCCGTGTGGGCCGGCGCCGCCGGGCGCGGGGACGCCGGCCACGCGACGCGCGCTTCTTCCCCGTCATGCCCCTCCCCCGGTCCGCAGCGCGTCGAGCTCAGTTCCGATCCGCATCACCCCCGGTTCGCGCACGAACGCGCCCACCGAGTGTCTCGCACGCGGGGAAGACCCCGCGCTGCGGAGCCCCCTGCCGAGGACGCCGTAGACCGCGAACCATCACGAGGATCTCCCGACTGCGGTCGATCTGCCAGTCGGGGTAGGAGAAGCCCTTCCGAGCCGCCTCGGCCTGCTCGCGGCTCGCGAAGCGCCAGAGCTCGATGCTGCAGACCTCCGCCACGCCCCCCACGTCTCTCGTGTAGTGCCGCGCCTGCTGCGCGCGAACCCCCCAGCGAACCAGGTCCGGGTCTCGCGAGGGCTGGCCGGGCACCTCCTCGACCACCTCCCAGCCATCTCCCGCCTCGGACGGGTCGAGAAGGAGCCCTGTCAGGTCGCGGGCGGACGCGATGCCGGCCGCCGCCGCCGGAGCAGCCGGCGTGCCGGCTGCGCGCTCGAGGCGCCGCTCCAGCCGATGGGGCACGGCGCGGGTGCAGGCGTGGGGTGTATCCACGAAGCGCAGCGTGCCCTCCGCATCCACGCAGCGGAAGACGTCGGCGGCGACGGATCCGGTGCCACCCAGCCACAGCGCGAGCACCAGAGGGAGGGTTCGCTTCATCCCCGACGAATCGGCGTCTCCGCCCCTCCCCTTGATTCGAGCGATCGGGACGCTGAGAGGCGTCGGCCACTGCGGTACCCTCGCACGATCCATTCGGGGGAGGCTCGGTGAGCGACGAAGTCTGGAAGCGCTGTAGCGCGTGCAAGAAGCCGATCGCGCTCGGCGCCCTCTACTGGACCTGCAACGTCTCCACCTGCAACCGCAAGCGCACGGCTCTGCGCTTCTGCACCGTCAGCTGCTGGGACGCCCACCTCCCGGTAGCGAACCACCGCGAGGCGTGGGCCGTCGAGCAGACCGCGCCGACCACGCCGGAGCCCGCTGAGGAGACCGACGCGCGCTCGGACCCGCCGCGGCGCCGGATCGTGCCGAAGACCACCCGACCCGAGCCCCGCGCGGCGACCCCGGACGAGATCCTCATCGTCGCCAGCCGACTCAAGGAGTACGTGCGCGCGAAGTCGGGATTCAACACCTCGGATCGGGTCCTCGCTCCCCTCTCGGACATCCTCCGGCGCGTCGCCGATCAGGCCATCGCCAACGCGCGTCGCGAGGGACGCATGACGATCCTCGACCGCGACGTTCCCGAGCCCTGACCGGCGCGCGGCGGGCCCGCGCCGGGGTCACTTCTGCCGGCCGAGACCGCGGCGCATCAGGCCGTAGGCGTCGGAGCGGCGCATCATCCCCAGCAGTCGCCCCTCCTTCACGACGGGCCACGAGTGCACCACGCGGCGGTCCATCAGCTCGAGGGCCGCGGAGAGCGGTGAATCCGGATCGAGGGGATCCGGGATCGGCGTGGTGAGATCGTTGGCGATGACGAGGCCATGCAGCGAGGGATCGAAGAGCGCGCTCTTCACGTCCTCGTACGAGATCACGCCCTTGAAGAGCCCGTCGTTATCGATGACGGGCAGGAGATCGGCGTGGGACTCGGCCAGGCGCTTCATCACCCGCACGAACGGATCGGTCTCCGCCAGCGTCGTCGGTCGCCTCCGCATGGCGTGACTCACCGTGGGCCCCGAGCTGCCGGAGTCCGGCGTCGTGCCCAGCAGGCCGAGATTGCGGCGAAGCTCGGTCAGCACCCAGCGCACCGCGTCGAAGCCGCTGGCCTCGGTGTGAGGCATCAGGTTGGCGAGCTTCACCTCACCGGATGCGACCACCGTTCGGCGGACCAACCAGGGACCGATCAACTCGAAGACCACGACCGAGGCGACCACCACCTCCCGCAGCGCGGCGGTCTCGTCCGGCGCGGCGACCTCGAGCGCGGCCACCAGCCCCAGGGCAACGCCGGCCTGGCACATGAGCCCCGCCCCGAACCCGGGTGAGAGCTCGTCCTCGAGTCCGCTCAGCCGAACTCCGATCCGGCCGCCCCCGTACTTGCCCGCAGCGCGGGCCGCTACGAACAGCACCCCCAGCAGTCCGGCGCCTGCGATCGCCTCGAGGTGCAGGTCGCGACCCACGGCGATGAAGAAGAGCACGTAGAGCGGATAGACCGTGTTCTCCACGTAGCGGACGACCCGTTCGGCATGCGGTGAGGAGTTCGCCACCGCCATGCCCGCCCCGAAGCATCCGATCATGCCCAGGCCGGTGGAGCCGGGGCTCGCCCAGTGGAGCAGGCCGAGGGTCGAGAGGATGACCAGGATCCCGACCAGCACGAGCTCGCGGCGGCCGTCGATCGACTCGAGACCGACGGCAGCCGCCACCCCGATCGCCCCATGCGCTCTGCCCGAACCGGAATGCTCGCACCGTTTACTCCGATGCGATACACGTCTGGCCCGAGCTGGTGAACGTTGAACTTTAGACCTTTCCCCCGGTATGCGAGATCCACGCTATGCCCACTCTCTGGCTGAACCTGTGGGCGGCCTCGATGAGCCGAGGCGAAAAACCTGGCTTTTTCGAGCGCAGCTTCCGCGAGATACGCTTCGATTGCGGCCTGCATCAGGGCAACCTCGGCGTGATGTCTGGAAACATGCTCGCCTTTCTGCACCAGACGGTCCAGCCAGCCCACATCGAACGTGGACTGTTCCACTGCCTGATGGCTGAGAAGCTCCAGGAGAAAGCCCTTGTTGCTCATTCCACCCTGAATCACTACCGACGTGTGAGTGAGTGCCCGTTTCAGCCTCGAGAGCGCCTCTGACCGGTTGCGTCCATAGGCGATAATCTTGGCGATCATGGAGTCGAATTCAGCCGGCACTTCATCGCCTTCCGCTACTCCTGTGTCGATGCGCAGACCGGGTCCAGTGGGAAGGCACAGAACGTCGATCTGCCCCGGAGCGGGAGCGAAATTGTTGGCGGGATCCTCAGCATTCAGTCGCACTTCGATGGCGTGGCCGGTCACCGGAGGCGGATGGCCAGCAAGCTTGCCACCTCGGGCAACCTCGATTTGGAGCTTAACCAGGTCCAGTCCGGTGGTGAGCTCGGTCACTGGGTGCTCCACCTGCAGTCTGGCATTCACTTCCAT
>Ga0209536_100014922_pt1 | contig 11114 bp, 7 predicted proteins | sample DeeMarSeWOR28_12_FD_187461 | JGI IMG/M metagenome (GOLD analysis project Ga0209536, IMG submission 187461) | Marine sediment microbial communities from White Oak River estuary, North Carolina - WOR-2-8_12 (SPAdes) (version 2) | ecosystem: Environmental > Aquatic > Marine > Intertidal zone >... | reverse complement strand
GTCGGGAGGACAAGTCCGTGATCGTACCCGATAACTCGGAGAGACTGGCTTCATAATGGGGAGTGATCTTGCGGTCAAGAAAATCGAATTTACCGTTTGCAAGCTTTACAGCGTTAATCTCAACAAGCAGTGAGTGTGACTCCTCTGTTGACTTCACAGGTTCACTCTTTTCCGGAATCGCTGTATCCGACTCGCCTGAACCTGGCATGATCGTTTGCAGGTTCAGGGCGCCATCATCAAAGAAGACAATCTTATTATAAAAATCCTGCCAGCCAATCTCCTTGATCTTGAGCGCGAACTGACTGGAATCATATTCAATCCCATCCAGGTGAAGCGCATTCCACTTGAGAAACTCTTCTCCCGCCAGCGGGTCAAAGGAAGCAAATTTTTCTATTCTTCCTTTACCACTGAACTGGGTAGATAGAACTGTGCCTTTGTCCTGCGAGACAACGAGCTGCCCATCCACCGCTATGGCTCCGTCACCGATAACCAAGTTGACCCTGTCGGCAAAATAGGGCTGCAGGGTTTTTACGGGGAGATTTGCCAAAGCAACCGCCAAAGCGGCCGATAACGGTTCAATTCCAACCGCACCCTTGAGAGAGAGGGCGCCCTTTTTATCAATTCGGAGATCCAGTGCAACTTCTCCTTTTGTATTTGCAGCTGTAGAAAAATTTGCCACATTGAGCCGCATGTTGTCGATCACAACAGTTGTCGGCTCTGCAGGAATATGATCCAGCAGCACGAGACTGAACTGGTCAATGGACCCTTTCTGCAAGGTCACAACCCAGGGTGAACTGGTGTCCGTTTTCCCCTCTGCAGTTTTTTCTTTCTGCTGTTCTCTTGGCTTGAACAGTTCTTTCATGAGAACCAGCCCCTCTTTTTGTCTGACCAGGTGTAGCTCTCCGCTCCTGGCTGATAAGTCTCCAACAACAACCTGTTGTCCATCCAGGTCGAGGGAGGTATCCCTGATGGACAGTGAGGGGATTGTGAGTAATTTTACGTTGTCTTTGTCATTGACACCAATGGAGTCAAACTCGGCAGTTATGTTGTCTGCGTTCAAGGAGTTCCTGTTCTCTGCCCGGGTGTAGGAAATGTCCGCCGACAGGTCCAGGTTGCCATCTACCACGCGGGGTAAAAGAATTTCGCTATAGTAGGGGGTGAAGCGTGCCACCTTCAGATCCTGCAGGACTGCATGCAATTGTGCCGCCATGGGGTTCAGGCTCAGCGTGCCGGTCATTGCAATGCTTTCCTCAGCCTCGGTCAGTATAGAGATTTCATAGGCAGCTTCTGTGTTTTCCAGGGTTGAGAGACCCGTGACCTTGACCTCAACCGGATTCAGGGTTGTCGCGAACGGTTCAACATTACCTTGGTCGTCAAAGCGAATGGTACCGCGGTTCACTGCAATTTCATCCACAACCAGCTTGAGAGGTGTCTTTTGTCCTGGGGATACTGCTTCGGCTGGTTCGGATTCGACTTTTTCCTGTAACAGGGCCAGTGGCAGGATGTCGCCATTGCTGCTGCGGCGCAGGAGAAGTTCAGGCTCGCGGATTGAGATGCGTGCTAAATGGAAATCCAGCTCCATGGGCCTGGAGTCAAGTATTGTGAGATCGACTTGTGGGATAGCCAGGTAACTTTCACCCTGTATTTCACTCACATCGATCTCTTTCAGGGAGAAGTCTCCGGTAAGGGTTATTGTCGGCTTGTTGCCGGGCCGCATTTCAAATCCCAGTACCGCCGTGATGTCCAGGTATCCGGACTTCAATGTCATATCTCCCTGCTTGGGAATATAGGCCAGGTATTCAGGAATATTGATCTTATTGACCTGGATATCAAATATCGTTTCACGGGTATCATGAAACGGGATAGTTCTCCCCGTCAAGTTTACAGGCGTATCATTTATTATGGCAGAAAAAGCGGGCTGCACAGTGATTTCCACCTCGTGTGCCACATTGGACAGAAAAGGAAGGGCAAGATTCAGGTTCGCAACCCTGTGGGTTGTGTCTTTGGGTTCATCAAAGAAGACTATCTCCCCATTTTTAATCTCTATGTTGCTGACAGAAAAAAGAAAGGGTTTTGATTTGCTTTTTTCCTCAGGACCTGGAGATTCTGCAAGGTCGGAAAAATTGTAGGAGAGATCCCTGTACCGGGCAAGGTTCAAGCTGGGCCCTGTCAAAGTCAGCGTCTTGATGACCAGGGCTCTTTTGAAGAGGGACGCAGCCTCAAGGTCAATAAACAACTGGTCAAAGGCAACAAAATGATTCTTATCTGAGAGGTCTTTTACCAGGAAATTATTGACGAAGATCTTGAACAGATATGGGTTTACCTGGATCGTTTCAATGGTAACAGTGCGTTGCAGGCTCTCGGAGAGCTTCTTTTCAAGAACATTCTTTAAAACTGCCGGCATCAACCAGAAGCCGGCGATACTGTAGAGCAGGAATGCCACCGCAATCCCGATCAAAATCTTCTGGTGTCTGCTCATTGAACTGGTCCTGGAAACCTTTGATTCGACCTTTTCCATAAGCTTCCCTCCCTGGTCTTCAAAAATGATGCCCGCGTATGCTCTGAATTAGAATTATAAACTAAGTATGGCGCGTGGTCCTGGCAATTCAATTTTTACATCCCAATTTAAAAGTCAACATTTCTTACTACAATGTTAACTTGAACATAAGCTCTGAAGAACCGATTTTCTTGAGAAGGATCAGGTTTGAAGGCGTTGTAAGCATGGAACTGATTTTTCGTCGCCTGCCGCGAAGAAGTCGCCGGTTGACAGAAAAATTTACTCTGTGGTATATGCTGCAATGCAGAGATGCCGCGCAGCAGAGGAGCGGTCCAGGAGCTTTGTTTTGTATTTTAATCCCGGCCGGAAGGCGCGGCCAGGAAAGTTTTAGTGTAAATCTTAACCATAAATTGATACCAGTACCCCAGGAGCAATGAATGTTTGGTTTATTCCGTAATAAAAATGCAATGCCCGCTGAACCTGAGATACAAGTCGTATCCTCCCAGGAAAGGCGAATTTATGTACTTGATTTTGACCGCACCATAACCATTCTGCATACCGGCGCCATTGCTTATGGCAGTGAGCTTGCACCCGCTTTTATCCGAAAAAATGTCAAAAAGGGGTTTGCTGATTTTGTCCACAGGGTCATCAGCAACGGCCATGGCATCTATATAGCCTCCTATAGCGATGATGCAAATGCTGACCTTGTCGAGGAGGAGGCGGTTTCGGGGCATGATCTTATTAAATTCTACATGGACGAGGTATTCGGTCAGGAGCAGGCTATATTCACAACACCCAGGAAAAACGGGGCCGGGGAAATCATCTCTGCCGGCAACATCATTGCCAGCAACAGTCAGGACTTCAAACAGTACCATCTTGACCTCATTGCCCAGCGGGAAGACCTGGACCAGGAAAACCCGGTCGACATGAAACGGATTTACCTCCTTGAGGATGATGAATATGTGGTTCGCTTTTTTATGGGAAAAGGCTGTACGATAATTGTGCCTTTTTCTGCTTCCAGGTCCGCCGATACTGCGGCAACAAAAACATTATTCACTTCTTACATGCCGGAATCGTTTATAGCATGATCGAGTTCCTAAACAGCTTTCAGTCTTTTGTCTAAAGCCATGATGCAGAAGTCCCAGATAGTTGACAAGCCACATGCTGTTTTGCAGGAAATTGATCTAATTGCGCTGCTTTCTGAAAGTGCAGGCGGCGACGATGCGATGCTGATTGAAACACGGGAAAGCATTGTCAGGGTATTTCGCAAGTTCATGGCGTCACGGAATCTTTCAGATGACCGGGTCGCCGTGATTGACGGTTTTCTCTTTGTCTTTAATGAACCACGATTTTTTAAGTGGTACACATTCAACTGGTGGGAGCAGCGCAAGTATATCCAGGCGATCAAGGACCATCCGTCTTATACCGGGCGCGCCCATGCCTTGCTGGCGCATTCTCATTTTGCGCCCTATCTGGGATATTCCGATGATATGGTGGCAAAAAGTACTGACAAGGCAGTCAAACAGGCATGGATGCGCAAACGGCTTGTGCTGAAGGAGTGCTTCTGGAATGCCATAGACAGTATTTCACATGCTGCATACTATCAAAAAAAATACCAGAACCTGTTTCCGGCGCTTTGCGTGCTTCTCTGTAATGTTATTGACAGGAACGGTAGAGAAAGCGAACTGGTTCTTGGTATCGATAACGGCACAGGCTTCCTGTATAAGAAGAAGAGCAGAGAGTCTGCCATGATTAACTTATTTTATAAAGTATATAAGTTGTTTTTCAGGCGCGGCGTCTTTTACATTGGCGGCCTGGAGCTGGGACTGCAGGAAACAGACGGCAAACTTTCCTGTCACGGTTCCGGTGCTGTTGTCTATCAGGGCTGGTGACTCTCTACTCCCCTAAAAAAGTTCAAACCTGTGGTCTTAAAGTACACACTTCTTGCAGCATTGATAATCTTTCAGGACTCAAATAAAGCAAGAGGCGTTTTTAATTTTCAATTCTAAGTATTCCTCAAGAAAACCGTAATAGATTCAAGCTCTTGTAGATCAAATTCATTTCGACATCTTTGTCTCTCCATTTATCCGCATGGATATATCCGCACCCACCCAACGTTACCAATCAGTAACATCGGGGGCTGTATTGTGTTACCATATGGTAATGTATAAATGAATCAGAATTGTAATATTTTGATATTATTGCATTTTATTTCTGGCATGCCACTTGCTTTACTAGAAGAAAAGGAATGTTCATATGATGCAATTTCATACGCTGCAAACCCGTATGTAAGGCAAGTCACTAACCGATAATATGGATACTGAAGAGGTCGAGTATGGAGACAAAAAACATGATGAAATACGTTTCAATTCTTTCTGTTCTGGCAGCAGTCGGGATGTTTGCCTATGTTGGCTACGCGTCCAACATGATCTCATATCTTTCCGAAGACCCGAAAGTATGTATCAACTGTCATACCATGAATACCGAATATGCAACATGGCAGCACAGTTCACACAGGGAAAAGGCCACCTGCGTGGAGTGTCATCTGCCCAAAGAATCCCTTGTTGACAAGATTTTCGCGAAATCCAGGGACGGATTCAAACATTCTTTCGCCATGACTTTCCGCACCTATGAAGGAGAAAACATCAGGATAAGCGAAGATGCCAAAAGCAGGATACAGGCAAATTGCATTGCCTGTCACAGGGAAATTGTCTCCGAAATAACGGCCTACAGTAAATTATATAATACACCGGGAGATAGCGGGCAAATTGATCGAAAATGCTGGAGTTGTCACAGGGATATACCGCACGGCACTACCAGAAGCCTGACTACTACTCCCGATAATTTAGGAGTGAAGGAAATATGATGCCAGCTCAGTGCTTTTTGCAAAGCAGACAAACATGAAAAAAATTATAGGAGGAGACGTCGAATTATGAAAAGATCAACAGTGTTTACAGTTGTCTCAGTTGCGGCCATTGTGCCTTTGGCTTTATTGGCAATTTCAATTAATGAGAACAAGGCTGAACAGCAGGCCATTAACGCTGTGCCGCAGATTAAAAAGTTTGAATCGCGGAGTTCTGAGTGGGGCAAATATTACCAGCGCCAGTATGATACATACAAACAGACCAGGAAAAGCGACCAAATTACCGACATGCTGCAAGATAACCCGGCCCTTGTTGTAATGTGGGCAGGATATGGTTTTTCCAAGGATTATAATGCGCCGCGCGGCCATTTCTATATGCTGGAAGACAATATCAATACCTTGAGGACCGGCGGTCCTGTGGATGCCATTACCGGCCCCATGCCAACCGCGTGCTGGACCTGCAAGTCAACTGATGTACCCCGACTGATTGATGAGATCGGTGAGCTGGATTACTTCACGGGCAAATGGGCCCGGCATGGCAGTGAGATTGCAAATCCAGTGGGATGTGGCGATTGTCATGATAATGAGACGATGAAACTCACCATAACAAGAGATTTTCTGAAAAGGGGACTTGATGCTGAAGGCAGCTTGAAAGCAGCAGAAGCAACGCATCAGGACATGCGATCTCTCGTATGTGCGCAGTGCCATTCCGAATACTACTTTAAGAAAACCGAATGGACCGACAAGAATGGAGAAAAGAAAACCGCAGGAGTAGTAACATTCCCATGGGATAATGGATTCAGCGTTGAAGCCATGGAAAAATACTATGACGATATCAGTTTTGTTGACTGGACTCACAAGGTAAGCAAGACACCCATGCTTAAAGCGCAGCATCCTGGCTATGAAATCTATAAAACTGGCGCGCATGGTTTAAACAATGTGGCGTGTGCCGACTGCCATATGCCGTATGTCCGCGAAGGCGGTGTGAAATATTCATCCCATAATGTGGGCAGCCCGCTCGATCACATGGCAAATACATGCCTGAATTGTCACAGTGAAGAGGAGAAAGCCTTCAAGGAAAGGGTTGCCAGAAAGCTGGAAAGAAAAACAGAACTCAATAAAACCGCCATGGATGTTATCGCCAAGGCGCATCTCGAGGCAGCAAAGGCCTGGGAGCTTGGCGCCACTGAGGCCGAGATGAAAGATATTCTCCAGGATATCAGACATGCACAATGGAGATGGGATTACTCCATCGCCAGTCATGGTTCGTTTTTCCATGCACCTGAAGAGACATTGAGGATCCTCGGTTCTGCGATCAACAAGGGGCAAGATGCCCGGGTTAAATGACGCGCAGTGCTGGCCAAGTATAATGCGGGAGAGTATGCGGCGCCTGATTTTTCCACAAAGGAAAAGGCTCAGGCCGTCATTGGTTTGCCGTACCAGAAACTGGTTGATGAGAAAATGACAGTCCGCAACGGTCTGCGGCAAGAATGGGTTAAAGAGCAAATGCAAAAAGGATTGTATGATCCTACGGCATGGGAGGGCATGGTATTCAATACATCATATAAACCTTCCGAATCAGCAGAAAAATAACAATAAACAGATGATCATACCCAAAAAACTTCCTGTGTTTTGCCCTGGGAGTTTTTTGGGGTGGCCGGCTTCATATTGCAGGAGTAAGTTCAATGGCCAGCTGAGAGAATTGGACAGAAATTTGCATGGTTCAAAATAAAACAACCTTTATGTTACCCTCGGGTAACATAAAGGTTGTTTGCAATGAAGTGTAAGGATATAATTAATCGGGAATATCTTTCATTAACCTGTTTCAGGTGGATTTCAAGTGAATCTGACTATCAAGTTTATAGTTGCCATCAGTGCAATCATCCTCCTGTCTTACGGGTTCCTCTTGTTCCAAACGTCAAACCTGCAGAACGAGCTTGTCATGGAACAGGCCAGCCAGCAGGCGCGCATTCTCTATAAACAGATACTACTGACACGGCAATGGATATCAGACCATCAGGGGCTTTTTCTCGTGAAAACATCTGGTGTAAAGGAAAACCCCTATCTCCATGAGGCAACAATCAGAGCAGATGACGGCACCGTCTTTGTCAAACGCAACCCTGCCATGGTGACCCGTGAACTCTCAGAGTATGCAGCAGAATCCGGATTCTGCTGGTTCAGGATAACCAGCCTCGAACCGGTGAATCCGGTTAATATGCCGGATGATTTTGAGCGCGATGCAATGGAGCGTTTCAAGAATGGCCTCGCTGAATTTGAGGCAATAACCGATAGTCCTGAAGGTAGGGTACACAGGTATATCGCCCCGCTCCTGGTCCAGGAATCATGCCTGACCTGCCACGCCGAGCACGGCTATTCCGTCGGTGATATCCGCGGGGCCCTGAGTATCAGTGTTCCTCTGGCCTGGGCCGATAAGGTTATCCATAAGAACAACAGCACCATCATAAAATATTCCCTGTTTTCCATTTTTGCGGTGGCTCTGGCTCTTATCTATCTGTTCAACAACCTGGTTGCCCGGCGCATAGACCGTTTGTCCCAGGCCATGGAAAACTATCCGGAGCAGGATTACTCGGTGTCTGATGATAAACACTTGCTTGATGATGAGATCGGCCGGCTCATAGCAGGTTTCAACAATCTCTGTGGACGGCTTGACAAGGCGCAGAGAGACCTGGATCAAACCATGCAGCAGGCATTTTACAGCGAGAAGATGGCTTCGCTTGGGCAACTGACAGCCGGTATTGCCCATGAAATAAATAATCCCCTGGGAGGCCTGTTAAACTGCGTTAAAACCATGCAGGAGGAACCGAAAAACCTGGAGCTGCACAATCGCTATATCCCTTTGTTGGACAAGGGGCTTAAGCGTATCGAGCATATCATGCGTCAGCTCTTGAATTTCGGGCGCAAGGCACCTCTGAGCTTCAGCAAGGTCGATATAGACGGAATAATTCGCGAATGCTTTGAACTGCTGGAGTACCGGTTGAAAAATGTTGCCCTGACATTGGATCTGAATCTTTCTGAGAATTATTGCATAGATGTCGAAGCCCTGCGCCAGATAATAGTCAACACTGCTTTGAATGCTATCCAGGCCATGCCGGAGGGCGGCAGTTTGACTGTCAGCACGGAGCGAACCTATACCCGTATTGTCATTACTGTGGAGGATACCGGCGCCGGTATTGATCCGGCAATTATGAGCAAGATTTACGATCCGTTCTTTACAACCAAGGAAGTTGGCGAAGGAACCGGTTTGGGGTTGGCCGTAACCTATGCTCTTGTCCAGCAGATGGGTGGAACAATTGCGGTGAAGAGTAAACCGGGTAGGGGGACAGTCTTTACCATATCTCTGCCATCTAGCCAAAGACAGGTTCGATCGGCCAGTGAACAGACATCATTTCCAGGCAGGGAGCACTGAGGTGGCAAGAATACTACTGGCCGAAGATGATGAAATTATGCGGATCACAATACAGGACCGCCTTGAAAAGCATCAGTGGCATGTTGATGCTGTCTCGAACGGCAAGGAAGCGGCTGAACGGCTGAAAAAGAAAAATTATCACCTGGTGATTTCCGATATCCGCATGCCAGGATTGGACGGCTGGCAGCTTCTCAAGTTTGCACTCCAGTCCTCGCCGTACACAGACATCATCATGATGACAGCCTTCGGCAGCGTGGACGACGCCATAGAGTCCTTAAAAAAGGGTGCAGCTGATTATATCCTGAAGCCGTTTAACATGGACGACCTGGTTATCCGCGTCAACCGTATCCTGGAAATGCAGAAGATCAAGGCCCGCTGCTCCTCCCTGGAGGATAATTGCCGTGAACTGCATTCTGACCTGATTGGCGACAGCAAGGCCATGAACCAAATACATGGATTGATAAAACAGGTGGCGCCGTCCGATTCGACCGTGCTGATTCTCGGCGAATCAGGCACTGGTAAAGAGCTGGTGGCAAGCAGCATTCACCAGCATAGCAGGCGAGCGGATAATCCCTTTGTGCGGGTCAACTGCGCTGCAATCCCGGAAGGATTAATGGAATCCGAGCTGTTCGGCCATGAAAAAGGAGCATTTACAGGAGCCCATGCCAGGAAACCTGGAAAATTTGAATTGGCGGATGGCGGCACAATGCTGCTTGATGAAATAGGCGAACTGCCTCTGGCGCTGCAAGCCAAACTTCTTAGAGTTCTGCAGGAAAGCACGTATGAACGGGTCGGCGGTACCGGAACCATCAGCATTGACGTACGCATTCTCTGCGCAACATCGAAGGACCTTGAACAGGCTGTTGAGAACGGCAGTTTCCGGCAGGACCTTTTCTACCGCCTTAACGTCATTCCTATGCATCTGCCACCACTGCGTGACCGTAAAGAGGATATCCCAGCATTGACCAACAATTTCCTGCACGAATTCAGCATCAAGCGTGGAGTTGCCATGGAAATCAGCCCTGAAGCCATGCAGTGCCTTATTGATTACAGTTATCCGGGAAATGTGCGGGAGTTAAAAAACATTATTGAAAGGGCGTCGGTTCTTGCCCCGGATCAGGTAATCAAAGTAGATGACCTGCCGGCAGACCTGTTAGAGGCAAACGGTTATAAAGAAGCAGGTGAGTCATTTTTAATAAGTGATGCTGTGGCAAAAATCGAAAAGCAGATGCTGCTCAAGGCCCTGGCTCACACAAAGGGGAAAAAAGGCGAAGCCGCTGAGCTGCTTGGCATCAGCAGGAAAAACCTGTGGGAAAAGATGAAACTTTACAGAATGTTATAAAAAATACTGATCCAATTGCGTTCAGCAAAAGTCTCACCCCAATTCTGATCTTAATACATCGTTGTTTTTAGCCATTCTGGATAATTAATACAAAACCCTTGCTTGAAAATACCTTTAAAGCTACATAATATACATTAAAATTTTGATGTAGTGATGCGCTGCTGAACGAAAGAAATAACTACGAGCCAAAGGACCTGCCTATTCTTGGGAAATGGTCTGCTGCCTAAAGGGTTTGGTTGGAAACGGCTTGGCCTTCTGTGTTTCGAAAGGAGTATTAATGCTACTGCGTCATGCAAATTCACAAAGCCCTATTCTTGATACCTGCCTGATGGACAACCATGGCCGGCCAATCAATTACCTGCGTTTGTCCATCACCGACCGTTGCAACCTGCGCTGCAGGTATTGCCGTCCGGAAGAGGGCGTGCCCTTTATTGGCCATGAAGAAATTCTCTCGTTTGAGGAACTGGAGCGTCTTACAATCATTTTCTGTGCATTGGGAGTTGAAAAGTTGCGCGTTACCGGAGGTGAGCCCTTTGCCAGAAAAGGGTGTCTGCCGTTTTTGCAGAGACTTAGAAAAATAAAGGGGCTCAACAGTCTCCATGTCACAACTAACGGTGTAGAGACGGAACAGTATCTCGCTTCGCTGTCTGAACTTGGTATTGACTCCATCAATCTCAGCCTTGATACTCTTGACCACCGACGATTCTGGCGTATCACCAGACGCGATCATTTTGCAAATGTCTTGCAGACACTCCAGGATATTATTGAGCGCCGGATACCACTCAAGATAAACAGTGTTATCCTGGCCGATACAAGTGATGAAGAGATTATTGGACTCGCCCGTCTGGCACAAAAATTTCCCATCACATTACGCTTTATTGAAAAGATGCCTTTCTCCGGGACTGTCAGGCCGGGAAAACTGGTAAACGGTAACCTGCTGCAGCGGCTCAAAAGAATTTTTCCTGCCATGAAGGAGTGCCCGCAG
>Ga0209536_100014921_pt1 | contig 11115 bp, 8 predicted proteins | sample DeeMarSeWOR28_12_FD_187461 | JGI IMG/M metagenome (GOLD analysis project Ga0209536, IMG submission 187461) | Marine sediment microbial communities from White Oak River estuary, North Carolina - WOR-2-8_12 (SPAdes) (version 2) | ecosystem: Environmental > Aquatic > Marine > Intertidal zone >... | reverse complement strand
CGCCGCCGGCAAGCCCGTAGAACACGAAGCGCGCGCGGCCGCCGCCGATCTCGTTGGCAACCAGCACTTCGGCGCAGGCGGTTCCTTCGGGGTAGGGTAGCTTGCCGTGTTCGCGCTCGATCAGGAAACGCCTTAGCGGGATCATGAAGAGGATGCCGAGCAGCCCGCCGCACATCGCGAGCAGGGTCATCTGCAACAACTCCGGTGGCATGCCCCACATGAACAGGGCGGGCAACGTGAAGATGACGCCACTCGCCAGCGAACTGGAGGCCGACCCGGTCGTCTGCGAGATATTGGTTTCGAGTATGGTGCCGCGGATGCCGGCATGAGCGAGTACGCGGAACACGGCAACGGTCATGACCGCGACGGGGATCGAGGTGCTGATCGTGAGTCCGGCACGAAGTCCAAGGTAGGCGTTGGCCGCGCCGAATATAATGCCGAAAAGGATTCCGAGGCCGACCGCCTTAATCGTGAACTCGGCCGGCGATTCGCTGGCGGGCACGAACGGGTCGTAGGAGTCGCCTTCCTCGATCGGCACGTAGGCTTTCTGGCTCAATCCTTCTTTTCGCATGTCTTGCTCGCCGGGTCGGAATCCGCGCGCCATTCTACGTTAAAATGCCCTGAAGGCCCTTTTCCGGAGCGTCCCGTAGCGGTTCGCCAGCCAGTTTGTCCACTATCTTGAAGATCTTCGTTATCAGTTTGCCGGACGCCACAGAGCGCCGGGAGCGAGCGGCACGGCAACTCGGGGAACTCGGCCTGGCCTTCGAGTTCTTCGACGCGCTACGTGGTGAGCAGGTCATCGCCGAAGGGTATTTCGAGGGCTGCGACGAAGAGGAGTGGCTACTCAACACGGGGCACCCGATGTCCCTGGGCGAGGTAGGCTGTTTCGCGAGCCACCGCTCCATGTGGCAGAAATGTGTCGAGCTCGGCGAGCCCATCATGATCATGGAAGACGATTTCCAGCTGTTGCCCGGCTTTGCGGGCGCCGTGGAGCAGGTGGCCGGGAACATTTCGGAATGCGGCTTCATCCGCCTGCAATCGGAGACCCGGGCAAGGAAACAACGCATCGCTGCGCGGGGAGACTATACGCTGTGGCGATATACGAAAGTCCCGCATTCCTGCATGTGCAACAGCATGACACCAGAGGTTGCGCAGAAGCTTATCGAACAGACACGGGCTATATACGAACCTGTCGACGTGTTCATCAAGAAGTTCTGGGAACACGGCCAGCCGATCTACGGCCTGACGCCGTACACGGTGACCGAGTCAACACTGAGCCAGCAGACCTACATCCTGCATCGCGAAAAAGTACCGAAAGGCTTCGGGCGTTCGACGCGGCGCTTCCTGCGCAAGTGCGGCTGGGAGGTCAGGCGAATTCAGGCGGCTCGCCGGATGGCGCGGCCGGGTTAATCGCCCATCGTCAAATCAGGTCCAGCAGCATCGGCAGCACCAGCCGCTTGATGAGGCTCAGTGCGACGATGCCCGCCAAGACGACGGCGAGTGTCAAAAGGTCCCATTCGTTGAGCACCAGCCCTAGTGCAAGCGCGGCTGCGGGTGGGTGTTCTGTGCGAGTGACCACCATCGTGAACATGGCAAGCGAAATTGCCATGGCCCCAAAGATGACCATTACCGCGTGAGCGGCCCCCACACCCTGGACGTTCATGGCCGATTCGAGCATCGCCATGAGGCAACCCGCGATCATGCCTATGGCATAGCCGCCGATCATATTGCGAGGACCGGAGTGCAGCGACCGCGGCACGGCGAAAGCGATGAAGGCGCTGGCACCGAGCGCCGCGATCAGGACGGTCTGGGTTACCGCATCCAGAATCAGCAGCAGGATCAGGACGACGAATCCCGCGAGCCCGCACTGCAGGGCGTAGCGTTTGAAACTTTCGCGCCTGAAATGGCGGTCGAGATCGACAGTCATCGCACAACTCATCGGCACCCTGCGGAACTCTGAGTCTACCGCAGGTATCATTCGGGTTCCTTCAACCAGGCTACCGGAGCAATACCGTGCGAGTTGCCGCAATCCTTTTCGCTTTACTCCTGAGTTCGGTCGCTGTCGCCGACAATCACAATGACGAAGGCCTGCGCGCCGTTACCCATGAAGATCTCTGGACGATGCGCCGACTCGGCACGCCGGTAACCAGCCCGGACGGCAAGTGGGCTATCGTTGGTGTGACGGAACCCGCCTACAAGGAAGAAGAAACCGTCGCCGATCTGTGGCTCGTGGCAGTGGACGGGAAGACAGAGCCACGCCGGCTCACGGCCACGAAGGATGCCGAAGACGGCGTGGAATGGAGCCCGGATAGTACGCGTATCGCGTTCGCCGCCAAGCGGGGCGAAGACGTCAGCCAGATCTACGTCATGGATATGACCATGCCCGGTGAGGCGCAGAAGATCACATCGCTCGCAACCGGTGCAACCAGCCCGAAGTGGAGTCCCGACGGCAAGCGCATTGCGTTCGAGAGCCGCGTGTATCCGGGCAAGTTGACCGACGAGGAAAACGCAGCGGAGAAAAAGGCGCGCGAGGAGCGCGAGTACAACGCGACATCGTACGAGATATTCCCTATCCGGCAGTGGAATCGCTGGCGCGACGATTTGCAGACGCATGTCTTCGTGCAGGACGCCGTTCCCGGCGCGGAAGCGAAAGACCTGCTGGCAGGTACCGACTTCGTTTCCCGGCCGGGTTATTCGGGCGTCCCGAGGCTGGCGGGCGAAAGCCTGAAGCCGGAATGGACGCCGGACGGCCAGGCCCTCGTCATCTCGGCGACGCAAAACCTGGATGCCGCCGCACGTAGCACGACGCTCTACCACCTGTATCGGCTGCCTGCTACGGGCGGTGAGCCGCAGGCGCTGACCAGCGGAGAAGAGTGGAGCTGCGAGGCCGCGAAGTTTTCGCCAAGGGGAGACGCGGTCTATTGCCTTTACGAGCCGGCCACGGAATTCGCGTACAACCTCACGGAGCTCGCGAAGTTCGAATGGCCGAAGAGCGGCGCGGCAAAGGATTTTGCGGCAGAGCCGACGCTCCTGACCGCCGGCTTCGACCGCTCGGTCGCCGACATGACCTTGAGCCGGGACGGCAAGACGGTCTACTTCACGGCCATGGACGAGGGCAGGGTCAGGCTGTTCAGCGTGCCCACGGGCGGCAACGGGAAGGTAACGGCGCTCGATCGTGACAGTGGTGGGGTGTACGCCGGGCCGCAGCTCGGCGGTCGCTGGCTCGTCGCGCGCTGGGAAGACGCAACGAACCCGGCGGAACTGGTTCGCGTAGACACTCGCAATGGCCGGCACGAGTTCCTGACGTCTTTCAACAGGGAAAGGGCGGCCGTGCTCGACCGCCAGCCGTTCCGCGAGTTCTGGTTCGAGAGTTCGCTCGGCCGTCGCATCCATAGTTTCGTCGCGCTACCGCCCGGTTTCGACGAGAGCAGGAAGTACCCGGTGATCACGTTGATCCACGGCGGCCCGCATTCCTCTTCGCTGGATATGGACCACGTCCGCTGGAGCCCGCACGTGCTCGCGTCAGCCGGCTACGTAGTGGTAATGACCGACTACACGGGGTCCGTCGGCTACGGTGTCGAGTTCTCGCGCGCGATCCAGGGCGATCCGCTGAAGACGCCCGGCGATGAACTGAACGAGGCGCTGGATGAGGCGATACGGCTTTACCCGTTCATCGATGAAACCAGGCAGGCGGCGGCCGGCGCCAGCTACGGCGGCCACCTGATCAACTGGCTACAGGGCACGACGACACGTTACGTGACCCTCGTCGGGCACGCCGGGCTCGTGGACCTGGAAGGGCAGTGGTCGACGAGTGACGCCGTCTATCATCGCGAGATCAATGCCGAAGGCCCGCCCTGGAGCGAGAGCCCGATCTGGGACGAACAGAGCCCGTCCAGCTACGCGGAAAACTTCTCGACGCCGATGATGCTGACGATCGGCGAGAAGGACTATCGCGTGCCGGTCAACCAGACGATCGCGGCCTGGACCTACATGCAGCGCAAGCAGGTGCCGGGCCGCCTGCTCGTATTCCACGATGCCGACCACTGGATCATGAAGGGCGCGGAGGCGAAGCACTACTGGGAGGAAGTGCACGCCTGGCTGGCACAATGGTTGTCCGATGCCGATCGCTGAATCGCGGGCCGAGGCCCGCGAACCGGCCCTACTGCGTAACGCCGAGCTGCTTGCGGAAGCTGTAGAAAAGTACCGGTATCACGATCAGCGTCAGTACCGTCGAGACGAGTATGCCGAAGATCAACGAGATCGCGAGGCCGTTGAAGATCGGGTCGTCGAGGATGAAGAACGCGCCCATCATCGCAGCCAGCGCGGTCAGCATGATCGGTTTGGCGCGCACCGCCGATGCTCGAATCACGGCATCCTCCAGTGCATGACCGTCACGCTGCTGGTCGAGGATGAAGTCGACGAGCAGGATCGAGTTACGCACGATGATGCCCGCGAGCGCGATCATGCCGATCATGGACGTCGCCGTGAAGCTCGCGCCGAAGATGGCATGCCCCGGCATGACACCGATGATCGTGAGCGGAATCGGCGCCATGATGATCAGCGGCAACAGGTAGGACCGGAACTGCGCGACGACCAGGAGATATATAAGTATCAGGCCGACCGAATACGCGAGCCCCATGTCGCGGAACGTTTCGTAGGTAATCTGCCATTCGCCGTCCCACTTCATGGAAAAGTAGTACGGGCTTTCCGGCTGGCTGATGTAGCGCTGCTCGATGGGCGTTCCGGCATTTGCGAGTTCGTCGATCTGGCCTGACAGTTCGAACATGCCGTATAGCGGGCTGTCGAGACGGCCGGCCATGTCGGCCGTAACGAACACGACCGGCAGAAGGTCCTTGTGGTACACGGCGTCGTCCCAGCCGACCTCGCGCACGTTGGCGATCTCCGAGATCGGCACGCGCTGACCGCCCTGGCTGCGTACCTCGAGCGCGAGCAGCGCGTCGAGATCCGCCTTGGACGAGACCGGCAGGTCCAGCCTTACCGGGATCGGGTAGCGTTCGCGAGCCTGGTGCACGTAAGTCACGTCCTCGCCGTTCAGTGCCATCTGCAGTATCGCGGCGACCCGTTGCTGCGGCACGCCGAGCAGCGCAGCACGCTGGCGGTCCACTTCGACGATGAAGCGCGTCGCGTCGGCCTCGACCGAGCTGTCTATGTCGACAATATCCGGCGTGCCGTGGAACATTGCTTCCAGGCGCTTCCCGAGCAACTTCTGCTCCTCGTAGTCGGGGCCGTAGATCTCGGCGACGATTGGCGACATTACCGGCGGGCCGGGAGGCACTTCCGCGATCTTGACCGACGCGCCGAATTCCTGACCGATGGCAGCCAGCTCATCGCGGACGCTGCGGGCAATCTCATGGCTGGAACGTTTGCGGTGGTGCTTGTCGACGAGATTTACCTGGATGTCGCCGGCATTGCTGTCGCTGCGCAGGTAGTACTGCCGCACCAGGCCGTTGAAGTTGATCGGTGATGCCGTGCCGGCATAGACCTGGTAGTCGGTTACCTCCGGCACGCGTTCGATCGACTCGGCCATCGCGTCCAGCACGCGGGCTGTCTGCTCGATGCTGGTTCCCTCCGGCATGTCGACAACCACCTGGAATTCCGACTTGTTGTCGAACGGCAGCATCTTGAGCACGACGAGCTGCGCCACGACCAGCAGCATCGCGACGCCGATGATGGCGACCGTGCCGCCATACAGCCAGCCGCGTGCGCGCTTGCCGGTCTCACGGTCCAGGAACGGTCCCATGAGCCGGTCGAAAATGCGATGCAGTTTCGATTCCTCTTCGGATTCCTTGTGTACCGGCGCATGCTGCAACAGGCGGTGGCTGAGCCAGGGTGTGAGTACCAGGGCGACCGCGAGTGAAATGAGCATACCGGTACTGGCGTTTATCGGGATAGGACTCATGTACGGGCCCATCAGCCCCGACACGAAGGCCATTGGCAACAGGGCGGCGATGACGGTAAACGTCGCAAGGATCGTGGGGCCGCCGACTTCGTCTACGGCAGGTGGAATGATCTCGCCAATGGTGCCGGAGCCGAGGCCACGGTGTCGGTGGATGTTTTCCACGACGACGATGGCATCGTCAACGAGTATGCCGATCGCGAAGATCAGTGCGAACAGCGACACCCGGTTGATCGTGAAGCCCCAGGCCCAGGATGCGAACAGCGTTGCCGCGAGCGTCACTATGACGGCAGCGCCGACGACGATGGCTTCGCGCCAGCCCAGTGCGAACCACGTCAGCAGAATCACCGACATCGTGGCAAACGTGAGTTTCTGGATGAGCTTCGAGGCCTTGTCGTCCGCCGTCTTGCCGTAGTTACGCGTTATCGTGACGTTCACGCCCTCCGGGATCAGCGTCGCCTCGAGCTGCGCCAGGCGCTCGACGACGGCGTCCGCGATGTTGGTTGCATTGGTGCCCGGTTTTTTAGCAATCGCGATTGTTACCGACGGTGCATACGCAACGGGATCCAGGCCTACCTTGTCCGCGGCCGGCCCGGTCGCAAACCAGGTGTACGTCTCGGGCTGCTCCGCATGGGCGCGCACCGTTGCAATATCGTCGAGATAAACGGGTCGACCGTCGAACATTCCGACCACGAGGCGGGCGACGTCTTCCCTGTTGCTGAGGAAGGTGCCGGCCTGCACCGGCACTTCGGAATTGTCGTACACGAGTGCGCCGGCGTGGGCGACCGCGTTGCTGGCCGTCAGCGCCTGCCGCAGGTCGTCGAGTGTCATACCGAAACCGGCCACGCGCTGCGGATCGAGTTCTACATGGACGATCTCCTGCGAGCCGCCAATGGTGTAGACGTCACGGGTGCCGGGTACGCGCTTGATTTCCGCTTCCAGCGCATACGCGACCTTCAGTAATTCCTGCGTGGCACGATCCGTATCCTCGGTCCACAGGGTTGCGGAGACGATGGGCACGTCGTCGATGCCCTTGGGTTTGACGATGGGCGGCAGGATGCCGAGATTCTGCGGCCGCCAGTCCTGGTTCGAGAATATGGCGTTGTACAGCCTGACGAGTGCCTCGGTGCGCGGTTCGCCGACCTTGAACTGGACGGTGAGTACGCCCATGCCGGGCCGCGACACGGAATAAACATGCTTGACTCCGTCGATCTCCGCGAGCACCTGTTCCATCGGCAGGGCGACGAGGTTTTCCACCTCGGTCGTGCTCGCGCCGGGAAATGCGACGAAGACGTTGGCGAAAGTCACGTCGATCTGCGGTTCTTCCTCGCGCGGTGTCACAATGACCGCGAACACGCCAAGCAGCATTGCCGCAAGCGCCAGCAACGGCGTCAGGGCGTTGTCCTGGAATCGGGCAGCGAGTCCGCCCGAGATGCCGAGCTTATTCTTCATCGTTCGCCACCACCTGCGACTTCACGTAAATGCCGGCTCGTACCGGATCCAGTGCAACGCGTTCTCCCTCGCCGAGCCCGGCAAGAATCTCGGTGCGATCACCGAAGGTGTTCCCTGCCCGGACCTGCCGCAGGCGAACGTCGCCATCCGTCGAAACCACGTACACGCCGGTGACCTCACTTCGCCGCAGCAATGCCTGCGAGGGAATGAGCAGGCGCTCGGCATCACCGATGACGAAAGCGACTTTCACGAACATGCCCGGGTACAGCGCGAACTGTCCCTGGGGTAACTCGATACGTACGGTAAAGGTATTGCTTGCGCTGTGCGCGAACGGAAAGATCGTAATGTTTTCGGCTTCGACCCGCCCTTCTTCCGTGAGAATGAAGGCTGTCTCGTGCTCGCGCACTTTCGCCGCAGCCTCCTGCGGCAGGTTGACGACTACCCGCAGAGCCTCGAGGGACAGGCCGCTCATCAACGGTTGTCCGACTGCCACGGCCTCACCGACTTCGACATGACGTTCGGTTACGATGCCCGCGTACGGCGCCCTTACAAGGGTGTACTCGAGCTGCTGCTCGGCAGTCTGCACGGCGGAGCGGGCTGCCGCGACGCGAGCCACGGCAGCGTCCCTCGTCGCCAGCGCCTGGTCGTATTCGCGCTTGGAGCTCGAGCCTGACTCGAACAGGCCTTCGGCACGACGGAATTCGGCAGCCGCCTGCTTTTCGCGTGCGAGCGCCTCCTCGAGTGCCGCTTTCGCCTGCCGCAGGGTCGATTGCTGTTCGATATCCGTGAAGCGGACGATCGGCTGTCCCGGTTCCACGTAATCATCGACGTCGTAGAAGACCTCGGCGATACGGCCGGCCGTCTGCGCCGACATCGTCGCCCGGTTTACGGCCTCGACGGTGCCGTCATAGACGCGCTCGAGCGGCGCACGCGCCATTTCGGCGACAGCAGTTTCGAACGGCAGTGCTTCAGCGGCATGCGCATGGATATTCGCAAGCGCCAGGACGGCCGCGGCGGCGAGAGCCGATACCGACCGGCGTGCAATACGGTGACGAGTCATCATGTTATTTCTTCCTTGAGGCGGGGACGCAGTAAAGCGCGTGCAGGGTCTCTATGACCGAACGCGCATCATCGCCCTTCAGTGAATAAAACTGGGTCTGGCCTTCACGGCGGGCCTGGACGTAGCCGTCCTTCCTGAGCAGCGCGAGGTGCTGAGAGATGGTGGACTGCCGCGCATCGAGCAATTCTGCTATTTCGTTGACCGAACGCTCGCCGTCGATGAGCTGGCAGAGAATCAGGAGCCGTTTCTCGTTCGCCATGGAGGCAAGCAGCTGGTGCGCCTTGCCCGCCTGCTTCTTCATGGCTTCCGGATTCACTTTCATCGCAGTGCCCCCACGGCACGCGCCAGCCGCAGCTTTGCGAGCGCCAGTTCGTAGCGCGCGTTATCACGGTTGTTGAGCGCCTGCTGGCGCAGGGTTTCGGCATCGAGTACTTCGATATTTGCACTGGAGCCTGCTTCGTATCGGTTTTGCACAACGCGCAGGTTCTCGATGGCCTGGTCGACGGCCACCTCGGCAACCCGTGTTCGGGCCTCGGCCTCTCGACGGTCATTCCACGCGCGACGGACCTGGAGTGCGATGGTCGTCAACAGGTCGCTGCGGGTGTGGTTTACGGCGAGAGCCTGCCGTTCGAGTGCAGCAGCCCGGTCGCGGTTGCGGCCCGCGTTGAACAGGTTCCACTGGAACGAGACACCGGCCATCCAGAATTCATCCGCATCCAGGAAAGCGTTTTCCAGGTACATGTAGCCGCCGGTAAGGGCGAACTGTGGGCGCGATCGGGCGCGTACAGCCGTTGAGTTCTCGCGCAACGAGTTGGCCTCGGCCTCCAGCATGGCGAGTTCGTCACGCTGTTCCGTTGCGGTCAGGATCAGCGACTCGAGTGTTTCGCCTGCGGGCACCAGTTGATCGATGTCCAGTTCCGGGTCGAGCGCAACCGGCTTGTCGAGCGCACGATTGAGGAACCGGTTATAAGCTGCGCGGGCTATGTCGAGCGCATTTTCGGCCTGCAGCTTGCGTTGCTCTGCATCGGCAAGGGCAACGCTGGTGGCGAGGAAATCATTCTTCGGTACCGAACCGAATTCGTACTGCCGTCGAGCGAGTTCCGTGTGTGCCCGCAGTGTCTTAACGCTCGACTCGGCGACTGCAAGGCCGCTTTCGGCCCTGAGTACCTGGACATAGTGTTCGCCGGTCCCGAGCTTGATGTCCTGCAGCACCGACTCGTACTGCTGTGCCGACGCCTCGGCTGCGTATTCGGCGGCGCCGACCCCTGCGGAAATCGCCCCGCCGGCGTACAGCGGCAAGCTGACCTGGACGCCCGCCTGCAGGAAATTGTCATTGTCGAAAATTGGTTGCGAGAGCGTGCCGCCACCGAAGTCGAAGCGGGGTGCTTCATCGAGCTGGGTGAAGGAGCTGGACACGTCAAGCCGCGGCCAGCGTTCCGCCTGGGCACTTTCGAGGTTCAGCCCCGCCGCATCGCGACGCGCGGCCGCCGCGGCCAGCTGGTTGTGCGAGGCGAGGGCGTCGGACCAGGCCTGCTGCAGACTCTCTGCGCCGGCAGTGGCCGGCAGGATCAAGACGGCCGCAAGCGCCAGGTAAGGATAACGTGGTTTCATCGGTGTTCCATTCTGTGGTTGAAAGGACCGGGTCGGCCCACAGGAGAATTCGTATATTCTAATTAACGAATATATAAGAAATCAATAGCGAGAATCCCGAATTGATGTCGCGGGATCCGGGAGCTAGCGTCGCGGTTGCGCGATACGCGTTCTGAGGTCCGTCAGGAAGCCTTTGATCTGCGCCGCCTGGTCGGGACCCATGCGGATCAGGAGTTTCTGGCCGCTCGAAAGTGCCTCGAGTGCCGGGTCCGCGAATTGGTACAGGACATGCGGCTGCAGGAGCCTGATCGGCTCTTCCGGTTCCGGCGTAGCAAGCAGATGGTCGATTACCGCAATCACCCGGTCGTTGAAGTAAGCGTCCGGATAGCCGAGCTGTGTGAATGCTTCCTGCATGAGCGGGTAGAAGCGGCGGTAGGTTGATACGACATTGTCGAGATCGGCGGCAGTCACCATGTCGACCAGGGGTCTGTACCGGTCATAGTTATCGGGACTGAGATAGAACGGGCCGTTGTCGCCGGCTGCGGAAACGATGAAATTGCCGGAAAGCCTGCCGACCGGCCTGATCTTTTCCGCAACGCGACTACGCGTCAGGTTGTCGACGCTTGCGACCGTCTTGTCGATCAGGGCCTCCTCCGCGAGCAGGGTTGCGAGTTCCGGTCCGAAAAGGTCGATCAACGCGAGTGCAAAGTAACTGTCGCTTTCCTCGAGCGGGGGCAGTTCCACTAACTCGCCGTCGCCTGGCTCCACGCTCAGTGGCTCAACCGGGTACAGGGGTTCGGCCGGCTCGGAGTCTTCGACAGGCGCTTCGGTGACGGGCGCCGGTTCCATCGTTGGCTGCTTCGTGCCGTCCCAGAAGAACCAGGTCGCGGCCGCCGCGGCGGCGGCAAGCAGCAGCGCTATCAGCCATTTGATTTCGGTGTCGTCCACGAAAAATGTCCGTTGCCCGGCGCTCTATGATAGCGCCGAACAACGGACATATCTGTACGCGTTTGCCGTGCTACTCGTACCGCAGGGCCAGCACCGGGTTCGCGCGCGCGATGCGAATCGCGTGCCCGGCGACGGTGCCCCAGGCCAG
>Ga0209536_100014920_pt1 | contig 11115 bp, 8 predicted proteins | sample DeeMarSeWOR28_12_FD_187461 | JGI IMG/M metagenome (GOLD analysis project Ga0209536, IMG submission 187461) | Marine sediment microbial communities from White Oak River estuary, North Carolina - WOR-2-8_12 (SPAdes) (version 2) | ecosystem: Environmental > Aquatic > Marine > Intertidal zone >... | reverse complement strand
TTCCTATTCTTTTTCCGGCAAAGTAATGTAAGAACTAATATGCCATCGTACTTTATAGATAAACAGGAAATTCGAGGTGATTATGTGAATTATTCCCTAAATATAAAATTAATATTACTAAGTTGATGAATAATTGTCTATGTAATGCGATTAGATGAAATTGAATAACCCCAATCTGGTTCCGAGAAATATTATAAAGCCAGGTATAAAAAAAGGCCATCCAACACTGGATAGCCTCCTTATGAAATTCTGAAATGAGTTATTGAACTATTTCAACATTGACTGCATTGAGTCCTTTTTTTCCTTGTTCCACGTCAAATTTTACTTTATCGTTTTCACGAATTTCATCGATCAAGCCACTTTCGTGTACGAAAATGTCTTCGCTTGAATCTGTTGGCTTAATAAAACCAAATCCTTTGGAATTATTAAAAAACTTTACTGTTCCTTCTTTCATACTAAATTCTAAATTGTTATTAAATTATTTTATTATAAGTGAATTGTTTCATCCACAAAAGTTAATGCTTTACCCCTATTACCAGCACGTCCGGTTCTGCCTATACGATGTAAATAACTGTTAAAGCTTAATGGAAGCTGGTAATTTATTACATGTGTGATATTGGATACATCAATGCCCCTTGCGGCCACATCTGTGGCTACCAGCACTTGTACATTTCCTTTTTTAAATCTATCAAGGGCCCTATTTCTGTAATTTTGTGTTTTATCACCATGAATATGGTCCGATCTTATTCCTGATTGGTTTAATTTTCTATTGACCCTGTCAACTAATCTTTTTGTTTCTGCAAATATTAGTACTTTTTCAAACTGCACATCATCCATTAAATTTCGAAGCATTTCAAATTTATCGCTACCTCTAGGTACTTTGATGATGTCCTGCTCAACCTGATCGCTTGTAGATGCACCTGAACTAACTTTCACTTCAACTGGATTATGAACCATTTGATTGATCAACGATCCTTGCATTTTATCAATTGTAGCTGAAAAAAGCATTGTCTGTTTTCTACTTGACATTAACTCCACCATTTTTTTTATATCATCTACAAATCCCATGTCCAGCATTCGGTCAAATTCATCAAGTACCAGCACCGAAATGTTCTGTAAACGAAGGGCGCCCCTCTGTGTAAGATCTAATAATCGTCCAGGTGTACCGATAATTATATCATTCTTCATTTTAAGCCGGGCTAAATCCTGACCTATATAGGTTCCGCCAATCAGGCAAACAGCATACAGCCCTAGCCCTTTTGTGAGACTTCTGAATTCTTCTTTTATTTGCAAGGCAAGTTCTCTCGTCGGTACCACAACCAGTGAAGTAAAAGGTTTTGATGAATTAAGTAATTGTTCAATGATCGGGACTAAAAAGGCAGCAGTTTTTCCAGTACCGGTATTGGCGACACCGATAAGATTACGTCCTGAAAGAAGATGCTCAAGCGTGCTGTCTTGTATATGTGTCGGTTTATCAAATCCTTTTATTGCGAGATTAGTTTTTATCTTTTGATGTATCGGCATCTGATTAAATGACCGTGAAGGCTTATATACGATTTCTTCCTCAAATATTGATTTTTTAATAAGCATATTTGGGTCTTTAATCGATGATATCTTCCTTTTATTGTTGTTTTGTCTATGGCCCCGTTGACGGTAACTATTCTTTCCGGCATTATTCCGGGTTCCTGTTTTTCTTGTTTTTATATAATTCATTTCTGTTGATTCAGTTGCTAAAACTCACGTGGGATTTATATTTGAGCTGCTTTAATATTTCTTATTGTTTAATTGAAGGAGAAGTAAATAGAGATTTAGATGAGATTTATAAGTGAGAGGTTATTCTCAAAGATTGAAAATAATTCTATATGTAAATTCTTATTTATGATCTTCTTTATTATCCTCTTTTTTATCCTCAGCAGGTGGTTCTGAGGTAATGTTTCCATATTTATCAACGTATGCTAACATGCTCGTTATATCACCACCCTTATTATTATTTTCCTGCCTCTCCTTTCGCCGTTCTTCCTTTTCTTTTCTTTTCTGTGCTTTCTTTTTCTCTCTCTGTTGCTTAATAAAACTATTTTGAGATTTTGACATATTTGATATTTAAAATAAAACTTTGGTAACGTCAGAATTAATGACCACCAATATTACATTCCTGTTTTAAAGAGAGAAATAAAATCCACAAAGAAATGCCTAATTAGTATTTGAGGAGGCTAAATGCAAAGTGAGAATTACTACTATCCGGCAACAAAGGTATGCATTTAATCTTTTATAATACCAAATATTCAGTATTTATACTAAGATAAGGTTGGCCGATGAAGAAAATATTTAATATAATTCACTCCTGTTCTTGGTTATAGTGAGAGGACTTTTACGACAGTTTACCTAAATGGATATAACCTAGATAGCGTCACAGTGCATGCCTCAGACGAAGTGCATCTGTTCAATGTAATCCTGAAATTCGGTAGTATCTGCCTTACATATCGATCATCACCTTCATGTATCTATCTCCCTGCCTTTCAATAAACATATACGCTTCCGGAAATTTTTCAAATGGAAAACTTTTAGTTAACAAAGGTCCCGTGATTATTCTGCCTGAGGAGATCATCTCCACCGCCGCCTCATAATCCTCATGCCGGTACATCATTGAACCGTATATGTTTAGTTCGTGTTCGCCCAGATAGTACATATTGACTACCGGATTTTTAGAATATACACCAAGGATTATCACATCCCCACCCTTTTCAACAAACTGCAGGAGGACATCCAGTGAGGCCTGGACTCCGGCAGCTTCGAAGGCGACCTGGAAACCTTCTGCTTCAAAAAAATCCCGGGTTCCTTTGTCGAAGGAAGTTTCATTGATATTAAGTATACCACTTATTCCACATTCTTTCGCTTTATTCAGCCTGTAATTGCTGACATCCGTTATAAGTACTTTTTTCGCTCCCCTGATCTTGGCGAACTGCGCCACAAGGTTGCCAATGGTCCCCGCCCCTGAAACCACCACATTCTTATCTTTTAAACTGCCGGGCCGGCCAGTAGCATGCACTCCTACTGCTGTCGGTTCGATCAAAGCACCCTTTTCAAACGACATCTCATCAGGAAATACCACGACCCTGTCCTCTGGTACCACAAACAGGTCCTGGGCTACTCCGGGGGCCTGGAACCCTTCCACTTTTAAATTCTGACAAGCGTTGTATTGCCCTTTTTTACAGGGGCGGCACATACCGCACACCTGTTGTGGCCTGGCGGTAACTTTCATACCTTTTTTTACTTTGCTCACTTTATTACCCAATGCCTCTACAACTGCTGAATATTCATGGCCCTGAATAACAGGGTAAGGCGTGGCAGGATGTTTCCCGTGATAAACATGGATATCCGAACCGCAAATGCCTATTTTTTTAATCCTCAACAGAATTTCATGGTCGCCTAAGGTATCTGGTTCAGCAACGTCACGGAACTCTATCACTCCGGGCAGCATCATAATAGCCTGTCTCATTATTTTATGGTTTGAATCATATGTTTAACTTATTTTAACTCACTGCACGTTTCACCTAATACTCCTCGCCACAACCAGGTTTACAATAGCGCTAAATCTGCCTGAATAGCCGGTCGGACAGGGAACGGGCAGGTTCCTGGTTCATTTTTGTTGATCAGCGAGGCTTGCCCGACTATGTTACCCTGCCTGAATAGCCGGTTTGACGGATTCAGGCGGGTTCAACCTCGTATATTAATGCGCACCAGCTACAAGCTAGCGCGATTGTTAATTCCTTATTCATAAGGTTGGAACCCTGTCTGCCACCAGGCAGGCTTACGCAATTTAACTTACAATACACCAAGGATTAACGCAATCTAAAGTTTTTTCTCAGTTAATTTCTTTACAACATATCCAATTCCTGAATTCCGGAGATCCTGAATTAATGCAAAATATGTTTCAGTAAACCTATTGGAAGTGGCCAGGTCTCCAAAAACGGATCTAATCTTTAGAAAAGCCAGAGGGCTATCCCGGTTTTGAGAGGCCAAAGCCGCTTTTGTTATTTCATCTTTCATAGGATCCTGAACATCGTAATTAAAACCTTGTGCACCAGCCAGTTCCAGGTACCGGCACCAGGTCGCAATAATAAGTGTTGCGAATTTTATAGGTCCACCCACATGAAGTTGTTCCCTTAGGGTCGGTAATAGAAATTTCGGGATCTTATCCGAACTTTCCGAACAAATCCTGGATAGCTGATCTTTTATATTTGAATTTCCAAAGCGCTCAACCAGGCTGTCTTTATATTCATCAATATTTATCCCTTCAATCTTGCCCAAAACCGGTGTCACTTCATTGTCCATGAAATTGCGCAGATAGGTTTCAAATAAGGGATCCCGGACAGTTTCATCTATGGTCTTATATCCATACAAGGTGCCTGCAAATCCAAGTAAAGAATGTCCAGCATTTAACAGTCTGATTTTCATCCTTTCATATGGCTCCACATCATCTACAAATTGAACTCCTGCTCTTTCCCATTCCGGTCGTCCGCAGGTAAAATCATCTTCAATGACCCACTGAATAAAGGGTTCACAAGTAACAGGCCATTCGTCAATGATTCCATAAGTTGTATTTAGTTTTTCAATATCTTCTTTAGTCGTAACAGGCGTGATCCTGTCAACCATGCTATTTGGGAAGGAACAATAATTGTTTACCCAATCAAATAATTCTGGTTCGGCTGACTTTATATACTCAGTAAGCATTTGTCTGCATACATAACCGTTTTTCTGAATATTGTCGCAGGAAAGTATTGTCAGTCCTGACAATCCCTTATTCTTTCTATGTTTTAAGGCCTGCACAAGGTATCCAAATATTGTTTTTGGATTATCCGGATGGCCCAGATCCCATTGTATCAATGGATCAGACCATCTGAAACTACCCGTATCCGAATTATAATTATACCCCCCTTCTGTAATGGTCAGTGAAATAATTTTAACCTCAGGTGCTGCCATTTTTTCAAAGACTTTTTCAGGATTTTCGGGTGCGAAAAGATACTCAACAATTGATCCAATGACCCTGGCTTCCAGACTCTCTTCTGGTCGCAAAACCATCAATGTATATAACCCATCCTGTCGTTTTAATATATTGGACATTTTTTGATCTTTTTCAAGCAGGCCTATCCCGCAAATCCCCCAATCATAGCCATCATGATGCAATATCTCATCGGTATAATAGGCTTCATGGGATCGATGAAAATTTCCAACACCAACATGGACAATTCCGGTTTTTAGTTTTGTCCGGTCATATTCCGGCACTGCCATATTCTCAGAAATTACAGACAGGTTATTGGCATTTAAATGAATTGATCCCGACATATATACGATTACTTTATTTATTCTGAAATCTCTGCAGTAATACAGCGAATATGATAATCAATCCTTTGATAACCTGTTGCGAATACGCCGGGATTGTCATCAGGTTCATAATATTGCCGATCATCCCCAGAATAAGGACACCTAAAAGTGTATTGACAGCCGATCCTTTCCCACCCATTAAGCTCGCACCACCTATTACTACTGCCGCGATCACGTCCAATTCCATCGCTATACCGGTCACCGGAGCGCCTACTGATGTTCGGGCTGTAAGAAGTATACCTGCGACAGCCGATAATCCCCCGGCGATCACATAAACCCCGAGCTTGTAATGAGGTACCTTAATGCCAGACAACCTGACCGCTTCTTCATTGCTTCCGATTGCGATCACAAGGCGCCCAAAAGTATTGTATCGGAGCATTACAAACACTCTAATGAAGATAATAAGCAGGATCCAGGCAGGGTTTGGAATGCCAAAAAAACTGCCACTGCCAAACTGAGTCAGGGCCGATGCGTTTTCAGCTACAATAACCGGTGCCCCTTTTGAAAATATAAATCCCAGTCCCCGTACGATTGACATCAGGGCCAGTGTTGCAATAAAAGGGGCCATCCTATGATAGGCGACCAGGTATCCGGATACCCCACCTACCATGAGCCCACATCCCAGGGCAGCGATCAAGGCCAGCGGTAATGGCATCATGTGCGTAAATAAAGCACATAATACACCCACCATAGCAACGATTGACCCCACTGATAGGTCTATCCCCCCGGTAAGAATCACCAGGAGCATGCCCATGCTGATGATTCCAATAGGTGTCACCTGGCGCACCAGGTTAAATAAATTGGTTGAAGTAAAGAAGCTTTCTGATACCAGGGCTGATACAATCAGCATCAATATAAAAATGACCACTGTATTGTACTCAATAAAAAAATGAATAGTCCTTTTCATTTTAACGCTTATCCACGTTGGTTTACTTATCTGAAAAAAATTTAATTATTTATTAGCTGCCATAAATTTACATACCTTTCACGCTCCTATTGATAATCTAAGAATATCCTCTTCTGAAAAGTCCTTTTTCTCTAGTTCTCCACATATTTGTCCTTTTCTCATAACCAATATCCTGTCACAAATACCTGTTAATTCTGATGTCTCAGAAGAGATCAAAATGATCCCGACCCCTTGATTCGCCAGTTCGTTCAACAGTTTATAGATCTCTGCTTTGGCACCTATATCTATACCCCGTGTAGGTTCGTCAATAATCATCACCTTATTATTCCGGCCAAGCCATTTGGCTATGGACACTTTCTGCTGGTTGCCTCCACTCAATTTAGCTGCCTCGGTGTCCGCATCCTGAAGCTTAATAGACAGTTTTCTGATCAGGGTAATGGCATGATCACTTTCACGTTTGCTACTAATGAATCCCAATATGCCGGAAATTTCATTCAGGTTCATCAAACTGAGATTATGTTTGACGGATAATGACAGAATAATACCATGCTGTTTTCTATCTTCAGGCACCATGCCGATACCATTCTTATAGGACCTATATGGAGATGCTTCATGAAGTTGTTCCCCGAAAAAAGATATTTTCCCGCTCTCCATTTTTTCAGCCCCAAAAATAATCCGTGCAGTTTCTGACCGGCCGCTGCCTACCAGGCCTGCAATTCCCAGTATTTCCCCAGCCTTAAGAGAAAGCGACACATTTTTCACCTTATCCCGAAAATTAAGGAACTCCGCTTTCAATATTTCCTTTCCGATAACCGGGCTTCTTGAAGGAAACATGGTGTCCAAGGACCTTCCAAGCATTAGCTTTATGATGGAATCCCTGTCTGTTTCAGATACTAGCAGGCTATCGCTGGACCTTCCATCTTTTAAAACGCTGATCCTATCTGCTATCTGGAATATTTCACTCAGGTGATGTGAAATATAAATAATGGCCACACCTTCATCTTTTAACCGTCTTAATGTATCAAATAGTTTTTGTATTTCATATGGTCCAATAACGGTAGAAGGCTCATCAAGGATTAAAACATTGACTTTTTCCGATAATGCTTTGGCAATCTCAACGATCTGTTGATACGCAATACTCAGCTGGCTCACTTTTATAGCTGGATCAATTTGAAATCCAATACCATTTAACAGGGATTCTGCCTTTCGTTTCAGGCTTTTCCACCTCATCCATAGACTTTTTCCACCTAATTGATGCAAAAAAATATTCTCAGCTACCGAGAGGTCCGGAACCAGTGAAAATTCCTGATAAATTATGCCAATACCCAGTTTTTTACTGTCATGGGTGTTACTTATCTGTACTTCACTATTATCTATAAATATTCTTCCTGTATCTTTTGAATGTGCACCGGAAAGGATTTTCATTAGCGTTGACTTTCCGGCACCATTTTCTCCAACCAACGCATGTATCTCCCCTGCCCTTATTTTAAGGGTGACATCTTTAAGGGCCGTTATACCACCAAAAGATTTAGTAATATTTAATAATTCCACACGATACATACCATCACTTCATATTGAGCCTGCCATACACTTATACTGTAACCATCACCGTTCAGTTAAATGCAGAAGAAATCTAAAATAAAGCATCAGGATCGTAATACTCATCTACATTATCTTCGGTTATTAAAACCGCAGGGGTATAAATAATCTTATTTATTTGTTCTCCATTCAGGTAATCGACCACAGATTCTACTACCAGTCGTGCTAATTCTGCCGGACTATTTAATGCAGTCGCTCCGAAATCACCTTCTTTAATTAGTTCGTAAGCCTCCTTCTGACCATCAAAACCAACAACCAGTATTTCTCCATCCCTGCCAGCCTCCCGGATCGCTTTCAAAGCTCCCATTCCCATAGCATCATTTTCAGCTACCAGTAAATTGATATCTGGAAATGCAACTAATATATCCTCCATAGCCTCTATTCCCCCAAGCAGTGTCCAGTTCCCCCAGCCATGCGATACTATCTCCAAATCAGACCTTCCCTGTATCATCAGCTGGGTTTCAACAAATCCCCTGACAAAACCAAGACGCTTCTCCCGGCCTACCGGATTACCCTGGCTACCGCTGATCAAAGCCACACGGATATTACGATCCCTGAGTTTGTTGACCACATATTCACCGATTAGTTCACCATTACCTTCATTCGAGGCCTGCACGCTTGTAATATAGTGCGCCGTTTCATCGATCTGACTGTCTACAATAAATACCGGAACACCTGATTCGACAGTCGCATTTACCGCCGGAACCAGTGCCTTATGGTCCAATGGATTGAGGATCAATATGTCCAATCCGGTAGTTACGAGATCTTCCATTGACGTGATCTGTTTGATGATATCATCCTGACCGTCGGCCATCACAAATTGCATCCCGCAGCTTTCTGAATATTGCCGTACGTATTGTGATAGCACAACATAAAACGGGGCGTTCTGTGACGGGGAACAATACCCTATTTTTATATCTGAAAGGTTGATACTTGTATTTGTCCGTTTGGTCATATTATCAGGTTGATCCCTACCTTCATTAGCTTTCTCTGTATTACAGCTCATCATTACCATAAAAATCAGGTTAAAAGCAAATATTTTATATCGACCGGTCCGTCGGATCATAAGAGTGGTTTTTTCCGGGCAAAAAATTAGTTTAGATAATTTATAATTCATTGTAAATCAGGAATATAAAATATAAGAAATAAAGTATTGCTTAAATAGTTTAATGGCATTCGGATTATATTATCTGAATATTCAACGCGCATTATATTTCTTTTTTCATTTTAAAATCAAGTAAGATTTGATTTCCCAGGGTTTAAACTTACTACTCATCATTCCCAAAACGTTACCCATCAGATCCACCTCCCTGATTGCTGAGATTCCGGTATGCCAATTGATATTCGGATCCGCTTCCTTTCCTTCAAATTCATAGAACCTTACAAATATGTTTTTATCCTGAGGGTACAGGGCTGACATGATCACATTTTCCTGGTCAATATCCAGTAGGCTGATCCTGTTTTCCAGCAAACCCGTCTTATTTTCCGCCTCGGTCTGCGGAAGTGGATAATTATAGGTTATGGCTTTTCGATGAATGTCGGCCTGCTGCCATGGCCCTTCGAATGGATAGATAGCAAACTCGTATAAATATTCACCATAGAGCATCCGGGTGCCCCATACATAATACATGGCATAGGCTAGTGGTATGGAAATGCTTCCATCCTTTTCCCGGACTGTGCCCATATTCCCTTTGTTAAATATCGCCGTTCCTTTATTCCCATCAGATATGGCAGTCCAATAGTTACCCTCAATATATTTATGATCCGTTTCAGATATTGCGTAAGGCAGATCACGTATTCCCGTTGCGTCATCCGACAACTCCGGATACCACTTAAACCGCAATTTTTCTTCATGCACAAAGGGTGAATGGCTATCACGCTCGTTATCACTCAACAACCCGATCTTCTGTCCATTAAAATCAAAGTATACCCTGCACTCCAGAACGGGTGAATTTTCATATATTTTTATACTGAATTTATAAGGGATATCTGAAATAAAACCATGTTCAGTTGCATTGATCCATGGTGCATCCGGTTCATTGCGATCAATGATCCATCGGCCATTCGATTCCATTTGTTGGCCATCAATTAATCCGGTAAAAAAAGCCGTTCTACCATTCGCACCACTAATCAATTCACCCGTACTGGCATCCTTAACATATGCAAATCCTCCGTTTTCAGATAATTTGATCTCATAAAATGGGGTTTTAATAATATCGCCATCCCTGACAATTTTTGCCACTGTTGGTTGGGGATCATTATTTAGCCGGTATAAAGAAAAGGATGCGATACTTATAGGGTCAAGATCTGCCAGAAATGTGATCTTTCCTCTCAGGATACTATTATCGCTATATTTCTCAGATGAAATTAACATCGAGGGAATCAGGGTTTCATCTTGCCGCACTTCAAAAGATCTTGCCTCACCTTTTGATAAATATACTTCTGTGGTGATCCATCGTTTTTGTTTCCAGGAATGAGGGTTGAAAACAATCACATTTTTAATTCCTTTACCTGGAATATTATCGGCAAAGAAAGTCATGGATCTGGAAATTACTTGTTCTGATCCCTGTATTGATGCCGGCAGCAACCTTCTGGCATCTGGTATCAGACCAACGATCTGGATATCATGGTGTTGAGCAAGCAGCAGGTCTTTCCATGCCCTATCCAGTGTTTCTTCATGACTTGCTCCACTTTGCATAATTTCAAGAGCGGCCAGTCGCTCAGCGGTAAGGACAGACACCTCCGCCTTTCGGCTCATGTTCCATATTTCATTGCCGCAGTAACCCCATGGCATTCGGACAGTGAAGTCATTCGGCTTAGTCGGCATAATGACTTCAGGTTTCGGGTATTTTTCCAGAAGATCATCCAGTAAGACCCATTGATAAAGCGGTTTTGACTCATATTCAGCGACGAGTTCTTCGCGTCTCAACCCTGAATCATCAGCCCGTGTCGCTAGTAATGGACGGATGTGGCGAAATTGCTCTCTGAAGCTCTCCATTGGTTTATCGCTTTCAGAACTCGGATATCTGGTGAGGATCCAGGTATCTATCGTCGTTTTACCGAATTCAGCCCCCTCCCCGACATAGGTTGGAATGGTCGCTATTTTAGAACCATCCAATCCCTGCCACCACCCTATAGGGATATCGAAAGTCGGATTATATCCATACATCATAAAATGGGTTCGCATGATCGCTCCTTCAAAACCGAATCCCTTAAGAATTTGTGGG
>Ga0209536_100014918_pt1 | contig 11115 bp, 7 predicted proteins | sample DeeMarSeWOR28_12_FD_187461 | JGI IMG/M metagenome (GOLD analysis project Ga0209536, IMG submission 187461) | Marine sediment microbial communities from White Oak River estuary, North Carolina - WOR-2-8_12 (SPAdes) (version 2) | ecosystem: Environmental > Aquatic > Marine > Intertidal zone >... | reverse complement strand
GTGGGTTATCTTCCGATGCCAAGGAATTGGATGTCCAGGCAGGTTTTGAGAAGGTCAACACTGCCATACCGTTGCTGCAGCAGGGCGCCAGCATCATCTATGGCGTGGGCGCGATCGATGCAGGGTCGACCATCTCCTATACCCAGATGGTCATGGACGACGAGATCATTGCAGGGATACGCCGTATGTGGCAGGGAATAACGATACATGACCCGGTAGAAGAAGTGGAGCTGATTAAATCTCTGACCCCCAGAGGGAATTTCATGTCCGCCCGCCACACCAAACACAACTACCGTCAGCATTGGTATCCGAATATTATTAGCCGGGATACCTACGAGACCTGGCAGGAGAAGGGCGAGAGCATTCAGCAGGTCTGCCAACGCAAAGCTCAGCAGATCGTTGCCAGTCATCAACCGGCACCTTTGGATGCAAAGGTTGAAGCGGAGCTTGAACGTGTGCTGCGACGCCACCTCGGTCCTGACTTTAGCTTAGAAGCATGACGCTCTCCCGGTAAATGTTTTGTAACATCTGGGGGTTCGAGATTCCAGATTGGATGTAGCTTTGTTCAGTCAGTTTTCAGCGCATCAGGTTCACTGGAATGTGTTGTTCATGATGGACTAGCGGTGAGAAATGTGTTGCTTGAATTTAAATTTTTCGAGAGGAATACAATGTCGAATATTAAACCCATCCAACCCGAACTGCACTTAGAGGTGTTGAACGCTGAACAATTAGAGCACATAAAATCAGGCACGTTCCACATTTTAGAGACGGTAGGTGTCCATTTTCCATCAGCGCGTGCCCTGAAGGTTTTTGCTGAACATGGTGCGCAGGTGGATATAGAAAACCAGATTGTGCGTTTGTCCCCGGAAGTGATTGTTGAGGCTATGAGCCATGCCCCCCGCTCGTATAGTTTGGGTGGTCGCGCAGAGGGTACTGATCTGCTGCTGGATGGCTCTTGTTCGTTCTTTGGGACGGATGGGTGTGGCACGCTCACGGTCGATATAACGACCGGTGAGCAGCGGCGTTCGAGCAAGGCTGATGTCGCCATGATGGCGCGTGTGGCAGACTCTCTTTCTTCAATCGCTTTCTACTGGCCAATGGTCAGTGCTCAAGATTGCGGACGTTTGGCTCCTCTGCATGAATTAGAGACTGCCTTCAACAACACAACCAAACACATCCAGACTGAGACGGTTATGGGGGCAGAACTGGCTCGTTACGCGGTGCGTATGGCTGAGGTTATCGCTGGCAGCGAAGAGCAATTACGCAAACAGCCGCCGCTATCCAGCCTGGTTTGTACCATCGCACCGCTCGGGCAGGATGCGGAGGGGATCGAGGCTGCTATGGTTTTTGTCGAGGCGGGTATCCCAGTTGGTTTTATGGCTATGCCAACGATGGGGTCGACCGCGCCAGCTGTGCCCGCAGGGGCATTGGTCGTCGGCAACGCCGAGGTGGTCAGTGCAATGGTGTTGATGCAGCTGGTAGCCCCTGGGGCTGCGGTTTACCATTCTTTGCTGACCTCAGCGATGGACCCCATTACCGCCGACTACATTGTCAGCACACCGGAGAAATATCTCTGCAATGCCGCCTCTGTACAACTGGCTCACGATTGGGGTGTGCCTTCGTTGGTTGGCTCATTTGGCTTGGACTATTCAGAGCCGGGGACTTGGGCACTGGGGCGTGATAGTGTCTACTCGGCCTTGTTGGGCGCACTTGTAGGGGCTGAGTTATCCGTAGGTTTAGGTATGCTCAAAGCTACTACAGTGTTGCTGCCCGAACAGATTATCTTCGACGACGAAATCTACCACGCTCACAGACTGCTCGCCCAAGGACTCGACACCGATCCCGAGGGTTTGGCTCTGGATGTGATCTCATCGGTCGGCCCGAGGGGTCACTATTTGGCGCACAGGCACACCCGCGATCTTATCGGTGAAAGGTGGATACCGCAGCTGTCCCACCCTCGCTTCAGTTTACCCGAACAGCCCTCTCCCGATATTCGACAGCGCGCCCGGCAAAAACTCGATAAAATACTGGCGGAGCACTTACCTGAGCCGCTGGAACAAGCCGCCCAGGCAGAACTGCTCGCTATTCTTGAAGCCGCGCAGGCTGAGTTTGGCGCATAACAGTACAGGTTGATTGCCTCCCCAGCTACAGATTACCCCCTCTCATATAGGCGTTGAATTCGTTATCCAAATGGACAATGAACTTTGTTTGCGATTTAACGTACACTTCAGGATAACCTGAATTCGGTAAAATCATCGATAGCGAAGGATGGTGAGGCTGGATTCCCTTTCCTGACCTGCATGCTTCGATTTTCCAGATCCATCACAATCGTTGCTAAGGTTCCTATATCGCCCAGCACCTCAAAAGTATCGGGCTTATTCTCCGACAGTATGGAATTCGTTCCTTTAGATCGATCCGATAGGATCGCCATCATCTCTGCAACCGAGTACTCCTGTAAACTGCTGAATTTATCGAGGGCGGTTTTATGGCGGGTGCGGGAATTGGCTGTGTCAGTTTCAGCAATCTCAATTGGTTTCGGGCAATGGAGATAGTGATTTGTATGAACGTAAGCGTTTTCTTGAACGTAATGGATATAGGTATCATCCGCAGTGAACTCCGCATCGAAGGCCCCTCCATCTTGGCTCACGATGATATTACTGGCTGTGCCGCCACCGGATCGCTTGATCGCCTTTTTTGCTTCTTCAAGGGTTTTCGATTCGAGCACCTCGCGCAGCACGATGTGTATGGGGACGCCTGCAAGAATGTTATCGGTGCTCCACAAGATATTGAGCGTTTGCCCCAATCCACTGCTGTTTAGACCTATTTTTCCGATAATGCCAGCTTCGGTCAGCTGCAGGATCTTGTGTCCGGATGGAAGTTGGATTTCCATGATCACAAAATTGTCTTCAACAGACACTGCCCAATCCCAGGTTTGTCCGATGATTTGATGACCAGGGAAGACAACCGCTGTACACTCATTAAAACCTTTTGTAAGCGTCAGTTCAGTGCGTGCATTCATAGCATATAGCCACAGAGGTTCAGAGATTTCTGCTCCCAGTGCAATATGATCGATTTCGGTGATATAGTCAGGGTTGTAGGATTTAATTTGGTCCTTGTGTCGTTGTGCGGCTTTCAATACCTGTGCTTCATTCCCGAGATTGTTAAGAAAAATACTTCTATAGAACTTAATATTGCGGTGAATTTTTGACGCCAATGATTTGCCATGCTGAAAACCGATTTCCTCGGGCAAGCCACGTAGCGTTATTATTTGTATACGGTCCGCCATTACTTCACCTTTCATTTTGAAGTTTGCGTTGGCTCGAAAAGCATAGAATTGTTGTCTGGAGGTAAAGGACGCGGGCTGATCAAATTGCATCAACTACATACACCCGGTCGCCAGGCTGCACAGTGACTTCTGCTTGACCACTACTTAACACCAAAAGGAAGCCACGCCGTCCATTATTTAAGAATTGCAGGGTCGCTTTGAGTTTGTCTGCTGGCAAACGCTTGTGCTGGCTTTGGGCGGCAAAGTGGCTGAACTCTTCACAAGGGGCTGCGAATCCTTTTACTTCTAAGAGCACTCTGCGGCCAGTACCGTCGTTTTCAATAGCAATTTCTTGCCCGAGATCCGGCAACCAAACCTCTTGCTCATAATTAATAAGTATATTTTCTCCTGCAACGCCATCTATCATGTGTTCGCCAAAGCGTTTGCGCATTGCATCATAATGCGAGGTGAAATTGATGGAAACATCATCACCGCCCAGGTAGCGTGTCTCTGGATGGTCTTTGTGGTGAATATCAAGCACGCACTCACCTTGGCGAGTGACAGCCTCTATACCCCGTGGGGTGATCTGCAAAAGCTCCACCTCCACTCGCCGTGAGGGGTCGTAATAATAACCTTCTGGTATCTCAATGATCAAGCCCGCTGGTTGCACCTGAACGAGTTTGACAGTTCCAAGTTGGCGAGAATATTTACCCATACCTGAGCCTCCAATAAAAAGAATAGGGTTGAGTGTCGAACCTAATCGGAGATCTATGCAGCTCTCACAATTTCATCACGGTGTTCGACATCGTGTTCGACCATATATTCAACCAGCTTGGAAATGCTACCGCGTTCGGTGCCCCAGGGATAGAGCAGATCACCAGGGAATTTCTCTAAAGGTATTTCCTCGATCGCTTGTTTGAAATCCTGGCGCGCCAGCTCCCATTCTTCTATCAATTGCTGTGTGGACAACGCCCGCAACTCCTGGACTGCTCTCTGGTTGAAATCATGTTCAGCCTCGTCTAGATCGGGAGTCGTATATTCCGTCCCCGCGCAGTATGCTCGTAATGATTTGGTAGCCTCGCGATCCCAGGTGGCAATATGCCCAAGGATATCCCTGACCCGCCAGCCCGAGTCCAGGTGAACTGGCATCTCAAGATCGATCCCGGCAACGATTGCACGCGTTGCAGAATGCGCGTCCGTCAATGAGATCAGCAAGCGGTTTTTTTCTTCAAGTGTCATAGCATAATCTCCTCATCTACTCAAATAAAATTTTTGAATCAAGTTAGCAGCGCACTCGCTCAAGTTGAGGGTCATATAATGGCCTGAGCGACGCCCTGGCGGGATAACGATCTCCGGCTATGTCGATTTCAAATCCTCCACTGTCGATATAGTCCCTGGTTACACCCTCCTGGTTCTCAACAAAACCAAGACCAACCGATCCGCCCAGCGTATGACCATAGCCCCCTGACCTGATGTAGCCTGCTCGTTTTCCATCCTTATAGATCGTCTCGCCATAATGGAGCAGCGGTTCGGGGTCTTCCAGAAGGAACTGAACCATGCGGTACTTCAAAATCCCTGTTTGCTTTACCTGAAGCAAAGCTTCTCTGCCGATAAATCCGCCAGGTTTGTCGAAGTCAACAAAGAACCCTAAACCCGCTTCCAAGGGGTTGTCCATGTTGTCTACGTCGTTGCCGAAGTCGCGGTAAAACTTCTCCAGGCGCAGCGAATCCAATGCCTGCAGACCGGCGTAAACCAATCCGTCTTCCTGACCCGCTGCGACGAGCGTATCAAAGACATGCAGGGAAAATTCCGTCGGGATGTACAGCTCCCAGCCCAATTCACCCACATAGGTCACCCGTAATGCCCTGACCGGTGCATAGCCGATGTCAATCTCCTGCGTGGTCAGGTAGGGAAAAGCCTCATTAGTCAGGTCGGCATTTGTAACTCGGCTCAGGAGATGGCGTGATTTTGGCCCTTGAATGTTCAGCACGCTGTACGCAGAATTGATGTCGGTCACAAAAACATGTGCCTCAGAGGGGATATTTCGCTGCAGCCATGCGAGTACAGCGGTGCGGGTACCATCTCCGGTCAGAATAAGATATTGGTCTTCTGACAAGCGTGTTACGGTCAGGTCGGCTTCGATGGTGCCGAGTTCATTCAGCCATTGTGTGTATACAATCCTGCCAATTGGAACGGCGATATTGTTAGCACAAATCCGGTTGAGCGCCTTTTCCGCATCCCGCCCCTGTACCAAAATCTTTCCCATCACAGAATAGTCCATCAGCACCACACCCTCACGAGCAGCGCGGTGTTCGGCTTCACTATATTCAAACCAATTCTGTCGTCCCCAGGCGTATTCCACCCTGGGTTCAACGCCTTTCGGGGCAAACCAATCCGGGTACTCCCATCCAGCGTAGGCGCCGAAATAAGCCCCGGCTTCAGCCAGACGTTCATGGAAGATAGACCTGCGGACATGGCGGGCAGTATCATACTGCCGGTTGGGAAACTGTTCTTTAAACATCATACCCAGCACTTCAACTGTCCTATCTCGCAGATATTTGGGGTTGTTTTGGAAGGGCAGCATCCGGGCGATGTTGATCTCGCTGACATCGACATCCGGAAGACCATTGACGATCCAATGCGCAATGACGCGACCGACACCCCCACCCAGCAGGATACCGAGCGAGTTAAAGCCTGCAGCAACAAAGAAGTTCTTCAGCTCAGGCGCTTCTCCCATCAGGGGAGCCATGTCAGGAGTAAAGCTCTCCGGTCCGCAGAACAGCTTGTGAATGCCAGCGTGTTGCATAACGGGAAATCTTTTCATGGCTTCTTCGATATAAGGCATCATGCGATCCCAATCGGGGCGAATTTCTCCGAAGCTAAAGTCCTTCGGGATGCCATTCATCCCCCAGGGGGCTGCAATGGGTTCGAACAAACCGAGCAGCAGCCCGCCGGTCTCTTCTCGGTAATAGGCATAGCGGTCAAGGTCCGAAATCACGGGATAATCGGGAGTCACCCCCTCGATCGGCTCAGTGATCAGGTAGTAATGCTCAACTGCATGCAGGGGTACATTGACTCCAGCCATCTGCCCGATCTGACGAGCCCACATACCAGCGCAGTTAATCACATACTCGGCTTCGATTTCTCCCAGCTTGGTGACTACGCCAGTCACGCGACCGTTGTTTTGTTGAACGCCTGTGACTTCGACCTCCTCGAAGATCTGGACTCCGCCCATCCGGGCACCTTTGGCTAAAGCCATAGTCGCATCGATAGGATTTACGCGCCCATCTTCAGCACAGAAAAAACCAGCAAGAATATCATCTGTCCTAGCCAGCGGCAGCATCCGTTTAATTTCTGAGGGAGAAATCTCCTCCACCTGTACATCAAAGCCGCGGTTGAATTCGGCGATCCGTCGCAGCCCCTCCAGACGGGAGGCGGAGGTAGCAAATTCAAGATAGCCGACAGGCTTGTAGCCTGTCGATTGCCCGGTTTCCGCCTCTAGCGTTTGATACAGCTCGCGGGTGTATTTAGCCATTTCGATCGAGGTTTCGTCGAAGAAGCCGTTGGCTTCTACCAGACCGGCGGCGTGCCAGGTGGTGCCGGCAGTGAGTTGATTTCGTTCTAGAAGCACAACGTCCTGCCAACCCAGCTTGGTGAGGTGGTAGGCAACACTGCAGCCGATTACACCGCCGCCTATGATGACAACCTGTTTATGCCTGGGGAGCTCGATTGCTGATTTCTCTATTTCTTGTACTTCTGTCATGCAAAGCTCCTGATCTATCTTTTAAAAAACTCTGACCTGACGAATTCCCGTCCGTCATTAGTATGTAAGGATGATTGTTTCGATATTTTGAGTTGAGTATTACGTCTTCAAGCGCTCCCCCAATCCCAGTGATTTCGCCCGGCGATAAACCTCCGGCAGGATGGCAGCATATTCTCCCCAAATCCCTAGTGCAATATAGACGATGATCTCCTCGGCTGACTCTCGTCCAGGGACCCTCCTGGCCACTATATCGGGCCATTCTGCGTAGACATCCTCACGACTAAGGCGCTTTGCCTCAATTAATTGAATGATCTCTGGGATGCGCGGGCTCACGTAACCCCAATTATCCACTACGAGCTTGTCTGCACAGGTAAGGACGTCCAAATCTACTTCCTGGTATGAACCTAAGCGTGCCACAAAAGCGCCTGTTTTCAACCAGCCGTGCTCTACCAGTGCCTGGTTTCCGGTGGTGACCGTGAATATCACATCTGATTTTCTGACTGCGTTTTCCCGGTCTTCCAGAGGGATGGCTTCAACTGGAAAACCCAACAGCGCTTCGAGCTCCTCGGCACATGCCTGAGCAACTTCAGGGAGAAGATCTATGAAATAAGCCTGGTTGAGATCGAAACGTTCAGCCAACGCTTGCAGGTGCAGACGACCCAATGTGCCAGCCCCAAAGATGGTCACTATTTGGGAATCCGGCTGTGCCAGATAAGCTGTGGTTATGGTTGTAGAAGCGGCGGTCTTCAAACCCGTTACCCAACCTGCCTGCATGACGCAGGCTGGCAGCCCGGTCTCAGCATCGAAAAGCAAAACCATTGAAGAGGTCGTGGGGATCTTGAACCTCTGCGGATTGCCAGGGAAGTAGCTGAAGGACTTAACATAAGCGTATTCTTCTCCATCGATATATCCTGAGAAAGGTTTGATGAAACCGTGCTCACTGACTGGCATGTAGAACTTATTGCCAGCCACCTGCCCAGCGGCATCCGCCTTAATGCCAGCCTCAGCCAGATTAACTGCTTCAGCGACAGACAGCGTTTGTTGGACATCTTCCTCGGTCAGATAAAGGATCTCTTCGGGAATAGGCATTGTCGGTGTTCTCCTCATTTATGGTGAATGGATTTTGTTCCTTAGCAGTTTTGTTGAGATATATCATTCTTTTTGGATCAACGGTCACCCAATTTCATCGCCAGTTTCCGCTTCCCGGGTTCTGGTAGGAGTTTATCTCTGTGCTTTGGATATTGTCTCGGCTGACGACCCCGCCCAATTGTAAATCTCCTTTGCAATGCGCAGGTAGAGAAATGTTTCAGTATCTTTGACGCCCTCGATGGCATGTAGTTTTTTGGTCAGAAAATCGATTAGATGTTCATTATCCCGGCACACGACCTCAATACATAAATCATAACTGCCGGTTACCAGCACCAGGTAAATGACCTCTTCAAACGAAGCGATTTCATCAGCGATCTCTTCTAAGCGGTTGAGATTTACTTTGACACCGATATGCGCCATTGTGGTGTACCCCATCAGCAAAGGGTTGGTTACCGCTACAACCTGGAAAACGCCATCTTGGACCAGGCGATGGTAGCGTTGGCGGATCATGCCCGTGGAAACCTCTAATCGTTTTGCGATTTGTGCGAATGGGGTACGGCCATCCTCGGTAAGAATCTTGATGATTTGTAGATCGATTTCATCGATCTTGGTCTGGTAATTGAGATTCTGCAAACCCATGATGTGAATAATCCTGTTTTGCACTTTTTCCCTGTAATATATCACGATTATTTTATAAAAACAACAAAATAATAACAGAATGTGATAAATACCGATAAAAATGTAGCGAATCGGCATTTATCCGTGGTATACTCCCAAAAGTCACATCCCAGGTGGTGTGTTCTTCCAAAAGAGTGTGGATTTCGCAGACTGAAAAGTTAATTACAGAACTCCCAGGCATTGGAGGGAAATAATGACCGCAGAAAAAACTCCAGCAGGCTCCACCAGCGATCTTCCGACGCAAGCGCAGGTTGTGATTATTGGGGGTGGAATTATTGGATGTAGTGTTGCTTACCATCTGACGAAGTTAGGCTGGCGTGATGTTCTCCTCCTGGAACGTAAACAACTTACCTCTGGCACTACCTGGCACGCAGCTGGTTTGGTCGTAACCCCGAGCTCCTCCGAACTTGATGTCGAAATATCGACCTATACGCGCGAGCTTTTCAAGGAACTTGAAGCAGAGACCGGTCAATCCACTGGATTCAAGCCGATTGGTTACTTGCAGTTGGCCTGCACACCGGATTGGCTGGTAGAGCGGCGCCGTATGGCCGTTGCAGCTCGCAATTTTGGTGTCAATGTACAGGAGATTTCGGCGGTTGAAGTTAAAAGAATGTGGCCTCTGGCTGAGACCAGCGATATCATCGCTGGATTTTACGTTCCTGAGGATGGGCGCGCAAACCCTGTTGATGCCACTATGGCGCTGGCTAAGGGCGCTCGCATGGGGGGAGCGAAGATATTCGAAGATACAGAGGTCATTGGCATCAATCAGCAAAATGGGTGTGTTACCGGCGTGGTGACGGAAACAGGCGAGATCCAAGCGGAATTTGTGGTCAACTGTGCCGGCTTGTGGGCGCGCCAGTTGGGCAAGCTCGCAGGGGTGAACATACCGCTTCAGGCTGCAGAGCATTATTATTTACTGACCGAACCGATTGAAGGTGTACACCCGGATTTGCCAATCATCGAAGATTTTCAGCGCTACTCTTACTTCAGAGAAGAGGTGGGTGGTCTGCTGGTCGGATTTTTCGAACCTGTTGCTGCACCCTGGGGGGTGGATGGGATTCCCAAGGATTTCGCTTTTGGTGAGATTAAGCCTGATTGGGACCGCATGATGCCTTATGTTGAAATTGCGATGGAGCGCGTCCCGATTGTCAAAGAAACCGGAATCCATAAGTTCTTCTGTGGCCCAGAAAGCTTTACACCGGACGGTGGCCCGATGATTGGAGAAGCGCCGGAACTTAAGAATTTCTTTGTTGCAGCCGGATTGAATTCTCTGGGTATTTTACAGGGTGGAGGTGTTGGAAAGATTTTAGCCCAGTGGATTGTTGATGGCATCGCCCCTGTTGAGGTCACGGATATTGACATCGCTCGTGCGTTGCCGTTCCAGGGCAACCAGAAGTACTTGACAGATCGAACAGTGGAGACTTTGGGCTTGCAGTATATGCTCATCTGGCCAAATTTTGAGCTCAAAACGGCTCGGGATATCCGCAAAACTGCCATCCATGACCAGCTGGCCAAAGCCGGTGCTCACTTCGTTGAAGGGATGGGCTGGGAGATCCCCGATTGGTACGCTCCTGTTGGGATTGATCCTGGTAAGGTCGAATATTCCTGGACTCGGCAAAATTGGTTCGAATATCTGGCGGAGGAGCATAAGGCCTGCCGTGAGGCTGTGATCTTGATGGATGTGACTTCCATGTCGAAGTTTTTGGTGCAGGGACGGGATGCGGAAAAAGTGCTTAACCGAATTTGTGCAAACGATGTGGCTGTGCCGGTTGGTAAAGTGGTGTACACACAATGGCTCAATGAGAGGGGCACCTTGGAAGCGGATCTGACCGTGACCCGCCTGGCTGAGGATAGGTATTATATTGTCAGCGCGGGTGATTTCTATACCCATGACCTGTACTGGCTTAACCGGCATATCCCTGCAGACGCGCATGCCCTTGTCACTGATATGACCTCGGGGTACACGCTGATCAACATTCAAGGTCCTATGTCGCGCCAATTTTTGAGTAGCATCACCTCAACCGATCTGTCGAACGAAGCATTCCCTTATATGTCTGCCCAGGAGATAGACTTTGCCTATGCACGCCCCCTGGCGTTGCGGGTTACCTATGAGGGCGAATTGGGTTGGGAACTGCATGTCCCCACCGAATTTTCTGCGCATGTCTATCAGGTGCTGGTTGAGACTGGGGCTGAGTTTGGTCTGAAACACGCTGGATTCCAGGCGTTGAATACCCTAAGGATCGAGAAAGCGTACCGCGAATATGCCCACGATATGGATAATACCCATACCCCTTTTGAGGCTGGGCTGGGTCATTTTGTG
>Ga0209536_100014917_pt1 | contig 11116 bp, 18 predicted proteins | sample DeeMarSeWOR28_12_FD_187461 | JGI IMG/M metagenome (GOLD analysis project Ga0209536, IMG submission 187461) | Marine sediment microbial communities from White Oak River estuary, North Carolina - WOR-2-8_12 (SPAdes) (version 2) | ecosystem: Environmental > Aquatic > Marine > Intertidal zone >... | reverse complement strand
GTCATCGGGCAATATTTGGTTTTGGAATAGGCCATGTAACAACAAAAGGACACTGCGGATATACGCCGAGCAATGTTTTAGAAATTTATGCAACTCTTTCAGATGAAGAAAGAAAGAATGTGGTTTCCGTTGACGCCGATAAGATCACATTAAAACATATGACATATAAGGCCGTCCCGGTTAATCCAGATGATCCAAATTGTGATGAACTCAAATGTTCGGATCCAATTGAAGAACAGTATGATATAAAAGTTGGCCGCGGAACATGGACGGCCAAGACTTTAGATGATGCAAAACAAATGGCAATTGACTTTGCGAGAGGTGTCAGCTAAAATAATGTTGTCTGTCATAATGCCTGTTTACAAACCATATGATCATTATATAATGTTCAAAAAAGCATTTAAGAGCATATTGGCCCAAACATATCAAGATCTTGAATTATTGATTATATTGGACGGTTATGATCAGGTTGCAGAGCGACACGCTATGGCCGCATTAAATATGAGGGACGACAGGGTAAGGTTATTTGTGTGCGACCAAAATAACGGACCAGGCATAGCAAGAAACATTGTATATAGGTTTGCTTCAGGAGATTTTATTACATTTCATGATTCAGATGACTATTCACATCCAGAAAGATTCGAAAAGCTTATTAATGAAATAGATAAATCACCAGTTGGGGTGGTGGCATCTCACTTGATTAATAAAACTTTTAATCCGTTTGCTTGGGCCGGAGATAGAAAAAAGAAGACAAGTATAAAAGGAAAATATACAGGAACAGTACTGCAAACATTATTAGACGCAAACAAGATAAAAGTCCCTTTTCATTTTCCATCATGTGTTTTGACACGAGATTTTTTTGAAATGATGGGCGGATATGAGCCATGGAAATATTCTTCAGACTCAATACTTGCAATTAAAATCGGACTATTTAATGATTTAATTGGTAATGAGCCGATTCATATTATTAAAGAACCAATTTTTACATGGAAGAGGCGTCCGTTATCCATTACAATGTCTACGGGCATACAAAGAGACGTGTTCCATGAGTGTCAGACAAAACAAAGAGAACCTATTTTTGAGCTGAGAGAAAAGATAATTAAAGGAGATATTTCATTTCCGATGAGTGAAGAGCAAGCTCTTGCCGTGTTGGATATAAAAAATAATTTGAACAGGCAGGATAAAGTTCGAGAAGTAAAAAGACAGGAGACATAAGGAATGCCACAAATAGTACTAGTGAGTATAGTTCATAATCGCAGACATCTTGTCGGCCCCGCTTTACAGTCAGCAGTAAACCAGACGCTTAACAAGCAACGGTGGACCCATCTGGTTATCGATAATGCTTCGACTGATGGGGCCGACAAGACATGTGAGGTGTTTGCCAAAAAGTATGAACATATTCATTTTGTTCGTATGGATTCAAATCTCGGGCAACAAAAAGCATATAATTATGTGTTAGACGAGTGGCTACCAAAGAATGCACCAGATGCCGAAATCTTTTCTGTATTAGATAGCGATGATTTACTTGAGCCGAATGCTCTAGAAGAAATTAAGAACATGTACGATGCACACCCAGAGATCGGAATGACATATTCTGGATTTCACATTATTGATGGCAAGGGAAGGATGAAAATCAAAAATCATCCAAAAGCAAAGTATGTTCCAAACCAATTCACACCAGAGGGCCAACTAACGCTTCGTCGTATCTTTTTATCACAGAACCCCATAGGTCACCAGCGGTCTTTTAGAATTAAATGCCTGCGCGACATCGGCGGGTTCAACACCAATTACACATACGCTACAGACTATAATGCGGCTGGAAGAATGCTAGAGAAGTATCCAGTAGTAAAGATAAATAAGGTTTTGTACAAGTGGAGACAACACGATCAACAAGTAGAGAGACAACACAGCCCACAGCAAACTAAAGACTGGCAGGATATGCAGAAAGAATTTAGAGAGAAGTGGAAGAAAGAGGGTTTGGTATAATGGGACCACATATCCGTGATCTATACAAAATTTTTCTAACATATAAAGCTAAAGCAAAACAAGATGGAAATGTAATCACAGTAACATATATGCCAAACACCTATGAATACATTTTGAAATATACTTTTTTGGACAATGGCACAATAGATTATATCGGAGTAGTACGGGCAGCACCACCAAATAAGGAAGATTTAAGATGGCGAGATATACTGAAGAATTGCTTTTACAGGACGGCAAAGCGATTACATATATAACTGAAGCCGGATTCGATGATGATGGGTCAGGCATATTTGCGGCAACTCTTTTGTCTGGCGATGTATGTAGGGCGTTGACTTCACAAGAAAGAATGGAAATTTTAGATTTCACTATTAAAAAATTAACGGAGTGGCGAGACGATTTGCGAAAGGAAGAATTAATCGAAGAACTTGCGAACATTAAATAATGATGCCAGAATGGTTACAAATTTTATACACATGTTATCTTGGCAAGACAAAGGGAAGACGACTTGGAGCAATAGTTAATTTTGTGAAAGAACATGAAGGAATGAAATTCTTTGAAGAGTACAGTACATCAACTGATAGCATACTGGACTTTCTAAAGAAGGTCGAAGCAAGAGGATATAAGCTGTGAGTAACCTAAAACACTGGAAGAAAAAGGGTTCGAAAATAATATCAAAAAATCCATTTTGGACTTACAAGCAGGATGAGTTTGAAATACCTGATGGTCCATCTGGATTCTATTATTATGTGCACACCAATGGATCCAGCATGGTGGTTCCGATAAAAGATAATAAAATAGTTATGGTTAAGCAATACCGCTATCTCTGTAATAATGAAGTGTTGGAATTTCCATGTGGTGGCGTTAAAGATGGCGCATCTTTCTTAGATACAGCTCGGCATGAATTAACTGAAGAAACAGGATATAGGGCAAAAAATATATCAGAGGCTGGGCAGTTTCTTCCATTTAATGGAATTAGCAACGAGGTGTGCAAGGTATTTGTTGCAAGAGAACTCGAACAAGTAGGCTCGAACCCAGACGATACAGAAGAGTTTGAAGTTCATGAATACTCTTTTGATGATATAGAGAAAATGATTGTTGATAAAAAAATACATGACGGAATGACATTGGCTGCTTGGGCAATGGTTAGGAGCAACATATGAGAAAGATTTTTGGTACAGATGGCATACGAGGCAGAGCGAATATCTATCCACTAACGAGTGAGGTCGCTCTAGCGCTTGGCAGAGCTGTCGCCTACCAAGCGCGAAAACGAACGAAGCGCCCAAAGATTATAGTGGGTAAGGATACTCGTCTATCATGCTACATGCTTGAGATGGCTTTGGTGTCTGGCATTTGTTCAATGGGAGCAGATGCTTTAATGACTGGGCCAATCCCGACACCTGGTATCGCCTATCTTACGACCGACATGCGATGTGACGCAGGCGTCATGATAACAGCGAGTCATAATCCATACGAGGATAACGGCATCAAGATTTTTGGACCAGAGGGATTTAAGCTTACAGACGAAGAGGAAGAGGAGATCGAGAAGTATATCCTTGGACACTATACGACCGAACAATTAGTTTCTACAGATGACGGTTCGTATCCGATGGAAAAATTAATCGGTAAAGCACACAAGGTTGATGATGCACGAGGAAGGTATGTTGCACACATAAAGAGTGTTGTTCCAAAAAGCCTAGACTTAACTGGAATGAAGATAGCAATTGATTGCGCCAACGGCGCAGCATATAGCATAGCTCACAAAGTTTTTGAAGAACTCGGTGCAGACGTTATGGTTGTTGGAAATAAACCAAATGGTACAAACATCAATTATAGTGGAGCAACTAATACTGCAGAGCTATCACATTTGATGAAGGTAAATGCAGAATATTCTGATAAATTAGATATAGGCATTACGCTTGATGGAGATGCAGACAGGGTTGTTATACTTGACGAGAATGGCGATCAGGTTAATGGAGATGCTGTTATTGCACATTTGGCAAATGAATATTTGCATTATCCACATGTCGTTGGAACCACAATGTCAAACCAAGGGCTTGAGGATTTCTTGAAGGCTAGGGAAGGAAGCTTGGTACGAACAGATGTTGGAGACCGTTATGTGATTGAGGAGATGCGAAAAGAAGATATCTCTGTTGGTGGAGAGCCATCTGGTCACATTATTATGTTTGATTACTCCACAACTGGAGACGGCTTGGTTGCGGCACTAAAGCTTGTGCAATATCTAAAAGAGAACAATAAGAAGGCATCTGACTTAATCAAAGAGGCACCAATGCATGCACAGGTGTTGATAAATGTTCTTGTGGAAAAGAAAGTTCCAATTGAAGAAATGGAAGAACTAGATGCTGAGATGGAGGCCGTATATTATGAGATGGATCCTCCAGGCAGAGTCCTGGTAAGATTTTCTGGTACATCAGAGAATAAACTAAGGATCATGGTCGAGCATCCAGATGTTGGCGTTGCGACTGCGATGGCCAACAGGCTTTTAGAGAAAGTAAAATGAGCATAATATATTTCAATGTGCCTGGATCCCCAGGTGGCGGTGGTCCGAGCGTATTCGTATACAAAACTGCCCAGGCTTTAAATAAGCACGGACATCAGGTTATCTACGACAAACCTAATAGAGCCGATGTCGCTCTTTGTATCATCGAAACAGGCAAGACTTTAAGGAAGATTGACCGTAACAAGACCAGAACCCTTCTTAGAATTGATGGGATATATTGCAAGGAATATTGGCACGGCGGTCCAGGCAGAGCTTGGCGTGGAGACATGACAGCACTGCACACTAAACTTCAGACAGACATTCCGTCTGTAGATCACATGGTTTATCAGAGTCAATGGTCAAAAGATCGAATTGATAGTGAAATCGTAAAGCGTGATCAAAATTTTTCAATTATCCGTAATGGCGTAGATGTGAAGCTTTTCAGGCCCACACCGAGAACGCCTGACGGATTTCTTAATCTATTTCACATTGGTAAAATGCGAAATGGTTATATTATGGAGAGCCTTATAGGCGTCTACCATAATCTCAGAGGGAGGAACCATAAAGTAAAGCTAATACTAGCAGGAAATATGGATGCGGAATGCTCCAAGGTATATGCACAACATAAGGGCGATCCTAATATTGTGCACCTTGGAGCTTTTCCAAATACGGGTGCTACGAAAGCTTTTGGGATGGGAGACATATATCTCGGCCCTAGAATGGGTTCTTCTTGCGATAATGTAATAGTAGAGGCTCTGGCATGTGGATTGCCAGTGGTAATTCCGTCTTGGGGCGGAAATAATGAGTTAATAACTGATGGAAAAGAGGGTATAATTGTAAGTAGTGGCCATTGGGATTATGGCCCAGATTATATTCAGAAGCTTGCGGATGGTGTGGAAAAGATTATTCCAGACCTTAATGGGTTCAAATTAAGAGCTCGCAAGCATGCCGTAAGAGAGCTAACCATTGATAAAATGGTAGAAAAATACTTAAAGGCGATGGGAATATAATGGACAGGATGGACCCAGTCGTACACATGTTGTACTGGTACTTTCTCAAAGAAGAAACGGACAGGTCAATGGAACGAACTGTTCTTTTGGCGTTTATGTTTGAGGGAGCCACAGATAGGCGAGCAATGTCGTTTGTAAAGAAGTATGCCAATAAAGACTCTGAATTATATGTTGTAGCAAAACATTGTTATAAAAACAAAAGAGGAAAATACGATATAGACTGGGAAAAAGTCGAAGAAGAAATGGAAAAGAAAGGAATAGGCGATTATGGGATTAGCTGATGCGCTAGCTGGGGCTGGCATGGGATATGCGAAAGAGTGTGCAGAGAAAAAGTCTGGCGGAATTACAGGAACGCCAGCGTTCTTTTATAGCTATTTTTTACTGGCTGATAATTCGAAAAAGAGAAAGATGATTAATTGGGCAGATGCGGATTATCTCAACGAAATGTTAAAATATGTAGAGGACCCAGAAATGAGGGCGTATATGTATGACAGCATGCGCAATAAAGTTTTTCAAAATATGCATGGTCGATCTACTATAGTAAATGAAATTGTTGGACTGATTCAATTGTCTAGAGGCTTGGTTAATTATGGTAAGTTAACCCTGATAAAATATCTTGATACCGGAATACATTAGAAATCTATATATTTACTTTTTGTGTAAAGGAAAAATATCGCATGAGGCGTTTGAAAGATTTTATAACGCTAGCGGATCACGTCAGTTTGTGAAGCGATATGGTGTGATGGGCAATACGTTTTATTCAAAATATATGTCGAAGTACAGTCAAGAGATCAGAGAAAGAAACTCAATACCGTTTAGCGGAGTCATTACTCCTAGAGGATTGGTAAGATGATGGATAAAGAGTACATCTACATATTTGTTAGAAAAGATTTAACGCCAGAGCAGAGAGCCGTTCAGGCAGCACATGCTGCGACGGAAAGTGGGATTTTGTATGTTGACAACAAAGATTATTCCATTTCTACTCCGCACACAATGGTTCTAATTGGCGTAAAAAATCTGAAAGAATTGTTGGCTGCATACGAACATGTAATGTTTAATGAGATAGATTCTGTTATGTTTTTTGAAATAGATATAAATGAGAACACAGCATTTGCAACCAGACCAGTTAAAGAAGAAGAGAGGATAATTTTTAGAGATTACAAAACCCTAAGGTATGAGAGAGGACTCTTGTATTACCTAAAGGTATTTATAAGATCTATCAAGAGGGAGCTGTTTGATGAGTGATCTAACTGTATTGACAGTTGCAGAAAATGAACAGGACGCAGGTCTAATTAAATTTATGATCGATTCTGTATACAAATTTACCAATCCAAAACCATATATAATTATATGTGATAATGGAAGAAATGGTAATGTTCTTGATAAATATAGAAGTGATCCAAATATTTCCATAATTTCTGGTCTAACAAAAGCAATTGGTGGAAGCAATAGGCACGGAGAAAGTCTTAATCAAATATTTCATTTTGTTAAAACTAAAAAAGCAGTAATACTAGACAGCGACTGTATTGTTCTTTCAGAAAATTGGTGTAAGTTGGATTTTAATAAACACAAGGCTTGGGCATCAAAAAAGGGAGAGACTTCATCTGGTCATCCGTTTTATCATGTATGTTATTTGGTTTTTAGTGCAGCTTTATTAAAACATGGAAATATGGATTTTAGACCAGGAGATAAAGGAAATAAGGTGAACTATCTATCACATGAGGATGTTGGATGGAGATTGCGCGAAAAATTACCAGTTGGACAAACAAAGTTGCTACAGTTTGTTGATCTTAAAAATGGCAGTGGAAAGTGCTTTTGTAACAAGTTTCAATCAGATGAATTTTGGATGAATGGCGAACCTATGGTTGCACATTTTGGTAGAGGAAGTAATATAGACGGAAAGGCAATTAGAAAAGGCTTTCCTCATCCACGAGAACAATTAAGAGAATGGAAAAAAATAGCAGAGGAAGTGTTAAGATGACTATAGAGGAATTATTAAAGATTGCAAAAGCAAACACGGAAAGAGGATCGAAGAATTTCTTTAAGCCGTTACCAGAAGATCAATCTAAAATGATACGAGAATATTTCAGATCCAAGATTGATATTCCTCTAGATGGCGATGAAGAAATGGAATTTCGTAACAAAGCCGGAACGTTGATTGCGAAAGGATATAAGCGCGTTGTTATTGGTGATTATGGCCCATACGTTGAGTTCGATATAAGTAATATTAAGTACAAGAACATCAAAGAAAAATGGCCAGGCTCATTTAAAAAGAATGTGAAGTATGTTTGGTTCCATACGAAAGATAAAGTAGAAACAAAAATATACTGTCAAAGACAAACAGTTCCATATGCCGATTATAGAGTAGGCATGTATTATATTCACCCATCTGATTTGATTATTGAGGATTAAATGACACACGAAGAACTAGACAGAGAGTTTAGCAAACTATCAAAATATTGGAAAGAAATGGCACTGAAGTTTGTTGGACTCGAAAAGTTTATTGAAATGACGCGTGAAGAAGTTGAGAAATTGAAAGAAGAGATGAAGAAGGAACGAGAAAATGCAGCAAAAAAGATTGGGGCCAGCTAATCCAGTAGCATTTTATGCGACACTTATACTGTTTGTGCTTTTTGCCGGATACATGGTTCTTAAACAACATATAGGATATATAGATGTTAAGCCAGGCGAACTTGTGTGTATAAAAAGTGAAGCACAAAAAGAGGGATGGCACTTTTATTTAAAAAAGAATAAAGTCAAAAAGATAAGTAGCGCTGGAACATTTACACGAGAACTTAATGCTACTACAAAAAATGGTCGATGGAAGCTTGATTTGAACATGAATATAAAATACAACATAAGAAGGAATTTCGATAATATGTGCGATGGTGATGTAAATGATAAATACATACAGGACATCATTGTCAGAGACATTGCAAACGGAATAATGAATGATAAAATATTTCGTCGATTAGGTATTTTAGAATTAAATCACATTGATATTAGTGCATTTACAAATAGACTTATTGTAATTTTGCCCGAAAGTAAAGCTAAGGCGACAATTACACGAATTAGAAAGGGCAAGAAATGATATCATTGGTATGTGGTCCCATGTTTTCTGGTAAGACAACAGAAGTGATTAGAAGGCTTGAGCGTGCCCATATAGCAAAGAAAGAAGTTATTTTACTAAGGCCACCAACAGACACTCGTGATTTCTTGAGTCATTCAGAACAAGATGTATCGTGGCTTCGCAAAATGAACACTACGTTGGTAAGACTAGATGCATCGACGTTTGATGTTATTGGGATAGACGAAGGACAATTTCAAGAGGGACTCAAAGATTTTTGTGTAAAACATTCGCTTATGGGAAAACATGTAATTGTTTCTGCACTGCATGCTACCTCTGAGAGCGAAATGTTTGACCCAATCATTGAGCTTATACCATATTGCGAAGAGATAGAAAAACTTAATGCCGTATGTATGAATTGCGGATCTGACTTTGGAAGCTATACGTTTTACACGGCTGGAAAGAAAACAGAGAAAATTGCAGTAGGAGGAAGCGAGACATATACCGCATTGTGCGACAAATGTTATCACGATGGAGGTGAATAATATGTCATTAACAATACTCAAATTCACGGCAGTTTGGTGTCCGCCGTGTCAGTTTTTGAAGCCAATTTTAGATAAAATTTTAAAAGATTATCCAGAGGTAGAGCTGGATACGATAGATATAGATGAAGATCAAGATACTACTTCGGCATACAGAATTACCTCTGTTCCTACAATGGTGTTTATGAAAGACGGACAAGAGGTAGAGAGACTTGTTGGTCGGTATCCAGAACCATTAATAAGAAGGGCAATCGAGAAGGCAAAATGAAAGGAACAGATCTTACAGTTATAACTGTTGTTGCAAATGAGGGAAAAAGCAATCTTGCCGATACAATGGTGCAAACTGTATGCAAGTTTACTCGTCCACGCCCAAAGTTGATAATATGTGATCATGGCGATAATCAAAGATTTGTCAGTAAATATGGAGACAAGGCGTGGGTAACGGTTGTAAAAAACAATCCTCCTAAAGAAGGTAATAACACAAGTTTGATGCATGGATCTGGTCTCAATAAGATATTTCCGTTAGTTACAACCAAGCGAACTGCAATTATAGAATCGGATTGCGCAGTATTAGATTATGGTTGGGATGATCTTGATTTAGAAAAATATAAATTAAAGGCTCCATTGAAGGGGATCGGTGTTAGTGGCGATGAATACTATTACCCATGTTTTATGGTTTTTGAGACAGAGGCTATGAAGCGTGGAGGAATAATTAATTTCGAGCCGTCCGTAGATTGTATTGATGGTTATATTGAAGTTGGTATCGGAAAGATAAGAAATAAATATTCTGATGTTGGCTGGCAGATCGGACAGAAGATTGGCCCAGATGAGGTAAAGAAAGTTTCCACTATATCTTGTGCAAGTGGCAACGCTCTTCATTTTAATGATCCAGCTCTTGTATATAAAACTTGTGAGTATTGGGAAGATGGAAGACCAATTGCTGCACATTTCTGGAGAGGAAGTGATCCGTCCAGAAGGCCAGCTTCCGATGGTAAATCATATGGCGAGCAACGTAAAATATGGAGAAAAATTGTTGAAAGTGTAACAAAGGGCGAGCTTTCAGAAGAAGAAATTAAAGAGCTTAAAAGACAAAGAGTGATTAATATAGAACGACAAATTCAAGCTTTAAGCAAGCAACTTGAGGAATTGACCAGAGAATGATTGGCGTAGTTGTTAGAGAACTAACATATCTTAAGGCATTAGAACCTATTATGAATCATTTATATGATCAGGGTGCTAAATATATCCTATATCACTTTGACGCTCCACGGGGCGACAAAGAGTATAATAGAGCAACTATTGCCAAGCTAAAAAAAGCATCAGGGCGTGCTGTAAAGAACGCAATTAATATAAAAGCATTCGCAAATGATAAACAGCTTTTGCAAATGCTTATTAAAGATAAGGTTTCAAAACTTGTTAGTTTGGAGATTTGGCTGTGGGCCAAAGGCTACATTAAGGATTTGAAGAAGCACAATATTAAAACTTATAGTGTTCTTTATCTTACAGATTCTTTGTGGCAAAAAGATCCGGCATGCATAACATCTATGAACAAGGTGTATTATTCAACAAAATATCTGATGGATGTTCACCATGATTTTGCTGGCATAAAGTTCGATTCCAAAAGGGATCAGTGTCTGGGTTCTCCAGTATTTGATCCTATTTTAAATAAGCCGAGCGAGGGCAAAGATATTTTAATACTATTGCCAAATTTGCGCGGCGAACATGTAAAAGTCTCATTTGGTAGCGCTGATAACTTTATCAAGATGATAGCGAAGTTTTCGAAGGCTGGTGACCTCATATTTAAAACTCGCAAAAAGCAGTGGCTACCAAATGAGATTAGGAAGTACGCCAAAGAGATAGTTGATGATGGCGATAACATGTACCCACCTATCGTTTCTGAATTATTCAAAAAGTGTTATATGACGATTATGTTTTACTCTAGCGGAGTCTACGAGGCCGTGTATGGGGGTAATTTCATTTTAAATGTTCCGTTACCAATTAAAAGATGGGGATG
>Ga0209536_100014916_pt1 | contig 11116 bp, 7 predicted proteins | sample DeeMarSeWOR28_12_FD_187461 | JGI IMG/M metagenome (GOLD analysis project Ga0209536, IMG submission 187461) | Marine sediment microbial communities from White Oak River estuary, North Carolina - WOR-2-8_12 (SPAdes) (version 2) | ecosystem: Environmental > Aquatic > Marine > Intertidal zone >... | reverse complement strand
ATCTCGCAGGGGATCAATTCCTCTTCGGCGAAACGTCGGGCCTTTTCCGCCCATTGGCGGGCCGTGCTGTCGAGATTCAGTTTCATGACGCTTTTCTCTCTCGGTCTTTCACCACCGGGCCAACCGGCGAAAAATGACGATCGAATGCGGTCGCCAGGAACTGTCGGCAAATATTTCTGCCGTCCTGTCGGCTCATCGAACGGGGATTGGTCAACATGTCCAGCCACAAACCAGAGGTCATCGCGGAGAGTCCGGCGGCGACGGTTTCCGCATCGATGCCGCGATAGTCGCCCGCTTCGATCAGCGCCTGGCAGACCTGGATCATTTCCCTGCGATAGGCCCGGTCGCGCTCGGCACAGATTTGCCGATAAGTCGGGCGCGACTTGCTTTCGCCCCAGAATGCGAACCACACGGCCAGCTTGTTGCGGTCACAGACCGGCAGGCGGAAATCGACCATTACCAGCGCCTCCAGGCGCGCTGCGGGGGATTCGTCCGCCCCGTTCAGTGCCTTCTCCCAGGACTGGCGATATTCATCTGCGATATAGCGAAGGGTCTCGATCAACAAGCGCTCCTTGCTCTGGAAGTGCAAGTTGATGATGCCCTGGCTCAGTCCCGCCTCGCTGGATACCGTGGACATGGTCGTGTCCGAAAGGCCTCGGGTGGCGACAGAACGGATGGTGGCCTGGATCAATTGCTCCTGCCGCTCCTCCTTGGACGCGGTACGTCTCCTGTTTGCGGTCTTGAGCCCGGCTCTGGACATCGGGTTTCCGGCCTCCCTGGTTTCTGCGGCGTTGCAGCGGGTTGTGACTGGACAATATAAGCGAGAAGATTTATCTTTGCAATGAATGAATGATCATTCATTCGGTATAGACAGACACCGCATAACTGTGCCAATCTATGGCAACTAAACAAGTCAAAAGAGGCCATATGAGCCGCTCGCTGGTACGATCCAACCGCCATCACCGCAAGGCGCTGCAAAAGCTGCCGTTGGGGGTTTCCTCCAATTTCCGTTACTGGGGCGCCGACAAAACCATTTACGCCGACCATGCCCGCGGCTGTCGCCTGTGGGACATCGACGGCAACGAATACATCGACTACCGGATGGGCTATGGACCTGGCATTCTCGGTTACGCCGATCCCCGTGTTGACGAAGCCGCACGCGCCGGCATGGAGGTTGGCGGTGTGTTCGCCCTGTCGACCGAACGCGAGTACGAAGTTGCCAAGCGCATCTCGAAAATGGTTCCCGCGGCGGAATTGGTGCGTTTTTCAAACTCCGGCACCGAGGCGGTCATGGCCGCCCTGCGCCTGGCCAAGGCCTATACCGGCAAGGATTCCCACATCATCGTCGAGGGCGGCTACCACGGTGTGTTCGACGCAGTGCTCTGGTATGTCGAAATCGAGGACTGGGATCCTGAGTCGGGCGCGCCGCCGATCGAGGCAGACAGCGACGGTGTGCCAAAAATGTTGAAGAAAATGGCGCACTTCACGCCGCTGAACGACGCCAATTATCTCGAGGACATCCTGAAGAAGCACCATGACAGCATTGGCGCCTTCCTGATCGAGCCGATGATGGGAAATTGCTGCTCGATAACCGCTACCCGCGAGTATGTGAAGGCCGCGCGGGACCTGTGCGAAAAGTACAACGTCATCATGATCGTGGATGAGGTCAAGACCGGGTTCCGGGTGGCGCGCGGCGGCGTGCAGGAACTGATGGGTATCAAGGCCGACCTGTGCACCTTCGCCAAGGCGATGGGCAACGGTTATCCCATATCGGTCGTGGCCGGCCGCGAGGACATCATGCGCCAGGTGGGTGATGGCGTGGTCCACGGCGGCACCTATACCTGCCACTCCGTGGCGCTGGCGGCGGCCGAGAAAACCCTTGAAATCCTCGACGAAACGGACGCGCTTGAGGCCATCGCCAGCTACGGCACTGCCCTGCAGGAGGGCATGAGCCGCATTCTCACCGCACGTGACATCCCGCATTCATTTGTCGGGCACCCTGCCATGGGAGGATTGTTCTTCAACGATACGCCGCCCGGCAACTACCGGGACTGGCTGGATTCGGATTACACCTTCTATGACACCATGGCGCCCGAACTGCATGAACTGGGCGTATTATGTGAGCCGGATTCACGCGAACCCTGGTTCATCTGCGAAGCGCACGCCAAGGACGACAGCCTGGCACAGACGCTGTCCGCCTTCGAGCGCGCAATCGACCTCACCATGGAAAAACTGGACTACAACAAGCCGGACACCCGGGCCGCCTCGGCCTGACGGGTGACCGTACCCGGCATCAAAACGGAGCAAAACCGTGACCAAGAAGTATGACGCAATAGTCATTGGCGCCGGCCACAACGGCCTGACCAACGGCGCTTACCTGGCCAAGGCCGGACTCAAGGTCCTCGTGGTCGAGAAGAACGAATTCATCGGCGGCGCAACGACCAGCCTGCCCAAGTACCAGGACTGGATTTACTCCAACTGCTCGTATGTGTGCAGTCTGCTGCGCCCGGAAATCTACCGGGATCTGAACCTGGCGAAATACGGCCTGCAGGTAGTGCCTTACGGCGGCAGTGTGACCATCGCCCAGAACGGTGATTACATCGGCAATTATGTCGATGCGGACATGGCGCGCCGCGAAGTCGCCCGGCACAGCGAACGGGATGCTGACGCCACGGTGCGTTTTGATCGCGACATCATGCGGCAATGCCGCTTCATCCGGCAGTTCCTGCTGCGCACGCCCCCCGACCCGACCTCTTTCAAGCCGCGCGACCTGTGGGAAATGATGTACATGGGCAAGGAGGCCCTGAAACTCGGCGAAGACCTGATCTACGACACGATGCGTTTCTATACGATGAGCATCACGGACTTCCTGAACGAGTATTTCGAGAACCCGCTGGTCCGCGCTTCGCACTCGGGCAGTGGCATCATCGGCTCCGCGCTGGGTGTGATGTCACCGGGCACGGCCTATGTTCTGCTGCACCACGCCATGGGCGATGTCGACGGCAGCATGGGCGCCTGGGGGTTTGCGCGCGGCGGCATGGGAGCAATAGCCAAGGCGATGCACGATTGCTTCACGGAATACGGCGGCGACACGCTCTGTGGTTCGGGCGTGGATCAGGTCATCGTCAAGAACGGGCGCGCCATCGGCGTGGCCCTGCAAAATGGCGACGAGCACTACGCGGACGTGGTGGTTTCCAACATGACCCTGCCCCGCACCTTCCTCGAGTGCTTCGACCCGAAAGACCTGGATCCCGGTTTCCTCAAAAAGGTCCGGAATTTCAAGATCCGTGGCTCTTCCGGCAAGCTCAACATTGCGCTGGACGGCCTGCCCGACTTCACGGCGCTGCGCGGCAACCCGGAATTGCACCGCGCCGACATGCACCTCATCGACTCCACCGAACGGCTGGAGCGCGCCTACGACGACTGGAAGAATGGCATCTGGTCCCAGGATCCGTATATCGACATGCTGATTCCCTCGCTGACCGACCCGACCATGACGCCGCCCGGCAAGCACTTCATGTCGATCTTCGTGCAGTATGTCCCGCCCAAGGTTCACGGCGAGGACTGGACCGACGAGCAGGTACAGCAGTTTGCCCAGACCGTGGTCGACCAGATCGAGGACTACGCGCCGGGCTTCAAGGACCTGATCCTGCACATGGAAGTCCGCACCCCGCGCGAACTGGAAGACGAAGTCGGTCTGACCGAGGGCAACATCTTCCAGGGCGAATTGACCATGGACCAGTTGTTGTTCAACCGACCCTTGCCGGGCTACGCTCAGTACCGTGGTCCGGTCAAGGGCATGTACATGTGCGGTTCGTCCACCAGCCCCGGTGGAGGCGTCATGGCCGCGCCGGGCGCCAATGCCGCACGGGAAATTCTGGGCGATCTGAACAAAACCAACACCGTCCCGGAGGGCTGGCTCGATGACTAACTCCCAGCACACCATAGTAATTGGCGGCGGCCACAATGGCCTGGTCTGCGCCGCCTATCTCGCGCGCGCCGGACGCAAGGTCACGGTACTCGAAGCTGCCGGGCAAGTCGGTGGCGCCGCGGCTACCCGCGAATTCGCTCCGGGATTCCGGGCTTCAGTAGCCCACCTTCTTTACCTGCTCGACGATGGCATAGCCAGGGAACTGGCGCTGGAGTCGAATGGCCTGAAAATCGCGCGGGCCAATCTCGAAACGATCGCCCTGGCCGAAGACGGCAACCACCTGGCGATCGGCGCGGACCGCGTGGATGGCGCCGGATTGTCACAGGAGGACAAGGCTGCTTACACCGAGTATCGGCGCTTCATGTCGAAATTCGCGGCAGTAATCGGCGCTTTGCACAACCAGGTCCCACCCCGAATCACGCAACAGAAAAGCGACCTGATGGCCCTGGGCAAGCTGGCCTTGAAAATCCGGCTGCTGGGCCGCGACGACATGCGCGAGTTTCTGCGCATCGCCGGCATCAACATTTTCGACATCCTGCAGGAGAATTTCGACAGCCCGCTGCTGAAAGGCGCACTCAGCCTGGACGCGGTGCTCGGCACGTTTTCCGGTCCGCGGTCCAACAACTCGGTGTTCACGGCGCTGCATCGCATGAGCGGCAACAACAGCGGTGCCGCCGGTGCATTGTCGGTTCCGGTCGGTGGTCTGGGCGCTGTCACCGAAGCCCTGGCCACAGCCGCGCAGCAAGCTGGCGTGGAAATCCGTACCGGCGTGACGGTATCGCGAATCGTGATGGACGGCATGCGGGTTTGTGGTGTGGAACTGGCCAGCGGAGAGCGGCTGGACGCGGGCACCGTGGTGTCCAACGCCGACCCCAGGACTACCATCATGGAACTGTTGGGCATGCGCCATGTGGAAGCTGACTTTGCCCGCCGGATCAATAACATCCGCTCCAGGGGTAACGCGGCCAAGCTGCACCTGGCCCTGGACGGACTGCCCGATTTCCGTGGTGTGAGCCCGGCGCAACTGGGCGAGCGGCTGGTCATCGCGCCCTCTCCGAACTACGTGGAGCGGGCCTTCAATCCCTGCAAGTACGGGGAGTTCTCGCCCAATCCGGTAGCCGAGATTACTATCCCTACCATCCACGACCCCAGCCTGGCGCCGAGCGGACAGCACGTGCTGTCGGCGGTGGTGCAATACGCGCCGCGCGAGCTCAGGAGCGGCTGGGCCGAGGGCAAGGCTGCGTTCACCAAAGTCGTCATGGATATGCTGTCGGCCTATGCGCCGGACATCCGCGACCGCGCCATCGCCACCGAGCTGCTGACGCCGGAGGACATCGAGAAAGAATTCCGCAACGCCGGCGGGCACTGGCACCATGGTGAATTGTCGCTCGACCAGTTCCTGATGCTGCGCCCGGTGCCGAAATCCGCGCAGTACCGGACGCCGGTCGAGGGTCTGTACCTGTGCGGCGCCGGCTGCCACCCCGGAGGTGGCGTGATGGGCAGCGCAGGACGCAATGCCGCGACGGCTTTATTGGCGCAAGCCAGGGCCAGCTGAAGAGGAGCGTGAGAGAACCATGAAAACCGAACAACTGCGTCGACGCGACCACTTCAGGAACGCGGTTTATCCCAGCCCGTTCCATTCGCGACAGAAGGAACATAACCAGCTGCGCGAGTGGAGCCGTTGGTCGGACTACCTGTCGGTGCCTGCCTACTGGTGTGAGTCCATGGAATACTTCGCCGGGCGCAACGCCTGCGGCGTGTTCGACCTGACGCCGATGATCAAGCATCGTGTCAGCGGCCCCGACGCCCTGCCCTACCTGAATCGGCTGATGACCCGTGACGTCGGCAAGATCAAGCCGGGGCGCGTGGGTTACAGCGTCTGGTGCAACGAGCAGGGTCGGGTCATAGACGACGGTACCATCTTCCACCTTGAAGAGGGTGTGTACCGGATCTGCTCACAGGAACACCAGCTCGACTGGTTCCTGACCAATGCGCTGGGCTTCGACGTCACGGTGGTCGACGAAACCCATGAGGTTTGCGGGCTGGCGGTGCAAGGCCCGACCAGCTGCGCCATCCTGAAGCAAATGGGCCTGGCGGGTATCGAAAACCTGACGCCCTTTGGCATGGCGAGTTTCGACTTCGAAGGTACCCGGCTGATGATCTCGCGCACCGGTTACACCGGGGACCTCGGCTATGAGCTCTGGATCGATCCGGACCATGCCGAAGTGCTGTGGGACCGCCTGTTCGAGGCGGGCGAGAATCGCGGCATCCGCGCCATGGGCAGCCAGGCGCTGGACCTGCTGCGCATCGAGGCGGGCTTTATCCTGGCCGGTGCGGATTTCCTGCCGGCGCAGGAGGCGGTCCGCCCGACCCACACGCGCTCACCCTTCGAACTCGGCCTCGGTTGGCTGGTGCACTTCGACAAGGGTGTATTCAACGGCCGCCAGGCACTGCTGGAAGAGAAGAAGAATGGTTCGCGTTTCACCCTGGTCAAGCTCGACATCGACGGCAACAAGCCGGCGAAGGATTCCTTCGTTTACACCCCGGACAAGAAGTACGCCGGCACCGTTACCTCCGCCATGTGGTCGCCTTCGGCCAAGGCCAGCATCGCGCTGGCCTCGCTGGAGATGCCACATGGACAATCGGGCGAAGAGCTTCTGGTAGAAATTTACTACCAACGCGAGCTCAAGTGGAGCCGCGTGATGGCGCCAGCCCGGGTCGTCAAGGACAATTTCTGGGATCCGCCGCGCAGGCGCCAGACACCTCCGGCCGATTTCTAGGCCTCATTTGGAGCGCGCTGTGCGAAGGACTGTGGGAGCAGCTTCAGGAGCCGCTGCGGGAACGGCTTCAGCCGCGATTGACTATGCCACCCGACATTGAGAAGGAATCGCGGCTGAAGCCGCTCCTGCAGCCTCGGTCCATCGCAGTGCTCGGTGCCAGCGAACGGCCGGGTTCGGTCGGCCGGCGAACCGTGGAGAACCTGCTGCATGGCGGGTATGGCGGCCCCCTTTATGCTGTGAATCCCGGCTACGAAACCGTCCAGGGCATTCCCTGCTTCCCTGACCTCGCATCGTTACCCGAGCCCGTGGAACACGTCGTGCTGACCCTGGGAGACGCCAACGTCGAAGCCGGTCTGGACGCGGCGATAGCCCATGGGGCGCGGGCGGCGACGATGATGTCCAGCCTGGTGCTGAAGGACGACGAGCCGCCCTTGCTGCGAGACCGGGTTGCGCAGAAGATCGCGAGTTCCGGGCTGACCGTTTGCGGCGCCAACGGCATGGGATTCTATAATTTTGCCGACGGGGTCTGGGTCTGCGGATTCGACACCCGCAGCAATCACGTCCGGGGCGGCAACGTGACGCTGATCAGCCACTCGGGCTCCGGCATGTCCGGCATCATCGACTGCGAGGAGCGCATCGACTTCAACCTGGCCGTATCCACGGGCCAGGAATTGAGCGTGACGATGGACGAATACATGGACTGGGCCCTGGACCGGTCCGAAACCCGGGTGATCGGGCTGTTCATGGAAACCGCGCGCCAGCCCGGCGGCATGGCGGCGGCCTTTGCCAAGGCGCAGCGCAAGGGCATCCCGGTGGTCGTGCTGAAAGTGGGGCGGACCGATCTGTCTGCTCGCCTGGCCGTTTCCCATTCCGGCGCCATCGCCGGCCGTGACGACGCCTACCAGGCACTGTTCGATCGCCATGGCGTGCAGCGCGTCAAGGACATGGACGAACTGGCCACCACCCTGATGATGTTCGCCCAGCCACACCGCGTTGCGGCCGGCGGCCTGGTCAGCATCCATGACTCGGGGGGTGAACGCCAATTGCTGATCGACCTGGCGGACGACATGAAGGTCCCGCTGGCAGAGATCACCCCGAGCACTGTCCAAAGCCTGCGTGAGCTGCTGGACCCCGGCCTGCCGCCGGTCAACCCGCTGGATGCCTGGGGTGCCGGTGGCCCCGGCGCCAACGCGATCATGCGTGACAGCCTGGCGACCCTGATGGCCGATCCCCATGCCGCTTTGGGCGCCGTCGTGCATGACCGCGCCCCGCACGGCGCGCTGTACGAAGAATATTTCGACTACATGCGCGCCGGTCATGCGGCTTCCGGCAAACCCGTATTCCTGGTCTCCAACCGCCAGGGCAGCGGCAGCGACGCGGCGGCAGTGGCCGTGACCCGCGAGGGATTCCCGGTAGTGGACGGTTTGCGTTCATTCCTGGCCGGCGCTCGCTGCCTGATGGACTACCGTGATTTCATGGCGCGGCCAACCGTTGAAGTGGCGTCGGCGGACCCGGAGGCCATCGCCAAATGGCGGCCTCGCCTGGCTCGCGGCGAGGTCCTGGAGGAATACGATGCCGGCCGGCTGCTGCGCGATTTCGGTTTTCCGATGAATCCCGCACGGTTGGTTGAAAGTGAAGCCTCTCTGCTGGATGCTGCCTCCGGCCTGGATTTCCCTCTGGTTCTGAAAACCGCGGAGGCCGGAATTCTGCACAAGACGGACCAGGGCGGGGTTCATCTCGGAATTGGGACGGCAGAAGAACTGGCGCGTGCCTACCGCGACCTCGCGGCGCGCCTCGGCCCCAGGGCAATGGTGGCGCCGATGGTCAATGTCTCTGGCGCCGAGATGGTGCTGGGCCTGGTGCGCGATGAGCAGTTCGGTCCGCTGGTGATGCTGGGCTTCGGTGGGGTCAATGTCGAGACCATCCGCGACGTGGTCTACGCACTGCCCCCCTTCGACCGCTCCGGCGCACGGCGCATGCTGGGCTCGCTGCGGCTGCGGGTGCTGCTCGACGGGCTGCGCGATCGGCCGCCGGTAGACGTCGAGGCTTTTTGCGTGGCCGCCGAGCGGTTCTCTATACTGGCGGCAGAACTGGGCGACGTCATCGACGAGATCGACGTCAACCCGGTACTCGTGCACGCGACCGGCTGCATCGCCGTGGATGCCCTCGTGATCGGCAGCCGGAAGACCCCGAGAAATGATATCGTGGATCAGAAACCGGACATCCCCCAAGCATCCCGCGAGGTGACGCATGAGTCTCACTGACATTGAATCCCATGACCGGCAGCGTTGGCATGCGATTGCCGACCAGGCCCAGTCGAGCCTGGAAACCCGCTTGTTCATTGACGGCGAATTTTGCGACTCCGTGCAAGGCCGGAGCTTCGCCACCATCAATCCCGCGACTGGCGCCACGCTCACCAAGGTGGTCAAGGGAATGCCGGAAGACATCGACCGCGCCGTCGCCGCGGCCAAGGCCGCCTTCCGCTCCGGCTGCTGGTCCCGCATCGCGCCGCGGGAGCGCATGGACATCCTCTATCGCTTCGCCGACCTGGTCGACGAGCATGCAGAACAGTTGGCCGTGCTCGAGACACTGGACATGGGCAAGCCGATCGGCGATGTGGTGGGCGAAGACCTGCCGGCGGTCATATCCACCATCCGTTTCATGGCCGAAGGCATCGACAAGATCGAGGGTTCGGTGACCAACACCGATAACGATGCCCTGCACATGGTCATCCGCGAGCCGTTGGGGGTGGTCGGCTGCATCTCACCCTGGAACTACCCGCTTTTGATGGCGACCTGGAAAATCGCTCCCGCACTGGCCGCTGGTAACACCGTCGTATTGAAACCGGCCGAGCAGTCGCCGCTGAGCGCTCTGCGCCTTGCTGAACTGTTCACTCGCGCGGGTGGCCCGCCAGGCGTGCTCAACGTGGTAAACGGCATGGGTGAAACCGCCGGCAAGGCGCTGGCCCTGCACAACGACGTGGCCAAGATCACCTTCACCGGTTCTACCGAAGTGGGCAAACTGATCCTGCAGTACGCCGGCCGGTCCAACATGAAGCGGGTGGCGCTGGAGTGCGGCGGCAAGAGCCCACAGATCTTCATGGCCGATCTGCCGGACCTCGAAAAAGCGGTCGGCGCCGCCTATAACGGTGTGTTCGCAAACATGGGCGAAGTGTGCAGCGCCGGTTCACGGCTGCTCGTAGAACGTCCTATCTATGACGAGTTCATGGAACGCTTCATCGCCGATGGAAAGGAAGCTTACGTGCCCGGCGATCCGCTCGACCCTGAAACCAACATGGGCCCGCTGGTCGACCGGGACTCCCAGCAGCGGGTACTGAACATGATCGAGGCCGGCAAGCGCGAGGGTGCCAGGCTGCATTTCGGCGGCGCTGCGCCCACCGACCTGGAACGCGGCGCCTATGTCAGTCCCACGCTATTCGGCGAGGTACGCAATGACATGAGCATAGCCCGCCAGGAGATCTTCGGGCCGGTCGCCAGTGTCATCCCCTTCGATGGTCAGGAACAAGCGATCAGCATCGCCAACGACACGATCTACGGCCTGGCGGCCGGCATCTGGACCAGGGACCTCAACAAGGCCATGCGCATGGTCAAGGATATCGAGGCCGGCGTGGTATGGATCAACAGCTACGAAGACGGCGACATGACCCAACCGTTTGGTGGCTACAAACAGTCCGGTCATGCGCGTGACAAGTGCCTCGACAGCCTGAAGAGCTATACCCAGGGCAAGTCGGCCTGGTTCCGGTTGGATCCCGCCTGACGGCTAATGGACTTTTCGACGATCCATTACGAAAGCGAGGGCCCGTTGGCCTGGATCACGCTCAACCGGCCGGACAAGCTGAACGCCATCAGCAAGACCATGGTGACCGAGCTCAACCAGGCCATGGATACGGCCCTGCGCGACGACCAGATCCGCGTCATTGGGATCAGGGGCGAGGGCCGCGCATTTTCCGCCGGCTTCGACCTGGAGCCCCAGGGATCCCCTGACCGGACGCGCGCAGAGGAACTCGAAGCTTTGAAGCAGGAGCTGCGCGACGACTTCGACCTGATCATGCGATTCTGGGATAGCCCCAAGCCCACCATTGCAGCCGTCCACGGCTACTGCCTGGGCGGGGCGATGGAGCTGGCGCTGGCCTGCGATATCACGATCGCGGCCCGGGGCTGCCACCTCGGTGAGCCGGAGGTGAAGTTCGGCAGCGGTATCGTGGCGATGCTGCTGCCGTTCCTGTGCGGCCCGAAGCGTGCCAAGGAACTGTTGCTGACTGGCAACGACCGCATCAGCGCGGAGCAGGCGGAAGCCTGGGGCCTGGTCAATCGGGTCTGTGACGCCGACTGGCTGGTGCACGAGTCACGGGCGCTGGCACGAGAAATCGCGCGCAACGACCCAT
>Ga0209536_100014915_pt1 | contig 11118 bp, 7 predicted proteins | sample DeeMarSeWOR28_12_FD_187461 | JGI IMG/M metagenome (GOLD analysis project Ga0209536, IMG submission 187461) | Marine sediment microbial communities from White Oak River estuary, North Carolina - WOR-2-8_12 (SPAdes) (version 2) | ecosystem: Environmental > Aquatic > Marine > Intertidal zone >... | reverse complement strand
AGCGGACTGCGCGACACTATTCAGTGGTTACTCAACTCTGACGCCGGGTAAGTCATCTTCGGATGTGGCAAGGCTGAAAACAGGAATTTTGCTGACCACCGACGATACACTTCAGAGCCGAATTACCAAGAACCTTGTTCAGAGTAAGTCCTTGCCCGCGAAGTACGTCATCGGGCTAAAGGGCGGCGGCCTGGAGGGTACGGTTATAACATCGCGTTCCGGAGCGGCCGTTTACAATTGCACGATGAGCCTTAAGGAAAGAGGTAAAGCCGAGGACGTATCCAAAGCGGTGAATATCCTTTCCAGGGCCATCAGCAGCTGGACTTCCATGACCAAGGAGTCGGAAGGCCTGGTGGCTGTTCCGACGGAGCATAGTCTTCAGGCCAACATTATGGGGAGTTATGCAAACGCCGATATTACGCTGAGCATCCGGTTCAACGATATCGATCAGATGAATAAGGTAGACAAAAAGATCCGAACCACCGTTACGGTGAAAGATAAAGGATTAATTAATTTTCAGATTGAGGGCGGCATGCGAAGGCCGGCCATGAACAGCAGTGAACCGATCAAGCAGCTGTTTGAGACGATACGAACCATCAGTCAAAAACTCGATATCCGGGTTGTTGGGGAGCATCGATGGAGCTCCGCCGACATCTGTTTTGTCGATTCGAGCAAGCCCATGATTGATGGAATGGGGCCCCTCGGAACAAGAGTTAAGAGAGGGGATGAATATATTCTGAGTCATAGCCTTCTTGAGCGATCTACGCTCCTGGCATTGACTCTTCTTGAAATCGGCATGGAGAAAGAAGAGTGAATCTTTCCAAAATTGAGGGCGAATTCTGCCCGGAATCCAATGGTAAATTCTCAGCTGCTGAAAACGGGATGATTGCCTCGGCATTTCCCGAGGCCACGGCGGCGGGTATAGAAATGTTTCAGAGAGGCGGCAACGCCATTGACGCAGCCTGTGCCGCGGCCCTCTCACTGGGTGTCTGCGAGCCGCAATCAAGCGGTTTAGGCGGACAGTCGAGTGCCATTCTTCATTTCGGCGGCAAAACGATCGGCATCGACGGATCTTCCCGGGTTCCATCGCTGGCCCATATCAGCAGATTTAAAACGGGCGAAAGGACTAAGGGACACCGCGCAACCACGGTGCCGACAACCGTCGCTGTTATAGGCTACTTGAATTTCAAATATGGCAAGCTTGAATGGAAGGACATTATCCAGCCGGCCAGCAGGATTGCGTCCGAGGGCTATCGCATAACCGAGCTGCAGCATAGCCTGCAAAAGCGGGAACAGGATAATTTTTTAAAAATCCCCTCAAAAAGCGGCGCAAAATATTTTTTGAAAAACGGAACCGAACCCTATAATCCCGGGGATCTTTTCATACAACCGGAGCTCGCGACTACGCTTGAATATCTTGCCGAGCATGGACCGCGATCCTTCTACCAGGGGATGATCGCAAAGCGCATCGATGACGATATGCGTGCCAACGGAGGCTTCATGCGCGCCGATGATCTCGCCTTGATGCCGTGGCCCATTGAAAGGAAGATACTCAAACGCCACTATCGCTCCGTTTCAATCGTATCGGCCCCTCCGCCGGCGGCGGGCCGAACCCTGCTGCTGGTCATGCTGATGCTTCGGCAGCTACCCGTCAAAGTCATCCGTCGGGAATCGCCCCAGTTTTATCATTATTTCTCCGAGACCTTGAGGAAGGCATTTCTGTTCAGAACCCAGCGCCCGTTTGACCCCAACACTTTTTTCCAGATCTCCGACAAGAAAATGATAAACAGGGAGTTCGCCAAGCAGCAGGCTCGATCCATCCGGGACAGGATCGATCCGAATTTGCCGCTGGTCGATCCCCAGGAAGAGCAGGATGGCGAAACAACCCATCTTTCCGCCATGGACAGCGAAGGGAATGCGATCGGTATCACGCAGTCGATCGAATTATCCTATGGTTCGCGTACGGCTGCCGAGGGCCTGGGCTTCCTGTACAATAACTATATCCGCGCTCTGGATGTCAACGACCCGAGTCATCCGCACTATCTCCGCCCCAACGCCACGCCCTGGACCTCGGTGGCGCCCTCGATAGTCTTTTATAAAGACAACCCGTGGATCGTCATGGGAAGCCCGGGAAGCGAACGGATCTATTCATCGATTGCCCAGTTCCTTACAAACATCCTCGACAAGGAGCATTCCATGGACCGGGCGGTGGCAATGCCGCGGATGCACTGCTCCCTCGGGGGCAAAATAAGCATCGAGGCGGCCCGGTTCGATCCTGAAATCATTTCCTACCTCGAAGGGATGGGATATCAGGTTGAAAGAAAGTCCGACTTCGATTTTTATTTCGGAGCCATTCATTCGGTCATGAAATGCCTGACCCGCGATGGATTTCAGGGTGCCGCAGAAGTCCGCAGAGACGGGACCGCGGGAGGTCTGCAGTGAAGCCCTTTCCCGTGATGCTGTCCATTCCTCACGGCGGAAACAGGATACCCGTCGAACTCAAGGACAGGTTGCGCATCGGCCCGCAGGAGATCCTGGAAGACGCCGATGCTTTTACCCACCAGATCTACGACCTGAAGAGCAAGGTGCGGATGGTCCTGAAAGCCGATATTGCGCGAGCCTTCCTTGACTTGAGCCGATCCGTCTCGGACCTGCCCCCCCGCAATCCCGACGGCGTGATAAAAAGCCACACATGTTTCGGGAAAATAATCTACAAGGAGAACCGCCAGCCGGATCCTTCAGAAATCCCTCTCCTGCTGGATAAATACTACCAGCCGTACCACCGTCAGATTGAAGACATCACTCGAAGAGAAGGAAACGCCATCCAGCTCTGTTTGGACTGCCATTCGATGGCCGAAAAAGGACCGGCTATTTCGCCGGACAGGTGTAGAGAAAGACCCTTGTTCTGCCTGGGCAACCGGTTTGGTGAATCTGCTTCGGATGAACTGGTCTATAGACTGAAAAACTGTCTGGTAAAAGCGTTCGAACTTGGCAGTGTGGACGTGGCCGTGAATGAGCCTTTTGCGGGGGGATTCATCACACGGCATTACGGGAACAACCCACTTCCCTGGATACAGGTCGAAATGAACAGGAAATTGTATCTTCGACAACCCTGGTTTGATCCAGAGACCCTGACTCTCACCGACGAAAAAACCGCAGACCTGAATCGAAGATTTTATCTCGCTCTTGAGGCTTTCTTTTCCTGATTGTAAAGTAGTTGTTTATTAATTTATTGGCGAAATGTGTCCTATTTGTTCTGAGAACGAACACTTCATTCCAATTCTCAGATAGATAAGAGAAAAACCTCCAAAAACAAGGGTATGGAAGTAATAAGCAAACCTTTCCAAAAAAGCAACAAGAAGAGCAACTTCTGAATCGACACCCAAAACAGAATAAATCAAAAACATTGTGCTTTCAGTTAGCCCGATACCTCCTGGGATTGGAGAAATATCCGCGATACAATAACCTATAAAAACTACTATCCAAACAGTAAAAATGCTTACTCTCACTCCGAAGCTGAGAAACAAAAAATAGGAAACAAAAACAACAAGAATCCAGAATACGACAGAAAGAAGCGTTTTTATAAAAAAGGTTGTTTTTGTAGACCCCACAGCCTTAAAACTTTGGATAAACTTATTGATGCTATTTTCAAGCGCAAATATAAATGCATCCTTTGTAGCAAAACGTTCCTTAAAAAAATTGAAATGATACAACCGCGAAAATAACTTTGTAATGTTGGATCGTATGTTCTTTAGGAGAATAATAAATAGATATACAAGCAGGAAGGCAGCAATTCCCAGAATAAGAAAAATGAAAATCTTAACTTCAACCAATATCCTTATAAAGCTAATCAGGAAAAGAGCTGCAAGAAGAACAAAAACAGCAAACACCCCCAGATGATATACTTTGTCTCCTAAAACAACTCCTAAGATTATCGATATGGGCTTATTATACTTTTTTGATATAAAATAGGCTCTTACTGGCTCCCCGCCAACGGCAGCACCAGGAGTTATGGTATTGAAAAAACAGCCGGCAAGGAGAACCAGAAAAGAAAAAAAGAAACTGGTTCTAATAAGCTTGTTTAACGAATAACTGAACCTGAGATTCCATATCACAAAAGAAAGAGTAAAACAAAGGAATGCTATAACAAAAAAATGAATTTGAGAATCCTTCAACAAATAATAGACTTTAGATAAATCTATATCTTTAATAACAAAGATTGCACATAAAATGATAATGGCAGCAAACAGTACTTTAAGCTTTTTGTCCATAAAAACCAATAGGAAATAACATCCTGAATCTGATCAATTATCAAAAGAATTAATGATCTCAAGAATTCTGACCGTAGAATCCTTATAAGAAATCTCAGCAGCAGCCTTTCTGAGACGATCCTCCTTTTTCAAGAATTCACTGAAAAAACCATCATCTATTTTATCTAATTCCCCAACCAATCCAAATCCCATCTTATTCACATAATGAGCGTTCATTCGCTGTTCAAATGTTGCTTCGGGAAAGCAGGCTACAGGTTTTCCCAGGTGAGTGGTCTCACCGAATAACTGGTTTCCCGCCCTGGTGACTATCGCCCTGCAACTTGCCAAATCATTTACAAATATTTTGGGATCAAGAGATTTAAATTTGATATTCCCATAATTTACCCGTTTATCTTGAACTCCATAGATTATTGCGGGTATTTCGAGCCTGTTCAAACAACTTTCCAACTTTGGAGTGAACGCGTTAGGATGATTTAAATACACCAGAAAATGCCCGCCATTAGTAGACTTGGCGGCCTTTACTTCTTTACGTATAATAGGCCCCACAACTTCTACTTTTTTATTTTTGGGTTTCGCATAATAAAAGCTCGAAGCAATGATTTTATCAACCCCACCGGACAACAGAACAAGGAGCTTATAGGAATACCTGGTCAATGCTCGCGCAAAAAATTTTCCTGGAGGCACATCAACATCACAATATGCAATGATGGAGGCATGATCCAGGCTAATGACGGGAATACCCAACCTGTTCCCTGCGACTCTGGTCCAATTCTCAAAATCAGTCACAACGATATCAGGATCAAAATTCTTCATGTCATCATATACCCTCCTAAGGGAACCCGTCTTAATTCCCAAAGCAGCACCCCAAAAAAGTTGGCTGATGTGAGGTAAAAGGTTCCGTGCAGTCAACCAAAAAGAAGGTTGTCCATCCCCTGGATGGTAATGATTACTAAGAAAAGGAATTTTAGTGGCATCAAAACTGTTTTTCAGGAATTCATAAGCGGCACCCCCGGCAAAAATCCTTACCTTATGTCCCTGCTGAATCAGATGAGGAATTATAGCTAAAGCCCGGCTAACATGTCCCCTGCCATAACCCTGAATTCCATAAACAATTTTCATCTTGGTCTGTATGTCCTCTAGTAACCAACCACACCTAGAAGAGGTGGCTTTGGCCTGCCCCGTAAAACGGGGCGTCAATCGTATCTGTAACTTTTTCGTTTCCCGTTTCCCGTTTCCCGTTCTCAATAATGGTTTTCAACGGGAAACGGGAAACGGGAAACCCGAAACGGAATGAAACTCTTCACCAACATTCTCCCCGGATCGCCATAGCCTCTCGGGTTCACACTGCCTGAGGCCGTAGATTTAAACGGGGTTACGGAATCACTAATGGCCGACGATGTGCCCAGGGGCGTGCCTGCTCAAGTTGCGATGCCAGTCTAAAGAGGGTTGCCTCATCTCCGTATCTGCCTATGAAGTGAGTTCCAATGGGCAGGCCCTCAGCATTCCAGTAAAGGGGCACAGACATTGCCGGTTGGCCGGTCATGTTGCAGATCGGCGTAAAGGGTACGAATTCCGTAGCAACCTGCATTCCCGCCAGTGGATTCTCGGGCGTCGAAGCAAAAGATCCGAGCTTCAATGGAGGAGAACCAAGCGTAGGGGTCAGAAGCAGGTCATAATTATTCATGAATTCCGCAATTTGACGAGTAAGTATTTGATGGTACTGGACCGAGAGCAGATACTCCGAAGCTGAAACTTTTTTACCCATCTCATTAAGAGCATACGTGCATGGTTCGAGTTCCCCTTCGGCAGGAATACGACCGATTGCGTTGCTCATACTCTGAATCGTCCAGGCTACGCCCGATGCCCAGATTGCCATAAAACTGCTGGACATCATTTCGCCGTTAATTGCAGGAGCCGTATATACCACTTCGTGTCCTAAATCCATAAGTAGTCTGGCTGTATCTTCAACTGCGTCAATACAATCTTCGTGTACGGGCGTTCCGAGTGGCGCTTCATTAAAGAAGGCAATTCTGAGTTTTCCCGTGTCGGCGCCGATTTCCTCAATGAACGGCCGGTCTGGCGCAGGCGCACAGTATGGATCTCCCGACATGTAGCCTGAAGTTGCATCCAGTAAAAGCGCGCTGTCGCGTACAGTGCGCGAAACCGCATGCTCCACAACCAGACCGCTGAAAATATCCCCGAAATTGGGGCCCAAAGGATTGCGGGCACGCGTCGGTTTGAGCCCGAAAACGCCGCAACATGATGCGGGAATGCGAATGGAGCCGCCGCCATCGTTCGCATGAGCCATGGGGACGATTCCCGCTGCCACCGCAGCAGCCGAACCGCCGGATGAACCGCCTGTTGTGTAATCGGTGTTCCATGGGTTTCGCGCTGCACCTAATAATTCCGATTCTGTCGTAGGTAGGATGCCAAATTCAGGAGTATTGGTTTTACCGACGACAATCATGCCTGCGCGCCTATAACGGGAAACCAGTTCACTGTCCTGGTCCGGCACATAATCCTTCAGATATCTTGATCCCGATGACATAGGTACGCCCTTATAGGCCGCCAGCAAATCTTTGAGTAAAAACGGCACACCCGAAAAGGGCGCTTCCTTCAAGTCAGATTTGACTCTGGCCCGCGCATCATCGTACATCTTCGTGACAACGGCATTAATTTGGGGATTGATTTTCTCTATCAGGTCAATGACCGCTTCAACCAGTTCAACAGGTTTGATTTCCTTTTTCCGTATAAGTTCTGCCTGGGCGGTTGCATCGAACTTGTGCAATTCATTTGCGAGAGGCACTATAGAAACTCCTTTTGTTTGGAGAAAGGAACCATCATTATTTTACATCGTTCTTAGCGTGTTTGTAGAATTGAAAAAGCAAGCGATGGTGGAGTGAAATGTATAAGTCGAGAATCCACGATTTCCGGATTCCGGATTGCTGCACAACTGCAAAGTGAAATCTTCTATTCATTCCATATGTGAATCACCGTTCCTGTTTTCGTATTAGCTCTTTCAGGACTTAGAAATCAAAACTACTCATGTTGCCAATATACCCCCATAGATTGCATCGCAGTCAGATCGCCAGAAGCAATCCACCGAAGTAAAACCACATTCACGTAGTCTGTCAAAATGCCATATCAGGGGGAGGCCCTCTTCTACCCCACCTTCCCATCCTCCACTCACTCGCTTATGAATATTATTGATATCTATCCCCAATGCCCGGGAATATTGGTTCCAAAAACCGTCCCAGTCATTACTATCGGGCGTTGCTTCCCTGGCAAGTATTGTCGATTGATGCTTTTTCCAGGCCCGTTGAATCTCCGGCTGGTCGCTTCCGACATGGTCGGCATTCAAGAATATTCCGCCTGGTCGAAGGACTTGAGCAATCTGCTTGTACAAATCACCCAGTTCATCCGGCTTTAACCAATGAAGAGCAGTGGCAGAAATAACTGCGTCAAATGGAGATGGCACAGACTTTAACCAGGTCCTGTTCCTCAAATCAGTCAAAATCAAACGAACCCGACTTCCATAGGATTTCAACCTAGCTTTTGCAAGCCATAAAATGGCGGGATCAAAATCGATTCCAGCAGATATGGCGTGAGGGAAGTCTTCCAAAACTGAAACCATCAGACTTCCGGTACCACAGCCAAGATCCAGTACACTATTTACTGAGTGCTGTGTTTCCCTAATCAAATTGACAATGGTCCTAAGACGTTCGGTTCGTTTAACCAGATAATGCTCCTGCATCTGATCCCAACGTTTGACCCAGTATTGCCAATCCAAATCCTTAGGAGGTTTTATTTCCTGGAGATTTTTCATTTTCTTCGATTGTTTTTCGCAAAATCCAAGTTGGGGGGAAAATGGCCCACCCTGGAAACCTGAACCTTGATTCTAATTATAGAAGCCAGGTGCCGATGTCGAAAGGGAAATCCTGATCAATGTTGCAAGCGAAAAAATTCTAATGGAAGTGTAGGTTGTTTCGGGATTCAGAAGTATATTTTTTTCTAATTACAAGTGCGGATAACTGATTTTTAGTCCATAGACACACGTTCCCTCAGTTCTTCAAACCCGTATCATCAGGAACTGCTTCTAGCAATAACGGTCACCTAAGAGTACATTCACCGGATAATTTTCAGCCTTCAAAAGGCGTTACTCCGGAACCGCCATATACGTATTAATAGTCAATAAGGCCGACAGATTAAGGAGATACTCTTATGAGTAAGCAATTACAATATTGGGTGGTCGTTTTATGCGGTTTTCTTGTAGTTTTCTTTTCAACATCTCTTGCTGAAGATCAAACACCATCCAATTCTGAAGATATTGACAGGCAGGTTCAAAAATTTCTCGATAGCCATCGTTGGTCATGGCACGATGCGAACGTCCCGGAAGTGGATGGCAAGGCCCTTTACGATATCATCCTGCAGCATAAATATAAAAACGCTTTGGAGATCGGAACTTCTACAGGCCATTCTACTATTTGGATCGCCTGGGCATTATCGAAAACAGGCGGCAAACTGATCACAATTGAAATTGATAAATCCAAGCGCGATCAAGCGCTAGCTCATTTTAAGGAAGCCGGTCTGGCCGAATACATTGATTCTCGCCTAGCGGACGCACATGAACTTGTCCCCAAACTGGAAGGACCCTTTGATTTTGTTTTCTGCGACGCAGATAAAGACTGGTACAAGAACTATTTAAAGGCAGTTGAGCCGAAGCTGTCAGGGGGTGGTTGCTTTGCCGCACATAATGTTTCCGAAGTGGGAAATATCGATGGCGGGGGAGGACGCAGAAGGGGAGGATTCCGAGGTGGTTTTGGCAGAGGTTTTGGAGGAGGAGGCGGCTATTGGGTTAGCGACTTCCTCGAATATGCCCGAAGTTTTTCCACTCTTGATACGAAGGTTTTGCAACTGCAAGGCTCCCATGGAATATCGGTTAGCTATAAGAAAGCTTCAAAATAATCCATTGACATCGGCCCTATACCAACGCAGCCTGTTTCTGAAAAGCGTATATTGCTTCTATTCTTTTAATAGAAGGGAAAGCTCAACACTATTGTATTTTCGATTATCTCCCTGTTTTTTACACTCGTTCAGGCACGCCCAGGACTCTCTTTCTGGTTATTTATACCGTTCTCGGCCCGGGTGCCGTATCTGGTCTATTCAACCCTAACGCGCAAAATCCGGCGCCATCGAGCGATTCTGGAGCAGCCATTCCCTACTGAATGGGAGGCGATCCTCCAGTGCGAAATTGTCTTTTCCCGCGCTTTCGATCCCGAGAATCAGCAGCGTTTTCGCCGTGAGTTGCAGCTGTTTCTTGGGGAGAAACATATTACGGGAATCCATCTCGAACTGGACACCATAACCGGGGAATTTTCGGCGCTTGGAAATTATAACTCTTCGGTAAGCTGAAAATGTTAAACTTGCATAATCATCTACAAGCACAGGGTGTTTCTTGTTTTGGAGGCCTGAACTCCAGATTTTGCTTAAAAGGCGCAGGTTTAATTTATGAGGAGGTGAGTCAATGAATACACCTATGCATCGATTTAATTACACCAACCTGACAAAAGCGCAGATCGGTCAGAAACTCAAAACCACTGAATCCGGACCGGTGTGTGTATCCGAATTCTCGGATGCTCTCGCCGGAAAATCACTCAAAATCGTGACGGACGGCGGTCCGGTTCTGGACTATGCCTTTAAAGACAAGAACCGACTGACGCTCTCGGAAAACAGCGGCGCTCCTGTTGACGCGGGATACGGAGCGCTTACGCTGAAACAGATGGTCTTCTTCTCCCACATGATTCCCGGAGCTCAGAAAGGCTACAACGTATTCGTGGATCTCGACACGAATCTTGTCACTGTGTTTGAGGTATGGCTCTCCAGCGGCAGGAAAGAAAAGACTCTGTCAAACAAGGAGATCACAGTAGACGACAGGGAGGTTCAGCGACAGATATATTTCGGTTATGTCGAGGTCGCAGGTCAAAAACCGCCCGAAGAGCGTCATCACCTCACAAACAGGATCGAAAGCAAGGGAATGCACTGGAAACAGGATACGGGCATCGAGACCCTGGAATTCTATGCTTCGGTCGTCTCCACAAACTTCGTCGAACTGAGCAGACATGCGGACGACCTCAGCTACTGCAGCCCGTCGGATTATATACTGATCAACGACAACATGTTCATCTACGACAGGACCGAATGCGAATTTTCGGGAATCTTCACGCTCTTTGTCGCCGACCTGTTCACCGAGACCCAGGCGGGTGTGCGCCTCGGCTTCAACGAGAAGGACGAACTGGAATACTACATGTTTCGCGGAACCGGTAAGGTTGTCGGCCAGCTGGCCTATCTGGAGCCCTTTGACGATCATGGCGACGAGCTGATGGTTGTCCAAGCCGAATCGGACCCGCAAGCTCCGGGAAAAGGCCAGAGACTGGTCTACCGTCCCGTAAGAGATTTCGAACACATGACCGACGAAGAGGTCCACCAGGCAGCGCTGAAAAGCACCCGGGCCTTTGTCGACAATTCCGGTGCTCCACAGATGGTTACCGGAAACAATATGCCCTTCACCGATATGCTGGTCGGAAAGGAATTCACACTCCGCTACGACCGCGGCGGTCCCGTCCGGCACTACAGAATCGATGACATGTACAAACTCAGGTACCGGGAGGACGGGGAGTCTCAATGGCATGAGGAAGCCTACCGGGCCTATGAAGGGGACGAAAAGCTGGTATGGTTCAGTCATCTCCTGACCGACAGCAAGCCCAGAGCGAGCGTTCAGATCGCCCTGGATCTCATAAACGGCCTGACCACCTGCATACACTCCCATATGGGAACTAAATATTACGGC
>Ga0209536_100014914_pt1 | contig 11118 bp, 10 predicted proteins | sample DeeMarSeWOR28_12_FD_187461 | JGI IMG/M metagenome (GOLD analysis project Ga0209536, IMG submission 187461) | Marine sediment microbial communities from White Oak River estuary, North Carolina - WOR-2-8_12 (SPAdes) (version 2) | ecosystem: Environmental > Aquatic > Marine > Intertidal zone >... | reverse complement strand
GTTGTTTATCTCTCATCTTTCTTGCTTGTTTCGTTGCTCAGGTTTATTTTATTCCCAGAATGGATGTAAGTATGGCCATGCGGACAAAAACGCCGTTTCTGGCCTGATCAAAATAATAAGCATGCGGACTGGCATCCACGTCCGTATGAATCTCATTGACCCGTGGCAGGGGATGGAGTACTTTCATTTTCTCCTTGCAACCGTCAAGCATTTTCCGTCGGAGGATGTATGCATTCTTCACCCGTTCATACTCTATGGGATCTGTGAAGCGTTCCTGCTGCACACGCGTCATATATATGATATCAGCCTCGGAAAGATGCTGGGTGAGATCCTTGCTCTCAAAATAGGAGATACCCAATTTGTCCAGGTACAATAGGTAGGTAGGAGGCATCTTCAGTTCATCCGGTGAAATAAAGTAGAATGTCGGGTTGAATTTTGACATGGCCTGAAGCAGGGAGTGCACTGTTCTGCCGTATTTCAGATCCCCCACCATAAAGATCTTCAGATTTTCAAGGGTACCCTGTGTTTTAAGGATGGAGTACATATCAAGCAAAGTCTGTGTAGGATGCTGGTTTGCTCCGTCGCCGGCATTGACAATGGGTACTGAGGAAACTTCGCTGGCCAGCCGTGCACTTCCTTCCAGGGGATGGCGCATTACGATAAGATCTGCATAGTTGCTGACCATTTTGATGGTGTCGTGAAGGGTTTCCCCCTTGGAGGCGCTGGTGGCGCCGGAATCACTGAATCCAATGACTCTTCCTCCCAGTCCGTTGATGGCTGTTTCGAAACTCAGGCGGGTTCGGGTGGAAGGTTCAAAGAACAGCGTGGAGATCACGTAACCATTCAGGATGTCCTGTCTGGGTTTTGCCTCAAACTCTGCAGCCAGTTCAAGGATTCTCAGGTACTCTTCCTTGGTGAAATCTGTAATTGCAACAAGATTTTTGTTCTTCATGTTATGACTGTTTATTACGAAATTAATATAGTGACTAATTCTCTATTAGTGTTATTCTGCATCCGGTGATTTTTGAAAAAGTATCCAACACAAGTTCGGTATTTCGTGTCCATGAAAGCAGGGTGAGGGAGCACTCCAGATCAAACTTCTGATCTTCAACATCAAGTTGTCTGTCCTTTATCACTTTCATGACGGCATTCATCTGCTGGTAGCCAAATTCAAGCTTCAGGCGGTCAATTACCTGGCATTTGATGATATGGCTCCTGTCCAGTGCATCGGAGGCTGCACTGCGGTAGGCATTGATCAGTCCGCCCACCCCCAGTTTGGTTCCTCCAAAATAGCGTACCACCACCACTAGTGCGTCTGTAAGATCCCTTGAGACGATCTGGCCATAGATTGGTTTTCCACCGGTTCCCGAGGGTTCTCCGTCATCATTGACCCGGTAATTGCTTTTTCCGGGTCCCAGCCTCCAGGCATAGCAGAAGTGTCGGGCGTTGTGATATTTTTTCCGCAATTCGTCCAGATGATCCTTAATGGATCCTTCATGGCTGACAGGAAAAGCAAATGCCAGGAACCTGCTTCCCTTTTCTTTGTAGATCCCGCTTGCGGGTGATTTTATGGTCTTATAGGTATCACACATCTAGACCAGGGTAAAAAGTAAGAGGGCCAGCGCAGCGAGTACAATGCCCAGCCAGTTAACAGCTTTTAGTTTTTCCCTGAAAACCAATAAGCCTACCAGCACACTCAAGGCTACGATACTGATATTGTTGGCACCGAATATCACCGAGCTGTCTATCTGCTTTCCGGCTGGAGATCTGTAATGAAGGGCCCTGACCAGAAAATAGATTGAACCAAAATTTACCGATCCCAGCAGCAATCCCCAGCCCCAGGTTCTTGCTTTGGAGAATTGGATCCAGTGCTTTCTGTAAAATACGGCAGCTATCAGCCCTGAAATAAAAGCATTCAGAAAAAGAACTGCACTGAAAAGAGCGGTCTCATTGTCACTGACATAACGCTGCTGTGCCAGCTTTACCAGGGAGTCCACAAGCCCCATGCCCACAAAGAGAAGTAGGGGGATAAGAATCACCCTTCTGCCAACACCCGTTCCTTCCGGTTTATAGATTGTCAGCAACACTCCTGCCAGTGCAGTGAAGATGGCAATGGCTTTTAACAGGCTAAGCCGGTCACCGGCATCTATGACCAGGGAGAATACAATGGGAAAAATAACGGACATTTTACTGGCAACAGTGGTCACTGACAAACCTGCCTTTTTTGTGGACGATGCCACCAGGAAGAACATGACTATGAACATGATGCCGATGATGATACTGATGACCAGCCAGGGGGATGCGATTATGGAGGCCGGATCGGCCCCGCCCCTGTAAATCAATAGACCAAGAAGGGTCGCGATAAGGTAATTTATGACGATCACCGGGAAGGCGGGAATATGAAATCGGCTGAGGGTTTTGAATGTGACGAAGATGGCAGTGGAGGAGAGTATGCAGAGTAGGAGGAAGTGCATTCAAAAAATCAGGTTAAAAAAAACAGGTCCGCCTGGAACCTGTTTCTGTATGTTTCTACATTTTTAGTTTTTTCTCAATCTCGTCGACCTGAAGTCGGAACCGTTTATCTGTTTCAATGAGGTTATTTACTGTTTTGCATGCATGCAGTACAGTGGCGTGGTCTTTTCCCCCGATCTGGGATCCAATGGTGGCAAGCGAGGATTTCGTGAGGGTTTTTGAAAAGAACATTGCCACCTGGCGGGCCTGTACGATCTCCCTTTTCCGGGTCTTTGACTGAAGTTGTTCCAGCCCGATATTATAGTAATTGCATACCACTTTCTGGATATAGTCGATGGAGATCTCTCTCTTGGTGCTCTTGATGAGTTTATCGATCATCTCCTTGGTCAGGTCCAGGGTGATCTCCTTTTTATTGAGTGTTGACTGGGCAAGCAGGGAAATGAGCGCCCCTTCCAGTTCCCTTATATTATCTGAAATATGCGTGGAAATGTATTCCAGTACCTCCTCCGGCAATTCGATACCGTCGTTGTAGGTCTTTTTCTTCAGAATGGCCATCCGGGTTTCAAAGTCCGGCACCTGAAGATCTGCTGAAAGTCCCCACTTGAACCTGCTGAGCAACCTGGATTCCATTCCCTGCAGTTCCACAGGAGGCTTGTCCGAGGTCAGGATCAGTTGCTTGCCGCTCTGGTGCAAATGATTGAAAATATGGAAGAAGGTATCCTGAGTCTTTTCTTTTCCTGCAAATTCATGTACATCATCGATGATAAGCACATCAATCATCTGGTAGAAATGCAGGAAATCATTCTTATTATTGTTCCTGATGGCGTCCACGAACTGGGTCTGGAACTTGTTTGCATTTACGTAAAGGACCGTCTTGTCGGGAAATAATTCTTTGACCTCAATTCCGATGGCCTGGGCAAGATGGGTTTTTCCAAGACCACTGTCTCCGTAAATCAGCAGGGGATTAAATGCAGTGCCACCGGGATTCTTGGATACGGCAAATCCTGCAGAGCGGGCCAGCCTGTTGCACTCTCCCTCAATAAAGTTGTCAAATGAGTTCTCCGGATTCAGCCTGGGATCAATATCCAGCTTCTTCAGTCCCGGAATTACGAATGGATTCTTAATGGTATTCTCACTGCCATCCAGTGGTACCGTAACCGGGGTGTTCTTGATCTCCTTGGTACTTTTGGCTGGAAATTTAACGGTATATGGCTTGCTGTTGTTGTAAGAGTTATTCTGCATGACCACGTTGTACTCCAGCTTGGCTTCCGGCCCCAGCTCCTTTTTAATGACCTTTCTGAGTATGTCTATATACTGTTCTTCAAGATATTCATAAAAGAACGGACTGGGAACCTGAATGGTCAAAATGTCATTTTCAAGCTTAAGTGGAACTATCGGCTCAAACCAAGTGCGAAAACTTATTGAGGGGACATTGTCTTTGATAACATTCAGACAATTGTTCCAGACACGCTCATGCATTTCAAACGGTGATTTAGGTTAGGTAACTTCGATTTCAGCTTATGGGGTTCCCGAAACAAAGATTGTCAAAAAAAAAGTAAAAAAAAAACTTCGGGAGACTTGAAAGTTTCAGAACAATTATATTGTTTTTAAGCTCAATTATTTATAAAGTGAAAAAAAATGTAATTTTTATAAGTGACTGATAATCATATGGATATATGAAATGCTTTTTTATTCTAACTTAATGAATTGTTAATTAAACCTTTAGTTCGGCCAATTCAATATTTCATTTAATAGAAGGTAATTTTCCATGTTGTTTTTGAACCTAAAAATGATACTTTTTATCAAATTTTTAGGGTCCGGAATTCCTGGTTTCGGAATATTTGCTGCTGTTATTTTCCAAACACGGAAAAGTGGATATAATCTTCGGGATTTTCATTCAGATCACTTACCAGGCTGTCAAGGCTGACAACTAGATTCTGAAGCTGTACGTAAAGTGTGTCGGAATATAAAAGTCTGCCCACACTTCCTTCGCCGGAGTTCAGCTGATCCATGAGCTCACCGATGGTTCCCGCTGTTCTTGAGAGTTCCCCGGCTATCCGGTCAATACCCGCACTATCTATGGCTTCGCTGATGGAGTTGAGATGGACCACCAGGGATTTAAATTCCTCTTCCTGAGATTCCAGCATGGAGCTAAAGCTCTCCAGACTGTTAAAACTGTTGTACAGGGCCCCGCCGGGATTCAGGGAGGATGCCAGGGAAGCGGATATTTCCCTCAGATCTTCCAGTGTTCCGGGTATAGCTTCGGATTCCAGTAGAAGATCAATCTTGTGGACCACGCTGTCCAGGGATTGGGAAAGCGCGCCGATCTGTTCCATGACCGGCATAACCTGTGAACTAATGCTCGTGAATACATCGCTTTCACTGGCCGCAAGCAGGGTGTCATTGTGTTCCATGGGGGTCCCTTTGCCGGGGGATTCAATGCGAACGGCCCTGGTGCCCAGAACATCTGCGCTAAAAAGTATGGCGGTGGATCCGCCGTAAACAGGATATTTATTTTCAACGCGCAGTGTCACATGAACAGGTCTTGCCAGCTCCTGCTGAAGTTCTATATTACCAATGTATCCTATCTTTATCCCCTGCATGAAAACAGGTGAGGATTTTTCCATTCCGCCTGCGTCCTCAAAATAGGCATGAAGGGTGTAGTCGCCATTCAATATGTTCCTTCCTTTCAGGTAATTTATCCCCCAGATCAAGATGGCCAGGGTGGCAATGCCTATAAGACCGATTTTAGCTTCACTGCTGATTTTCATATTAGTTGTTTATTTCTTCCAGAGCCTCGCTCAGCGGTATAATCTTTCCACTCTTGGATGCTACCACGAAGGCGTCAGGGTAATCCGTTTTAACTTCTTTGCATTTCTCAAGTGCCGAATGATAATCCGGTTCCTTCCCAAAAAGATACTTGTACCACCTGCCGTCCTGGATGACCATTACCTCTTTGTATCCTTTGAAGGATGACGGGGCTGTGTCAACCTTAGTCTTGGACGAGGCCAGCTGGATGCTGAAAACAACCTGTCCGGGTTTCAGCCCATTTGAATCATTTTCAGAAAGGCTTTCTGCACCGGCGGCCACTTCATCGGCCACAATTACGGTCAGGTTGCTTTTCCGGTCTATTTCCTCCTTATAATCTCTGAACCCGCGATAGATTGCGGAGGCAATGATGTCCTGTCCGTATTCACTCAGCAGGTAGCGTTCTTCATCGCTATTGGTGATGAAACCGGTTTCAACCAGAACACCCGGCATGGCTGTCTGTGCAAGAACAAGTAATCCCTGTTCCCGCACACCCAGGTCCTTTCGGTTGGCCCGTTCTCTGAACTGGCCCTGAACATAATCTCCAAACTGAATGCTCTGCTTGAAATAGGTCTTCTGCATCAGGGAGAACATGATATAGGATTCGGTGGATTTGGGATCAAAGCCCTCATAGGTGGTCTCATAGTCTTCTTCCAGCAGTATTACGGAGTTCTCCCTGACGGCCACATCAAAGTTCTCATCAGCTCTATGCTGACCAAGAACCAGGGTCAGCGTGCCCTGCACACTGGGTTTATGGATAGCGTTGACATGTATGGATACAAATAGATCCGCCTCAGCTTTGTTGGCAATTTCGGCACGCTTCCAGAGCTCCACATAGACATCTGATTTTCTGGTATAGATTACTTTTACACCGGGAATGTTTTGTTCTATATAATTCCCCACTTTCAGGGCAATGGCAAGGGTGATATCCTTTTCCTTTGCTGTTTTACCCACTGCCCCGGGATCCCTTCCTCCGTGCCCTGCATCTATGACCACTGTCCGGATCCCCTTGGGGGGGTCTTCCGGCGCATTTCCTCTTGTTTCGGGATACAAAAGAAATGCTATAAATGTTGATACTAGAAGGATATGAAATAAACGTTTTATATTTATTGGCATTACCTTTGCGTTTATGACAAAAATATAAGTTTATCCATATTGCTTTACGCTCGGATTAGGATATTTATCATCATCTTACTAACTGTTCTGACATGCAATGTATTGCATGCTCAGGAGCCGGATTCTGCGGTAGTGGCCGACACCATGGATCTGAATACATTCTACGAATCAGTGGTGGACAGCCTGATGCAGGCTGACACGCTTAGCACTGATACCCTGATGGGACCGGAGCCCATGGGAGGGGAAATCCAGGCAGAGGTCAGGTACAGTTCGAGCGATTCGCTGATCTTTGCCCTGGATGGCGGTTCGGTTGAGTTATTCGGGAACGCCCACATCGAATATGAAGACATCACCCTGGATGCTGCATATATCCGCTATGAAATGGACCTGAATCTGGTTATAGCAAACGGGATGCCTGATTCCACCGGTGCCATGGCGGGAAACCCGGTGTTCAAGGATGCCAACAACTCCTTCGAATCCAAAACACTGAGGTATAATTTCAAGACTCAGAAGGGTTATATCGAGGAGGTGATCACCGAGCAGGAGGGAGGTTACCTTCATGCCAACCAGACCAAGAAGCAGGATAACGGACATGTGCACCTCAAGGATGGCAAATATACCACCTGCGATGCCGAGCACCCTCATTTTTATATTGCCATTACCAAAGGCATCAGCATGCCGGGTGATAAGATTGTCTCTGGACCTGCATATCTTGTACTTGCAGATGTGCCGCTTCCCATTGGTCTGCCTTTTGGATTTTTTCCCAATTCCAGGACTAAGACATCCGGCATACTGATACCCAAATACGGAGAAGAGGCCAAGCGGGGGTTTTACCTCAGGGAAGGAGGCTATTACTTTGCCATGAACGATTATATGGACCTGCGCGTGACGGGCGATATTTATACCAACGGTACCTGGGGTGTAAGGCTGGGCAGCAATTACAGATGGAACTACCATTTTAACGGGAACCTGAACCTGCGCTTCTTTAAAAATGTTGACGGCTACAAGGACGTTCCCGAGACATACTCCGTCAGCCGGGACTATGCCATTGGCTGGAGCCACGGCCAGGACTCCCGGGCAAACCCCAATTCTTCTTTCAGGGCAAGTGTGAACCTTTCCAGTTCCTCATACGATAAGAATCATACAAGGAACATCAACAGTGTAATGAGAAACACCAAGCAATCCAGTATCTCCTATACCAGGTCCTTTCCAAACAGCCCCATTAATTTCAGTGCCTCCCTGAACCATTCGCAGAACTCCAGCAACAAGACGGTGAATATGGTCCTTCCCAAGATCTCCATGAACATGTCCAGGATCACCCCCTTCAAACGAAAATCGGGCACCGGCCGAAAACGCTTTTATGAAGATATCCAGTTGAGTTATACCAGTTTGCTTGAGAACCAAATCAAAACCTATGACACGCTCTTGTTTACCAGCCAAGTCTGGGACGATATGAAAAATGGATTTAAACACAATATTCCTCTGAGCCTGGCCATCAAACCATTCAGGAAATCTCCCCTCTTGCAGAGTTTTTCCATTACACCCTCCATTAATTATAACGGGATGCTCTATACCAAGCAGACGGAGTACTATATCTATGACTACCAGTATGAATATGATGATCAGGGAAACCTCATTTCCCAGACTGCCCTGTTTACGGATACCCTGATCAACAAAATATCCTACGCTCATTCCCTCTTTCCCAGTCTATCAGCCGGACTGGCACCTAAAGTGTACGGTAGGTTCACATTTAAGGGAAAGGGCAGGATGGAACAGATAAGACATGTTATGACCCCGACCTTCGGCTTTTCCTACGTGCCTGATATGAGTTCCATCCAACCGGATTATTACAGGAACCTGGTGGATCCGGAAACCGGGGACACCCTGAAAAACTATTCCATCTATGAAAGCCAGATCTACGGTACGCCCACATCAAGGGGTGCTTCCGGATCACTCAGTTTTTCCCTGCGCAACAATATCGAGGCCAAAATGCGTCCCAAGGCCGATACCATTGATGAGCTTGAAAAGGTCAAGATCCTGGAAAACCTTAGTTTTAATACCAGTTACAATCTATTTCATTCCGATACCCTGACGCCCGCATGGTCACCGATTACATTCAATGGCAACACCAAGATCTTCAAGGAAAAGCTCAACATTAGCTTCAGAGGTTCAATGGACCCCTTTGGATATGATGAAACACGCAGCCGTACGAGGGAAACCTATTTTTCACAGACAGGCAAACCCCTGCGCTTGACCAACGCAAGTATCTCGGCAGGATTCAGTCTGAAATCCAGAAAGGAGAGCAGCGGAAGCAAGGGGGGACAGGAGGATCTGGATAGCCAGTCTCAGTTGAATAATGAGAATATGGCAGGTGAAGATCCCATGGGATATTATGATCCCAATGTGGAGGAGTTCTATGGTGATTACGTGGACTTTGATATCCCCTGGTCCCTCCGCATCGATTACAGCTTCAGCTACACCAAGCCAAGGGATGATGCAAACATCGTTCAGACCATCAGGGCTTCCGGAGATTTCAGCCTGACCCCCAACTGGAAAATAGGCTTTAACACAGGTTATGATATTGACAAGAAACAGTTTACCACAACCAACCTGAGCATATACAGAGACCTGCACTGCTGGGAAATGCGGATCTCAGTGGTGCCTTTTGGAAACTATAAGTCCTACAACTTCCAGATCAACGCCAAATCCTCCATACTTCAGGACCTGAAGTACAACAAGAGGAAATCCTGGTACGACAATTTCTAGGATTGTTGTCAGATATATCCGATCATCCCTGAAACCGAGTCTGCGAGCTCGGCGAAGCCAAACCTTTACTGCCTAAATGTTTGTAGGCGATTTCAGGGCTATTCCTAACAAAAAAAGGGTGTCCATCGGGCACCCTTTTGATATAGATCACTTGCTTATTTTATTCGGAAACGATCTCGAATGGAATATCCACCAGTACTTCCTTATGGAGTTTTATGGTGGCCGAGTAACTTCCGATCTCCTTGATCAGATCGTCCTTGATGGAAATGTTCTTCCGTTCCACATCAAATCCCTTTTCGATCAGAGCTTCTGCAATCTGGATGGTGTTTACGGAACCGAAGATCTTACCCTTGGTACTGGTCTTGGCCCCTATGGTCAGGCTGACTTTCTTAAGTTCTTCTGCCTGTTGCAGGGCAGCCTCTTTCAACTGTGCCTCTTTATGGGCGCGCTGGCGCAGAATCTCTTCGTGGACCTTTTTGTTCCGTGCGGTTGCGTTGATGGCATATCCCTTGGGGATCAGGTAATTCCTGGCATATCCGTCCTTCACGCTAACGATGTCGTCCTTATGTCCCAGGTTGGGCATGTCCTGTTTTAAGATCACATTCATTTCTCTTCCTCCTTTTACTTTAGCATGTCAGTTACATAGGGAAGCAGTGCCAGGTGGCGCGCACGTTTGATGGCCACTGCAATCTTTCTCTGAAACTTCAGCGAAGTACCCGTAAGGCGCCTCGGAAGAATCTTTCCCTGCTCATTCAAAAACTTTTTCAGGAACTCGGGATCTTTATAGTCGATGTACTTGATGCGGTTCTTTTTGAACCTGCAGTACTTTTTCTTCTTAATCTCTACCGTCGGTGGAGTTAAATATCTGATTTCTGAATTATCCTGTGCCATTACTCGTCCTCCTGTTTTTGTTCTGCTGATTTTCTTGCTCTTTTCTTATCTGCATATGCCACCGCATATTTCTCCATTTTCATGGTCAGAAAGCGAAGGATGCGCTCATCCCTGCGGTATTCGATTTCAAGCTTGGCGATCAGGCTGGGCTCTGCCCTGAACTCGATCAGATGGTAGAATCCGGTGGATTTCTTTTGAATGGGGTAGGCCAGTTTTTTCAGCCCCCAGTCTTCCTCATGCACGATCTCACCCTTGCCATCGGTGATGATCTTCTTGAATTTTGCAACCGCTTCCTTCATCTGGCTTTCAGACAAAACGGGAGTAGCAATGAAAACGGTCTCGTATTGATTCAACATGTGATTAAATTTAGTTATTAAAAAATCGAGTGCAAAAGTAGAAAGTTTTTGAATAACAGCCAAAAAAGAAGATTACTTTTCTTTATCTTAGCAGGCGCTTATGGAGAAATTTATTGTTTCAGCCAGGAAATACAGGCCCTCGAGTTTTGTGGATGTGGTCGGACAGCCCTCCATAGCCATAACACTAAGGAACTCAATCACAAATAATCATCTGGGGCATGCCTACCTGTTCAGCGGTCCGCGCGGGGTCGGTAAGACAACCTGCGCGCGGATCTTTGCCAAAACAATCAATTGCGCCAATATCTCTGATAAAGGAGAGGCCTGTAACAAGTGCGAATCCTGTCTCTCCTTTAACGAGAACCGCTCCTACAGCATCCATGAACTGGATGCGGCCTCCAACAATTCGGTGGACGACATACGGACCCTCACGGAACAGGTAAGAATTCCACCGCAGATCGGCAGCTACAGCATCTATATTATAGATGAGGTTCATATGCTATCACAGTCGGCATTTAATGCCTTCCTGAAAACCCTGGAAGAACCGCCTGCCCACGCCGTATTTATCCTGGCTACCACCGAAAAACATAAAATCATACCAACCATCCTGTCCAGGTGCCAGATATTTGATTTCAACCGCATCAGAGTGGAAGATGCTGTGAACTACCTGAAACAGATTGCCGGCAAAGAGAATCTGGAGTATGAGGAGGAT
>Ga0209536_100014913_pt1 | contig 11118 bp, 9 predicted proteins | sample DeeMarSeWOR28_12_FD_187461 | JGI IMG/M metagenome (GOLD analysis project Ga0209536, IMG submission 187461) | Marine sediment microbial communities from White Oak River estuary, North Carolina - WOR-2-8_12 (SPAdes) (version 2) | ecosystem: Environmental > Aquatic > Marine > Intertidal zone >... | reverse complement strand
TACCATACATTTTATCTGCGAGAGGTACTGAAGTAAATGTAATTTTAAAATTTCTTCTGCCGAGAAAGCTGATGTTAAAGGCAATTAAAAAATCATTTAGAACAATTACGGTGTCTAACAACTTAAAGAAATGTATTCTCGATTATTATCATGACCTTAATAATTTGATTGTCATTCCAAATGGGGTTGATAAAGAATCATTTTCTTATATTCCACATTTATCCCAACACCGCAAACAGAAAAACAGTAAACGTATTTTAATGGTTGGGAATTTAATAAAACAAAAAGGGCAACATTTATTAGTAGATGCTTTGAAACGATATGAAAATTATAATCCTGCAATAAGGGTATACTTTGTTGGTATGGGGGAACTTTCTTCGTTTATAAAAGCCAATTCAATATTGGCTAATGGAATACGTTTGATATATCTTGGTTTTATACCCAATGATTGCCTTGTAAATATTTATAATAAAATGGATCTGTTTTGTCTTTTAAGTGAAAGTGAAGGAAATCCAAATGTTGTTTTGGAGGCTTTGGCTTCTGGCCTTCCGGTTCTGGCAACAAATGTTGGTGACCTTAGTAGTATCATTAATGAAGATAACGGCTACATTTTAGAAAGTAGAGATATCAAAAGCATTCTAAAAGGATTGGAATTTTGTCTTAATAAAAACTGGGATAGAGAAAAAATCAGTAAATCTGTGAATTCGTTAAGTTGGGAAGTTACTGTTAATAAAATAAATACCATTTTTTCAGAATTGGTATCATATCATAAGATAGCAAATTAGTAAATTAGGTGACATGTGAATATTTTACACGTTTTGGATCATTCCATCCCTCTATTCAGCGGTTATGCTTTCAGAAGTAACTATATAATTACCAATCAACGGGAACATGGATATAAACCATTTGTAGTTACTTCTATTAAACATGTTGAAAATACTAAAGATATAAAATCTTTTGAAGTAATTGATGGTATTGAATACTACAGGGTTTGGTTTCAGAAAAGTAAATTAACTTTTATACCATTTCTGAATGAACTTTTTGAGATTTATCATTTAAGAAACAAAATAATACACCTTAGTAGCATAAAAAAATTTGATATAATACATGCACATTCACCTTCGCTAAACGGTTTGGCTGCATTGTGGGCGAGTAAAAGTCTTAAAAAGCCTATAATCTATGAAGTCAGGGCTTTTTGGGAAGATGCTGCAGTGGATCTGGATTCATTTAAATATAATTCTCTAAAATATCGTATTAGTAAATTTGTAGAAACATGTTTATTAAAAAAAGTTAACCATATCACCACAATATGCCATGGGCTCAATAATGATTTGATCAAGAGAGGTATTGATCAGGATAAAATTACCATAATTCCTAATGGCATTGAAATAAATAAATTTCCTTTGTTAAAGACAAAAGATATGAAATTGATTAATAAGTATGATCTGAGTAACAAATTTGTGATAGGTTTTATCGGCTCATTTTATCATTATGAAGGTATTGATGATCTTATTCATCTCATGAGCATGTTAAGAGAAGATCCTAGCTATAAACTTTTGCTTGTCGGTAGTGGGCCGGTATTTCCCAAAATCGAATCCTTGGTACGTGCAAATAAGCTGAGTAATGTTGAATTAATCGGAAAGGTTAATCATGCAGAAATAATTTCTTACTATTCAATAATGGATGTACTTGTTTATCCCAGAAAAAGTATAAGACTTACAGAATTAGTAACACCCCTAAAACCATTAGAAGCCATGGCATTAGGGATACCTGTAATTGGTAGCGATATAGGTGGTCTCAGAGAACTTATTAACCATGGTGTCACAGGTTTACTATTTAAAAGCGGAGACCTGATTGATTTGAAAGAGAAAATTATATCTTTGAGAAATAATTCTGATTTGCGATTTATGTATATTAATTCTGCCAGGAAGAACATAGTTGAAATGAGAGACTGGAAAAATATCACAAGAGACTATCACAAGATTTATAATTCAATAAGTACTTGATATATAAATATTCTGCTTAGTAAAGAACAAAATTTTTGCACAGTTTGTTGAAGCGTTTTCTGTTTTATGTAAAACATTAAGATGGCTTCTGTCAAATCCTTTATTGGGTTTATTGGGATAAAAATCTGATAAAGAAATTAAAAGAAAATGCATATTAAACAATCATTATCAAAAATACTATTGGCAAAATATTAACCGACAGATAATTAAAATCGATAGCAATAATTCAGAATAAATTAACCTGTATGAATCTGTTGTTTTAAGTGTGTATAACAGGTTTCATTTTTCTTGTTAAAAATTAACCAATGTCAGAAGAAATAATTCGCAAAACTTATTCATCCATTTCATATCGCATGATTTTTCAAATTATGCAGCAGATAACTGTATTTATTCTCGCCATTATTTTGGCGCGACTTTTATCTCCTGCAGAGTTCGGTATCATCGCTCTTGCTAATCTTGTCATTCATTACGCCAATAATTTATCTGATCTCGGATTTACAAACGCCCTGGTGCAGAACAAAAATATTGAGGCCATACATATAAATTCGGTTTTTACAATCACTTTTGTAATATCACTAATTCTGGGTATAGCTACATTTATGAGTGCTGATTATTTGGCATCATTTTTTAAAAATGAAAATTTAAATTCAGTCTTAAGATGGATGTCCATATATTATATGATTACCTCCTTGCATTATTTACCGATGGCCATATTGAGAAGAAATTTAGAATATAAATTTATCTCCATTGCCGAGTATATTCAATCCTTGGTAAATTACGCGGCTACCATTGCGCTGGCTTATTATGGTTTCAGCTACTGGTCTATTGTATACCCTACTTTATTTTTCACATTGATTTGGGGTTTCATATACATGTACAGAGCAAAATGGCTGCCAACATTTAGATATAATCATCATTGCATGAAAGAAATTTACTCCTTTGGTTTTTGGAGTTTCATCCGTGCCCAATTAGGCATGTTGATATCTAAAGTGGATTATTTTGTAATTGGAAAATTTTTACCAGTAAGAGATTTGGGTGTATATGAGAAATCATTTGAACTCACCGAACGGGCATTTCGTGGAATCAGCATGCCTTTAAATACTGTGTTTTTTTCAAGTTTTAGCCGATTACAGGAAAATCGGGAGACACAACATTCCCTTTTTATTGATGCGGTAAAGATGCTAATGGTTTTAACATTACCAATACTTTTGGGTTTGATTGCGGTCTCCAGGTATTTTGTGCATGCACTGCTCGGTGAGGTCTGGCTTGATGCCGTAATTCCGCTTAGACTGCTTGCTTTTTCAGCCTTATTCAGATTTTCTGGAGGTATCATATCGACTTTAAATATTGCAAATGGCAATTACCGACAACAAACCCTTAGTGATATGATCAGCGCTATTGTGTTTATAATACTATGTTTCTCTCTGATATATCAGGGTATAAATGCTATAGCCTTGTCTGTTATTATTTATTCAATAATAAATTTTTTCTTGAGTGCAATTATATTAAAAAAATCAATTAATATTGGAATTATTGTCATATTAAAAGCATCAATTTTTCCTCTGGCCGCTGCCGGCATCATGTTTCTGATCGTCAGCATATTAGCTGAGACTTTTTTTCAGGAGACCGATTCTGTTTTTAACTTTATGATGATCGTGACGGTCGGAATATTAACATATATCCCGATTATATTGGTATCAATAAAACTTGGTAAATTCAAACTGAGCTTCAGTTTTAAAAATATCAATGGGTAAACTCATCGTGGTACGTAAAATACGGAATTTAAATTAATAAAAGTTATGGAGAGAAAGAACATATGCGTGTATTGGTAACCGGTCACAAAGGATTTATCGGAACAATTCTTATCCCCCTTTTCCTGAAGGATGGCCATGACGTGGTGGGTTTGGACAGCGATCTATATCGCCGCTGCACTTATGGATCGGGAATGACGGTAATACCTGAAATAATCAAAGATGTACGTGATGTGGAAAAAGAGGATCTGAACCAGGGTTTTGATGCCATCATTCATCTGGCTGCTTTGTCCAATGATCTGTTAGGTGATTTAAATTCCCAGCATACAATGGATATCAATTATTCTGCAACCCTGAGAATTGCTGAAATAGCAAAGGAAATTGGCGTTAAGCGTTTTCTGTTTGCGTCATCGTGCAGTATGTATGGAGCCGCAGGCGAAGCTGTACTGGATGAGAGCGCACAATTCAATCCGGTAACCACATATGCTGAATCCAAAGTCAAGTCAGAGGCGGAACTGCAAAATTTAGCCGATGATCATTTCAGTCCGACCTATCTTCGCAATGCCACTGCTTACGGCGTTTCACCCCGTATTCGATTCGATGTTGTTGTGAATAATTTAACTGCCTGGGCATATACCACTGGAAAGATTTTAATGAAAAGCGACGGCACACCCTGGCGTCCCCTAGTGCACATTGAGGACATCTCAAAGGCATTTTTAACCCTGATGAAGGCACCGCGGGAAAAGGTTCATAACCAGGCTTTTAATATCGGTATCAACAGTGAGAATTACCAAATCAGGAAGGTGGCTGATTTCGTGGGTAACGTGGTGCCAGACTGTGTCATAAGTTTTGCCAATGATGCCAGCCCGGATTTAAGAAATTATCGAGTAAACTTTGACAAATTTCACCATGCTTTTCCTGAAAACGGATTGAACTGGACTGTGCCCTCAGGAATCCGGCAGATATATAATTCCTATAAAAAAATAGGATTAAATGCAGAAGATTATGAAGGTATCAAATATAAACGGATTGCACATATTAAACATTTACTCGCCTCCGGTGCCCTTGATGAAAGTTTGCGTTGGGTGTATTAGTGTTTCTCAACGAGTCTAAATTTTGAAAGGATTATTTAACAATGTCATTGAAATGCAGATTTTGCGACTCCAAGACAGATTATGTATTTGCTGATTTAGGTATGCATCCTCCCTGTGAAAGTTATGTACCACCGGAAAAAAATAACAGTATGGAGCCCTTTTATCCGCTGAAGGCTTACGTTTGTCCCAACTGTTTTCTGGTGCAGCTGGATGAGTATATATCACCGGAGGAGATTTTTACCGAATACGCTTATTTCTCATCTTATTCCGACGATTGGCTGGCACATGTAAAGCGTTATTCAGAACTTATGATAGAACGATTTCAACTTTCTGATAAGAGTAAGGTGGTTGAGGTAGCTTCCAATGACGGCTACTTATTACAATACTTTGTCGCAAAAGGAATCCCGGTCTTGGGGATCGAACCGGCCAGAAATGTCGCAAAAGTTGCCATCGAAAATGGAATTCCCACAGAGGTTATATTTTTTAACCATGAAACCGCCCCTGGAATCATTAACAAATATGGTAAAGCTGATCTGATCGCAGGCAATAACGTGTTGGCGCAGGTACCCAATCTGAATAGTTTTGTCAAGGGCTTAAAATTACTTCTCAACACAACGGGTGTGATCACTATTGAGTTTCCGCATCTAATGCATCTGAAGGAAGAAAACCAGTTTGATACCATTTACCACGAACATTTCTGTTATTTTTCCTTTTACTCGGTAAATGAAATATTTAAGTACCACGAACTGACGCTGTTTGATGTGGAGGAAATCCCCACCCATGGGGGTTCTTTAAGAATTTATGCTTGTCATAGACAAGATCAGACAAAAGAGATCTCAAATCACGTAACGGATATGCTAGAGCGGGAAAAAGAGAAGGGATACCTGGATATAGCAACTTATCTGGAATTTCATGAAAATGTAAAGGAGACTAAAAGGAAACTTCTTGAATTTTTGATAAAGGCTAAACGTGACAATAATAAAATAGCCGGATACGGAGCACCGGGCAAGGGCAACACCCTTTTGAATTACTGTGGGATTATGACTGATTTTATTGATTTCACCGTTGATCGCAATCCCTATAAACAAGGAAAATATTTGCCCGGTAGTCATATTCCTATTTTTTCACCGGAAAAAATCGATCAGGAAAAACCGGATTATGTAATAATCCTGCCCTGGAACTTTAAAGATGAAATCATGCGACAAATGAACCACATTCGGAATTGGGGTGGAAAATTTGTCATACCGATACCAGAGGTAAAAATTATCGATGATTTTTAAGGAAACCCCCTTAGCGGGGGCGTATGTCATTGAGATCGAAAAAAATATCGATGAGCGAGGATTTTTTGCCAGAACCTGGTGCAGAGAAGAATTCGAAAAAAATAATTTGAACACTGATCTCGCGCAGTTCAGCCTGTCATTTAACTTTAAAAAGGGTACTTTAAGGGGTATGCATTTTCAGGTTTATCCGGATGAAGAAATCAAAATTGTACGTTGCACCGCCGGCAGTATCTATGATGTCATCGTTGATTTAAGAAAAGAATCGAAAACCTATCTGAAATTTTTTGGGATCAAACTGACGGCGCAAAACCGAACGATGTTGTATATCCCTAAAAAATTTGCCCATGGATTTGTTACGTTGGAAGACAATTCAGAGGTATTTTATCTCATCTCCGAGTTTTATGCACCTGGCAGTGCAAGAGGATTTCGCTGGAATGATCGGCGGTTGGGAATTGATTGGCCGGTAGAACCCAGTGTCATGAGCTCAAAAGATAAAAATTTGCCTGATTTTAGCGAAAGTTTATTGTTATAATGCAGTTAGAAATAATACTTTCTGATTTAAAGAAAGAACAAACCGGGAATATGATGTTCAGGCTCATCGAAACATTATATCCCATATGCCGGAGTATTACCGGTAAGGGCGTTCGTTCAACCCTAAACGAGCTTAATAAATTCATTCCGATTCAAACAACTGAGGTACCCACCGGGACCACAGTTTTCGACTGGACGATTCCCAAAGAGTGGAATATCACAGATGCCTGGATCAAAGATCTTTCGGGGGAAAAAATTATCGATTTTAGTAACTCGAATTTACACATTCTTAACTACAGCACACCAATCAATAAAAGATTACACCTGACAGAACTAAAACCGCATCTGTATACTCTTCCCCAATTTCCCGATTGGATCCCCTACAAGACTTCTTACTATGCGGAAAATTGGGGTTTTTGTATGACCCACCGCCAGTTTCTGGAATTAAAAGATCAGGAGTATCAGGTATTTATCGATTCGACACTTAAGGATGGATCACTTACTTATGGTGAATTCTATATTCCGGGTAAAAGCAAGGAAGAAGTTTTATTCTCCGCTCATATATGTCATCCCTCACTGTGCAATGACAATTTATCCGGAATAGCGGTCATGACATTTTTGGCGCAGACTATGACGAAAATTCAGTTAAAATATTCTTATCGTTTTATTTTTATACCAGGAACTATCGGCTCAATCACCTGGTTGGCAAAAAATGAAGATAAAGTACAAAATATTCGTGCTGGTTTGATTCTTTCATGTTTGGGGGATTTAGGGGATTTTACCTATAAAAAAAGCCGCCGTGGTGATTCGGAAATAGACAGAATGGTAAATCTGATTTTAAAGCAGACCCAACCTGAATTTAACATAGTCGATTTTTATCCCTATGGGTATGATGAGCGGCAATTCTGTTCACCGGGTTTCAATCTTCCTGTGGGAAGTCTGAGCCGCTCTGCGCACGGGACATTCAAGGAATATCATACCTCCGCAGATAATCTGGATTTTATCAAAGCCGGCAAGCTTTTAGAGAGTTTGAATTTATGCCTGCGGGTAATTCATGCCATCGAATCGAACAAATATTTTATCAACACCAATCCGAAATGTGAACCGCAATTAGGCAAACGGGGACTATACAGCGCAATCGGTGGCCACCAGGGTGCAAGAACAAAGGAAATGGCCATGTTATGGATTTTAAATATGAGTGACGGGCATCATTCTCTGTCGACTATCAGTGAAAAATCTAACATAGATTTTCCTCTCATCTACGAAACCGCATTGATATTGGAAAATTACAATCTCATAAAAGAAGTGTCATGATTCAACGAAAATTTATTTTTGCCCCAATGCTGTTGATATTATGAAAAGATCAAAAAAATTAAATATTGGTATATATGGGCCATGGGGCAGCGGAAATCTTGGTGATGCTGCAATCCAGGAAGCGGTTATTTTTAACTTAAAAAAAAAAATTCAGCATTTAAATATATATGGAGTTTCTTCTGACCCTGAGGATACCAGAATACGTCATTCTATTGAAACGTTTGACAGCGCCACGGTTCATATAACAATAAAACCTAATTACCCCGATAAAATAAAAAATAGTAATATTTTCTATATATTGATAAAGGCATCAAATTTATTTATCAAAATAATTGAGCTAATTTTAAACATAATTTCTGAAGCAATCTCGCTATTTAAAATTTTCTTTATTTTGAGACATTTTAATCTTTTGATCATCTCGGGAGGCGGACAACTCGACGAAATCTGGGGTGGACCTTGGATGCATCCATATATGATTTTTAAATGGTCCTTTATGGCAAAACTGACCAAAACAATTATTGTTTTTTTAAGTGTAGGTGTTGGATCATTAGATTCAAAGTTTAGTAGATTTTTTATCAAACGAGCATTAATATATGCTGATTACAAATCATTCCGGGATCAGTATTCACACAACTTTATTCAAGATCTCGGTATCAAAAAAAATAATGGTATCTGCCCCGATTTGGCGTTTAGTTATCCTAACAGACATATCGTAAACGATGTCATACGAAAAAATCCTAAGAAATTAATTGGTATCAGCCCCATATCATATTCTGCTTGGGAAAATGAATCCCAAGCTACCTATGAGAATTATGCTCAGAGCTTACTTGCTTTGACCGAGTATCTACTGTCAAAAAATTATGATATACTATTTTTTCCGACCCAGGAATCAATGGATTTGCCGGTGATTATTAAATTTGAAAAATTATTAAACTCAAAAATCATCAATAACAAAATAAAGTTCCTGAACGTGACTAAATACTTCCCAATTGATCAATTATTGTACGAAATTTCAAAGACTGATATAGTGATTGCGTCGCGCCTGCATGCTGTACTTTTATCACTCTTTCTATGTAAACCTGTCATTGCCATATCAAGTCAAAATAAAGTTATCCATTTGATGCAGGATATAGGACTCGATAGGTACACTATCATACCGACCCAACTAAATCTCAATTCACTTCAAGACCAAATCGATCAAATTGAAAAACATAGTGGTAAGATTTCAAAAAATCTTAATAAAAAAATCGAAGAATTTCGAATGTCATTAAATAACCAGTATGATATTCTTACCTCCCTCATTGTAAAAACATTTTAGTTTGATATTCAATTTTTATAAATCTATTACAAAAAAACTAAATTTATTATCCTTTATTTATGAAATGAGTGAATCATGTTGACCATTGGATTACCCGTATATAATGGTGCCCGATATATATCACAAACCATAAAATCTATTATCAGTCAGTCGTTTACTGATTTTAACCTGTTGATAACTGACAATGCCTCCACTGATATGACAAAGGCCATATGTGAGGAATACGTCAGAATGGATTCTAGAATTCGATATCATAGGCACAAAATTAATATGGGTGTCTCAAAAAATTGGAATTATATTGCCCGGCAAGCCAATTCAAAATATTTCAAATGGGCATCAGCAAATGATCTCATACATGATACTATGTTGGAAAAATGCGTAGCTATTTTGGAAGAACGCGAGGATGTAGTGCTTTGTTATCCAAAGACGACTTTGATAAATGAAGAAGGAATGGAACTAACAAAATTTGAGGATAATCTTGATATAATGCATGATGATCCAGTAATTCGTTTTATTGAATTATTTAAGCGTTTAAAGTTAAATAATGCTCAGAATGGCATCATACGAACATCAGTATTGAAAAAAACCAAACTTGAAGGTTTATTTATTGGTGGAGACATTCCCTTCATGGCGGAATTAATACTTCATGGTAAATTTTATGAATATCCAGAATATCTGTTTTCTCGAAGGTTATCAGCTGATGCTTCAACATTATCACAGGATATCGAAACATTATCAAAAATTTATAGCCCTTCAAAAACCCTTGGTTCATATCAAAGATCCCGCTTTTACCTAGATTTACTACACCGTGTCCAACGGACAAAAATTATATTAAAAAGCAAATTATCACTTTATAAGCACATTATTAAGCTTATCTACTGGGAGAGACTAAATAATTTTGCATAAAAATACTTATTTTAACTATGCATGCTCCTCAAGTAATTATCATCTATTGATTCAGTTTGATGATTGTCTGATGAGCAGAATTAAGACAAAAAATAAATGTACGGATAATAAATATTATGGGGATTTTATATGAAAGTCATATTATTTTGTGGTGGATTAGGCATGCGGCTAAGGGAATATTCAGAATCGATACCAAAGCCAATGGTTCCGGTGGGACAACGACCCATATTATGGAATATTATGAAATATTATGCACATTTTGGGCATAGGGATTTCATACTCTGTCTCGGATATCAGGCAGAAGTCATTAAAAACTATTTTCTAACATATAATGAGGCGATTTCAAATGATTTTGTACTGCAAGGTGACAAAACGCAAAATATTAAACTACTTAGCACGGATATTCACGACTGGACGATTACATTTGCCGATACAGGATTAAAATCCAATATCGGTCAAAGGCTGGTAGCAGTAAAAAAGTATCTGGAAAACGACGATTATTTCCTTGCTACCTATGCAGATGGATTAACTGATCTGCCACTGGATGCAGCCATCAATCATGCGATTCAACAAAATAAAATTGCTAATTTTGTGGCATTCAGACCGAGTCAGAGTTTTGATCTGGTTAGCTTCAGGGCAAGTAACGGTTTAGTAGACCGCTTGGAACACATCACCAAAGCGGGAATTTGGATCAACGGTGGGTATTTCACTTTCAAAAAAGAAATATTTAATTATATTGAAGATGGTGAAGAGCTAGTGTATGAACCATTTAGAAGATTGATAAAATTGAATGAATTGATCGGCTATAAATATGATGGATTTTTTGTAAGTATGGATACCTTTAAGGAAAAGCAAGTAATAGATGATATGTATGCGAGTGGTGAGGCTCCCTGGGAGGTATGGAAAAAGAAATAAAAA
>Ga0209536_100014912_pt1 | contig 11119 bp, 7 predicted proteins | sample DeeMarSeWOR28_12_FD_187461 | JGI IMG/M metagenome (GOLD analysis project Ga0209536, IMG submission 187461) | Marine sediment microbial communities from White Oak River estuary, North Carolina - WOR-2-8_12 (SPAdes) (version 2) | ecosystem: Environmental > Aquatic > Marine > Intertidal zone >... | reverse complement strand
GAAATCGCCGTCACCGAACATGTCGCCCAGCCCGTCACCCCAGCCATCGTTCCAGCCGTTGCCCCAGCCCGGACCGCCCCACCACGCGTTGGCGGACACTGACGTTACCGCCAGAGCGGCTGCACCAATTACAGTTGCAAGTTTTTTCATGAGTCTCTCTCCGATTCAGTTGTAGTAAAGATTGTTTCGTTCAAGCAGATCCCGGGCGCGACCTAACGGGTAGCGCCGGCGGGCTTCTGCCACATGGCAGTGCGGTTCTGCATCATTTCCTCATGGTACTTCTGCATCGCCTTCTGCTGTTCTTCCAGGGACTGTTGCATGGCTTTGCGCCGCTCCTCCATGGACTGCTCTATGGCCTTGCGCTGCTCTTCCAGCTGCTGGAACCGGTCGGGACCGAAGGCCTGCGGCGGTATCGGGGGCTGCGGCGCAACCCGGGCCTGCGGCGGAACAAAGGCCTGCGGCTGGGTCTGGGCCTGATCGTCGTTCACGCTCGGGGCAGCCTGAGGGACATAGGGGACCGGCGGCGGCGCGTAACCGTAGGGGGCGTAGCCATAGGGAGCATAGCCACCGTAGTAACGGTCATAGCCGTAGCCACGACCATAGCCGCGACCGCTACCGCGGGCACTGAAGCCCATCGAAAAGTCGCCGTCACCCAGGAAGTCGCCCAGCCCGTCGCCCCAGCCGTCGTTCCAGCCGTTGCCCCAGCCCGGGCCGCCCCACCATGCGTTGGCGGACACCGAAGTCGCAGCCAGCGCGGCTGCACCAATAACAGTTGCCAGTTTTTTCATGTTGACTCTCTCCGACGTTCAAATTTTCGTTTGCATGCTGCAAAGCACGGAGAAAGTATTTCAGTATTTCGTAATATTCGCAAGTACTTTCACACATATTTTTCAACGCCCCTCTACAGGTCCGCCCGCCGGCAATGCCCCGCCACCTCACCAACAAGACTTTATTAAATTTATTTTCAATATGTTATGTAACTTAAACCGGCCGCTGGCCGGCTCCGCGGGAATACAGAGCTCAGCACACCAGGTCGAGCCGCTTGCGCCTGGCAGGGCAAATCGAGGGGCCGTGTTACGGGGCGCCAGCAGCGCCGACACCGAAACAGCAGACTCAACTCACCTCCCCAGCGTGCCGTTACCGTGCACAGCGGCCCACGGTGTGCCTGCGGATCAGCCTCTAACCAGAACAGACCGGATGTGCATGAGCAGATTCCGCGACAGTCTTCAGTTCAAGATACCCGCCGTGTTCGCACTCGCCTTCGTTCTGGTGCTGGCCGCCATCTTCGGCGTGCTCTCGACGGTCGGCAAAACACTGCTGGAACAACAGGCCTCCGAGCAGGTTCGACTGGCAGGACAGAACATCGTCTCGGAACTCGGCCGACAGGTTGCGCTGGCCGAATCACTCGCCATGGCGCTCGCCAACCTCGGCGAACGGCTGCCGCATGACGCACAACTCACCCGTACACTGGCCGAGCACGTACTGGACCGCGAAGGCAGCGAAACCTTTATCGCCGGTGGCGGCCTGTGGCCAGCACCCTTTGCCTACGACCCAGGCATAGAACGGCGCAGCTTTTTCTGGGGCCGTGACAGTAGCGGGACGCTGCGTTATTACGACGACTACAACGCCCCGGATGGACCCGGCTATCACCACGAAGAATGGTACGCCCCGGCCACCCACCTCGCCGACGGGGAGGCGTTCTGGTCGAAATCCTACATGGACCCGTATTCCTATCAGCCGATGGTGACAGTCACGGTACCGATGTACCGCGAGGGTCGTTTCTACGGCGTCTCGACGGTCGATCTCAAGCTGGAAGGGCTGCATGCCTTTCTGGACCAGGCGTCGCGTTCCTACGGTGGTTATGCCTTCGCCGTGGATCGCAACGGCAAGTTCCTTTCCTTTCCGCAGGAAAGTCTGACCAAGCTGTACGGCATCGACGCCCAGGGCCGGCGCACCGAGGAATTTGTTGACGTGCACGCGCTGTCGCAACGCCAGGCCAGTTTTGCACCACTTGCCGAGGCCATAAACGACAGCATCGAAGCGTTCATCGACAGGGCCAGCGGACTCACCGGCTACAATCCCGAGATGGCCAGCGCGCTTGCCGCCCAGAGCTACCAGATCGGCGCCAGCGAAGCACGGCTGATTGGCGCCGTGCTGGCCGCAACTGGCGCTGGCGCCGGCTTCGACACCCCGCCCGAGCAGCTGTTCCTCGCCGACGATCTGATCCTCGGTGAAGCGGCGCTCGCCGCCGTGTTCGAAATGCCGGGCACATTCTGGAAAATCGTCACGGTGATGCCCTACAGCCGTGCGGTTGCAGCCTCCGATGCCATCTACCACAGCCTGCTGCTGCACACGCTCACCGCCCTGGCTGTCGCGCTGCTGGTGGTAATGCTGCTGGTGCGACGTATACTGGTGCGCCCGATCCGCGCCATGGCCAGCGAGCTGCAGTTGCTGACCGGGGTCGAAGACTGCGAACACCGTCAGCTGTACATTTCCGACCGGGGCGAACTCGGCGACCTCGCCATGTGGTTCAATCGCCGCACCCAGCGCTTGCTGGAGGTGCAGGCGGACCTGCACGAAGCTCACAAAGTGCTGGAACAGCGAGTCGCCCAACGCACCGGGGAACTGCGCCGGGAGGTAGACAAGCGCAAACACGAGCAGGCCATCAAGGATGCTCATGCGGCCCGAGTCGAGCAACAGCACGCCGCCATTGTGCGGCTATCGCTGCACGAGTCCGTGTCGCAGGGCGATGTCGCGGCAGCCGCCCGGCTCATCACCGAGGTCGCCGCGGGCGTTGTCGGCGTGGCACGCGCCGGCCTGTGGCTGATCGACCCGCACAACCAGCACCTGAGTGCGGCAGACGTCTACAACAGCGTCACGGGCACCCACGAACAGGGCCTGACGCTGTCGGTCGCGGCCCACCCCGCCTATCTGAAAGCCCTGAACAATGACCGGTCGATTGCCGTGACCGACGTCAGCCGTGATCCGCGCACCAGCGATCTGAAGGACTACGCCGAACCGCTTGGCATCGTATCCCTGCTCGACAGTCCGATCCGGATCGGCGGCAGCTTCCGGGGTGTGGTGTGCCTGGAACACACCGGTGACAAGCGCGAATGGCTGGACGATGAAATCCGCTTCTCGGGAGAAATCGCCGACCAGTTCATGCAGGTACTCAACAACGCCGAGCGACTGCATTCAGAGGAAAAAATACGCCAGCTGGCCTTCTACGACCCGCTCACCGAGCTGGCCAACCGGCGCCTGTTGCACGAGGAGATTCACCGCGAGCTGGCGGTGGCGCGTCGCCACGCGCTGTTTGGCAGCCTCATCTACCTGGATCTCGACAACTTCAAGACCCTCAATGACTCTCTGGGGCACCACGTCGGCGATGAACTCCTGGTGCAGCTGGCGCAGCGACTGAAGAAAACCCTGCGCGAGCAGGATACCGCGGCACGCCTGGGCGGTGATGAATTCGTGGTGCTGCTGCGCGGTGAACACACCGAGCGGCGCCACGCCATGGAACAGGCGCTCAGTGTCGCGCGCAAGATTCAGGCTGCCAGCAGTCCGCCCTACCAGCTGCACGGCTACGAGCACGTGATCACCTCCAGCATGGGCATCACCCTGTACCCGGAAGGCGATCACAGCGCGGCCGATCTGCTCAAACAGGCCGACACCGCCATGTACCGCGCCAAGGCGGACGGCAAGAACACGGTCAGTTTCTACAGTCCCGACATGCAGCGCGCCGCCGACAACCGTCTGCGCCTGGAAAAGCAGGTTCGCAGCGCGATTGTGCGGCACCAGTTCGAGATGCAGTTCCAGCCCCAGGTGGACGAGTTCGGGGAACCGGTCAGCTTGGAGGCGCTGGTCAGATGGCGTCACCCCGACCGGGGCACGGTCATGCCTGGCGATTTCATCCCGGTGGCGGAGGAAACCGGTCTGATCCTGGAACTCGGCAGCTGGATACTGCGCGACGTGTGCGCCTTCAGCAGAGACGTCCGTACCGGCTATGTCGCCGTGAATATCAGCCCGGTGCAGTTCCGCCAACCGGACTTCGTCAGCCACTTCGAACGCATCCTCGCGGAAACCGGCGCCGCCCCCCAGGGGCTGATGATCGAGATTACCGATGGTATCGTGATCGAGAACATTGATGACACCATCCGTAAAATGCAGCAGCTCAAGGCCATGGGGGTACGCATCGCCATCGATGACTTCGGCACCGGTTATTCCTCACTGGCGTACCTGCGCCAGCTGCCGCTCGACCAGCTTAAGATCAACGACAAGTTCGTCAGGGATATCAACAGCGACCCGAGCGGCACCATCATTGTCGAAACCATTATCTCCATGGCCCACCACCTGGACCTGGATGTCGTTGCCGAGGGCGTGGAGACTGCCGAACAGGCCTGCTTTCTGCGCCAGCACGGCTGTCACCGGCTGCAGGGCTACTATTTCAGCCCAGCCCTGGGCAGGGAGGACGCGCTGCGCTTCCTGGGCGACACCGGGACCGCTTCGCGGCGTGCGCCTGGCTGAGGATAGTTGGCAGCACCGATCCGGCCAACAGAGGGGCGGCTCCCGAAAAACCGCTTGTCATTCGCCGCTTTGACAGATATTCTTGTGCCCATCAGACGTCAGGCCAGTAAAACAAGCGTGTTACCAAGCCCGGTCTGAGTTACAGATTAGTTGCAAGTCCTTTAGGTCTACTCAGAAGCTCCACTCCGGTATCTCCTGTAATTTACCTTTAATGAGATCTGCAATTGATTGAGTGTTTATTTCTATTTCAAAGGTAATTCAAATGACGACAGGTACCGTTAAGTGGTTCAACGAATCCAAGGGTTTTGGCTTCATCTCTCCTTCTGATGGCAGCGCCGACGTATTCGTGCACTTCTCCGCGATTCAGGGTGGTGGTTTCAAGACCCTGGTAGAAGGACAGTCGGTGAGCTTCGACGTGGAAAAAGGACCCAAGGGTCTGCAGGCCGCCAACGTTACGGCCGCCAACTAAGCGATCGCCGAGCCACAGTCGGCAAAAGAACCCCGCCTCACAGCGGGGTTCTTTTTTTGGCGCAGCGGTTATCAGCCGCCTGCCGCCAGGAGGATATACCCATGAAAAAGATGTTTATCGGCAACCTGCCCCCGGATGCCAGCGAAGATTCCGTGCGCGAGATGTTTGCCGCCTACGGCACGGTGCGTTCCATTAACGTGGCGTCCGATATCTTTACCGGCAAATGCAAGGGCTTTGGCTTCGTGGAAATGGAAGGCCACGAAGCGCGTGCGGCACAGGCCGCACTGGACGGCAACATGGTGAGCGGCGGCGAACGCTCCCTGCGGGTGCGTTTTGATGACCCGCGTGCGGCGCGCGGACGCAGACGCCGTTAAGACCCTTCCGAACACAGGCGACCGCACGCGCTTGCGCATTGCAGGCTGCGATCGCAGGCCGGGCACGACACTCACAGCGGCCCCCCTGACCTGGCCACTTGCCTCTGTCAGCCCCGCATTTCAGCCGACCACCTGGGGCCGCTCACACCTTGGGCACATGGACGATGCCCTGTGTCTCGGTCAGCACGAACGCCTTGAACGCCTGCGCGACCGCCGACAAGCGCTTGCCGGCCCGGTGCACGATGTACCAGTAGCGCAATACCGGAAAGCCCTGCACCTTGAGCACCACCAGCCGCTTCAGCGCAAGTTCCATATCCAGCGTGTGCACCGACAGCAGCGCCAGGCCGAGGCCGGCCTCGACGCCCTGTTTGATGGCCTCGGTGCTACTCATCTCGATCGGAGTGGCTGGATCCAGGCCCTTTTCGGCGAACACACGCTCCATCAGCGAACGCGTGCCCGAGCCCTGTTCGCGCACCAGGAAGGTTTCGCTCCTGAGGCGTTCCACCGGGATGCCCCGCATTTTGCACAGCGGATGGCTCGGCGGCGCAATCACCACCAGCGGGTTGGGCATGAAGCTCTGCGCAACCAGATCCATGTCCTCGGGCGGCTGCCCCATGATGATCAGGTCGGTCTCGTTGCTGGCCAGCGCGCGGATCAGGCCTGCGCGGTTGGTCACGTCCAGACTCACGCTGACGCTCGGATGGCGCGTGCGGAGGGTGGCCCACAGCCGCGGCACGAAATAGTTCGCGGTGCTGACCACGGTGATTCTGAGATGACCCCGCGCGAGCTCCTTCATCTCCTCCAACACCTGCGCGGCCTCGCTGAGCAGCTGGTCGATCAAGCGGCAGTAGCGCTGCATTTCCTGACCGCCCTCGGTCAGAAACACGCGCTTGCCGACCAGTTCGAACAGCGGCACGCCGACCGCCTGTTCCAGCTGCTTGACCTGCATCGAGACGGCTGGCTGGGTCAGGTGCAGTTCCTCGGACGCCTGAGTGAAACTGAGGTGGCGCGCCACGGCGTCGAAGATCCTGAGCTGGCGGAGAGTGATATTCATTTACCTAACTTAGGTTTCTTAGGGAAACCCTAAACGATACTTATAGACCGAGCCGCCTCGGCCGTCCAGCCGGGGAATCTGAAATACCTGATGCTGCACCGGCCGTCCGCTCGGACCGCCGCCTCAGTCGCCCGTTAGTCCGCGATGTGAGCCATTCCCGGATAAAGGTCGGTGACTGTCGCCGGGGCGCGCGGCGTTACACTCGGGCAACCGGTGTCGGCGCGAGACCGGCGCTGTCAACGTACCCGCCGGATCATTGCGCCCCGGGACCGTCGGGAGCCTCCCCGTACAGCCAGGCCCCCCGCTGCAGGATGATGAATCCGCCGCTCAGCCGGATTTCACGCCGGGCAAGATCATGTCCCACGACGCACTATTCCCCCCGATTTATAAAGAGATTGCAAAAACCCGGGCAGAGTAATACAAATACTGATTCTCGTTACCTTTGCGAGCCCGCTGGTTCTTTTGCAGTGTCTTTTCGTGCCTGAGCAACCCCCCGTATACGCCCGTTTCACGGACTAAGAGGCTTCGCTGCAACGCGACTCGTTCCCCCGGCCTCAACCACCAGAGCATTATTTGTAATGCAGAAAAAGATATGTTTTCAGCGCTAACCAACTCAATAGAGGCCAGGCCGCCCCTGACTGAAATACGGGCGAACGTTCTTGCCGGATTAACGGTAGGCGTGATTGCACTCCCCCTGTCCATGGCGCTGGCGATCGCCAGCGGCGTCCCCCCTCAGCATGGCCTGTACACAGCCATCGTAGCGGGCATCGTGATCGCCCTGACTGGCGGATCACAGGTCAACATTTCCGGCCCAACCGCTGCATTCGTGGTTGTCCTGTTACCCATTGTTCAGCATTTCGGTCTGGGTGGATTGCTGATAAGCGGTTTGATGGCGGGCGTCATTCTTGTCTTCATGGGACTGGGCAAATTCGGAAAGTTAATAGAAATTGTTCCCTACCCGGTAACCGTCGGCTTCACCACCGGCATCGGTGTTGTAATCGGAACATTCCAGATAAAGGACTTCCTTGGACTTGGAATTGAGCAGCTCGATGGCCACTACCTTGCAAAACTGTCGTTGATTGGACATGCACTGCCGACCATAAACTGGAAGGAAACCCTGATCGGCGCATTGACCCTGATCATCTTGATCCTGTGGCGGCGGACACATTCGAAAATACCCGGCCACCTGGTGGCGTTGATATCGGGAAGTGTTATCGCATGGTTATTGAGCCAGACCTTGCCGGACTTTTCCGTGTCGACCATCGGCACCCGCTTCAATTACGAGATAAACGGCATTACCGGGAACGGGATACCGGCCATACTGCCTGCTTTTGAACTGCCATGGAATTTACCGGGCGCCGATGGAAAGCCGATCGGATTGAGTTTCGATCTCATAAGAGCCCTACTCTCCTCTGCCATCGCTATCGCGATACTCGGTTCACTGGAGTCCCTGCTATGCGCAGTGGTTGCCGACGGCATGTCGGGCAAGAAGCATTCCCCCAACGACGAACTGATTGGTCAGGGTATCGGCAACATAATAGCCCCTTTCTTTGGCGGCATACCGGCTACAGCCGCGATCGCACGAAGCACCGCGAACATTAATGCGGGGGGCAGCATGCCTCTTTCGTCGATCGTGCACAGCCTGTTTATCCTCGTTGCCATCCTGGTGCTTTCGCCGTTATTGGCCCACATCCCCATGGCTTCCATGGCGGCACTGCTGTTAATGGTCGCATGGCATATGAGTGAGGCCAGACACTTCTTTCGCATTGTCAAGATAGCGCCCAGGGACGATGTGGTGGTGCTTCTGCTGTGTTTCTCGCTGACAGTGCTGTTTGATATGACGATAGCTGTTGCAGTCGGCATGGGATTGGCCGCAACGCTGTTTATCCGCAGGAGCATCAAGCTGACCAGTACGGCCAGAATGCGAAAAAGCCATGACAATCTCGACCTTCCGAATGAGATTGCCGTTTACGATATCAACGGCCCTTTGTTTTTCGGTACCGCCCAGAAAGCCATAGCCGCCATTTCGACCGCCACCCCCGAGGTGCGCGTCGTAATATTGGATATGTCAGAGGTCACCCTGCTGGATATAAGCGCCATCATCGCAATGGAGTCTATTGCCAAGAAACTCGCGGTAAAAGGTACTTGCCTGATCATAAATAACCTGGAATCCCGCATGCTGTTGAAACTTCGACGCGCAGGCATTCGTAAACAGGCAGGCAAAGTCGAATTCTCAAGGTCATTGCAGGATGCTTTATTGCGGGCAGGCAAAATACTCCAGCCAGTAGCTGCACCCGAACCGAACCCGACCGGCAACAATTGACACCCGCCTCGAGCGAAAAGAGCCCACAGGGTCACGGAACCCCGGTGCCATACACAGCGCCGGACTGCAGAGAGAAAGGCGACCCGGCCGACCCGGAAGAACAGCGACTGGAACCGGGCCGGGCGGACATCTGACGGGAGAAACCATAGCTGTATAATCGGGATTTTCGCCTGTCGTTCCGGATTCCAACACGTCGGCACCGGGGCAGGAATTGCAGCAGCCTTGTGCGCACCAGATCCTTGCGGCCCTGGAAAGTTAGGAGCACCCATGTTCAGTTACAGCCCCAATTGCAGGAAGATGATCCCCCCGTTCAGCCCTGAAGGGGTCATGAGATACAGCCAGTTCGTGCCGCGCCTGTACAATCTCTGTCGCTCGCTGGATTTCACCCCGGGCAAGATCCTGCCCGCACGCGCATTCTGCGCAGACGAGAACCAGGGTTACCCCATCATCCAGCTGACCAAGCATTTCGGAACCTTCCTGTTCAATCATGGCCGGGCCGGCGGCGTTATGGCAACCGATCGTCACGGCCCGCACGCCCAGCACGGCAAGGATCTGCTGATTTTGCAGGCCGGCCATGTCGGCTACGACGCTGACACCGGCAAGTTCGGCACCTACCGCCGCGTCCGCACCGAGGACAACGAGTGCGGGCCGACCTGCGGCAAGATTCATTCGATCATAAAGATGTACCAGGAGGAATATCGCTTTGCCTCGGAGAATATCATGCTGCGCAGACGCGACGATGAGTTCCTGATAACCATCGACAACCTGTTGCTCAACGATTTACGCAAGGAAGGCCTGTTCCTGTACCTGGATCGGATTGTTGCCAAACACGGCGACGGAACCTGGCAGGTTGTACAGGTGCGCAGCACTTCGAGATCTTTCCGCATGCTCTCCACCGCCGTGGAACATCTGGGCGAAGGGCTCTTTCCGTCAGACACAGCAGTACCGATCGGCGACAAACTGCCCGCCGACTGGTTCTATTACAAGCGCGACCTGGCCAGCATCAACGAAGACAAACAGCATCTGGACCGTAATCTGTTCCCGGTCATGCAGCAGATCGTCACGGCACCCGAGCCCATGCTGACCGCCGCGCAGGTCAACAGCATGGTCGAATTCGACAGTACTTTCCGGGCCATCGTCAAGACCAATGCCTACCAGTCACAGAAGGTCCTGCTGGTTTCCGGCATCAACATCGACATTTCACCCAACCACGGCGAGGTGTTCCCGCTGACCAAATTCGCACCCTGGGCGGCGTACTACAAAGACGAACACGGCGTCGGACAGGTATGGGAACAGGCCGAACTGGTCGAACGCCTGATGGCACAGCCGCTCGAGAATCCCGAGCAGATCGATCTGGAAGCGGCGATCGCCACCATGCGGCAGACACCGGACATCGAGATTACCTGGCCGAGCTGAGTTCAGACAGACTGTGTCGCGCGTGACAACCGGTCACGCACGGCCAGCCAGGCCTCAGCCGCCGGCGGCAGTTCGATCAGCAGACGCGCCACACCCAGGGTGTCCGCCCAGCGCAAGGCGGCATACAGCTGCCGGGCATAGTCATCCGCCTGTGCCGGCATTTTTCGGGCGACAACCTGTTCCGCAAGCGTCTCATCCAGCGCGCTGTAGTGCAGCAACGCGACCGGGCCTTCGACCTGCGCCGCGCCCACCGCCGCCGCGAGACTCCTGGCCGCGACACACTGCGCCGGTGTGCGCGGCGCATAATGCGCGGCGTCGCTGCCCGGCGCCCGCACCACGGCCCGCGTCCCGTCCGGCATCCGCACCGCACGCCCCAGCACCTCGGCCAGCGCGCCCGGCGTGATCGCCCCCGGTCGCAGCAGCACCGGCTCCTCGTCCAGAAGACTCACGATGGTCGATTCGATACCGACCCTGCAGGGACCGCCGTCCAGAACCAAGTCCACCGCGTCACCGAATTCCTGGCGCACATGGTCGGCCGTGGTCGGCGACACGCGACCGTAGCGATTGGCCGACGGGGCCGCGATACCGCCGCCGAATTCCGCCAGCACGGCCAGTGCCAGCGGATGCGCCGGCACCCGCAGACCGACGCTGTCCTGGCCGCCGGTGACGGCATCCAGCACCCGCGGCTGCCGCCTGAGAATGAGAGTCAGCGGCCCGGGCCAGAAGGCCTCGGCCAGGCGCCGCGCAGCGGCCGGTATGTCCACGGCCCACTGATCGAGCGCGGCGGCAGCGGCGATGTGCACAATGAGCGGGTGGGTCGCCGGGCGCCCCTTGAGGGCAAAGACGCGCGCCACCGCCTGCGGATTGGCGGCGTCGGCGGCCAGCCCGTAGACGGTTTCCGTCGGCAGCGCGACCAGTCCGCCCGCCCGCAACACGGCGACGGCCTGATGAACGGCTTC
>Ga0209536_100014910_pt1 | contig 11121 bp, 8 predicted proteins | sample DeeMarSeWOR28_12_FD_187461 | JGI IMG/M metagenome (GOLD analysis project Ga0209536, IMG submission 187461) | Marine sediment microbial communities from White Oak River estuary, North Carolina - WOR-2-8_12 (SPAdes) (version 2) | ecosystem: Environmental > Aquatic > Marine > Intertidal zone >... | reverse complement strand
TCCGTATTTGCAAATTGGACAGAGTCACCCTGAAGTCTGTTCTGTAGACCAGACTCTCATTTCAAAGATGTTGGCCGTACCTGCGGAAAAAGTGCAATGCATTCTGGATGGCAGCGCCCATTGCACCTATGTTGTGCAATCTGCTGCTACGGTCAAAAATTTACAGAGGTAACAATGAGCGAAAACGAAAGTAAAGAAATCAATCAAATCACATGGGCAATCCATGAAACACACCCCGAAATCGTAAATACAATGCGAGAAAAACTATCTGAAGTAGTCGATCCCGAAATTGGAATGAATATCATCCAACTTGGAATGGTGCGCGAAATAGAAATCGAAAACGACATCACCCACATCAAAATGCTCCTGACCACACCTTTCTGCCCCTATGGCCCAGCCATGATCGAAACAACCAAACAGAAGGCAACAGAGGCTCTTAATAAACCAGCCACAGTTGAACTTTCTATGGATCCATGGGATTTTTCAATGATGGAAGACCCCTCAGCGCTCGATTGGGGTATGTACACCTGATAATCTTTGAAAGTTAGAATTCAGATTTCCAAAAAGACGCCGTTTTGAAAACGGCGTCTTTTTCATGTTATTTTTTTGCTGCTTTTTTCCAGTGCATCACGTGCGGCTGCTCATCCTCAGAAAACCCGGAAAGTACGATCAAAGCATTGGCTACATTCTTGCCAGAATTACGCCAGCGATGGTTTAACTGTGCAGCAAAGAGCAAGCTATCACCGGGGTCAAGAGTGAATACCTGTTTTTCTACATGATATTCCAATTGACCTCGCAAGCAAAAGACAAATTCGTGTCCACTGTGAATCATCGTATGCGGGCCGCTGCTGGCACCGCTTTCAAGCGTCAACATGAACGGTTCAACTCGGCCTGAAAACTGCTCACCGCCAAGCCCCTCCCATACTCCTCTTGAAAATGGTACCCGGGCTCGTTCCTGTGAGCGGACATAAATAACTTGCTGTTTCGTAGTTGGCTCGCCAAAAAATGTGGTAATGGGGACGCCCATTGCATCTGCTAGCTTATACAATGTGCTGACCGATGGTGAAGTTTTTCCACGTTCGATCATGCTCAATGCATTAGCCGACAAGCTACTGGCAGTTGCCAGTGAACGCATAGACATGTTCCGCTCCTCGCGCAACTGGCGTAAGCGAGTGCCAACATCTACTGAGTAAGCTTCCTGATCGTATATATCCATAATCACCTCATCTTTGTCCAAATATTATACCGCATATGAGGCACGCCTTATTGGGACATTTTACCCATCCAACAAGTGTACATTTATATGCAAATTTTGTGAATTTAATGTGACATATATGTGACATTCTTCACTATTAGCGCCTTCAAGGGAGTAGTAGTATTGCACAAGAATTCTAATATGTGAGTATGCGAATATATAACTATGGTATCTCAAACCCTTGCCCAGGAAGTATCCCAACTCGAAGCGGATTTGTGCTTTGCACTTGCCGATCCAACCCGCATCCTAATTTTGTATGCACTGGATGAGCAGTCACTAAACGTGACAGAGCTCACAAATGCCCTGAACATTACCCAGCCTACCACCTCCCGTCATCTCAAGATCTTGCGCGAACGCGGTCTGGTTTATACAGAGCGTCAAGGCGCAACCATAAATTATCACTTGACAGACAGGCGACTAATTAAAGCTCTGGACTTATTGAGAAGTGTCTTGCGCGATAGACTGGCCCACCGTGCAAGCTTGATCGAAGAAATAGAATAAACCAATCAAGGAGATATGCCACAATATGAAAAATCGAAAGCCCTTTTGGCTCATGGGCCTAGTCGGCATTCTAATCGTTATTACAGCGCCGGTCACCTATTTTTGGCCTAGGGACAACAAAGCTGTTGACGATCCATGGGCTTATGTGCCAACACAGACAGCACATGTAGACCACACCAATATCGTCAGCGGCCCCTTTGAAACCGGACAAGAAGTCACGCGTGCATGCTTGGAATGTCACGCAGAATCATCCGCCCAGGTAATGATGACCTCACACTTTACCTGGGAAAGTGCGCCTGTCGATGTCTCCTGGCGGGAAGAAACCGTCACCATCGGGAAAAAGAATCAAATCAATAACTTCTGCATCGGCACACAGGGCAACGAGAAAAAGTGTATGACCTGTCATGTTGGCTACGGCTGGAGTGACAGCACTTTTGATTTTAGCAACCCTGAAAATGTAGATTGCCTGGCTTGCCATGCAGATACAGCTTCCTACGCCAAGGGCGAATATGGTCTCCCAGCCACAGGCATCGACCTGCTGGCCGCTGCCCAAAGCGTGCGCGAACCAACTCGTGATAACTGTGGCAAATGTCACTTCGATGGCGGCGGCGGCAACGGCGTGAAACACGGCGACCTGGATGAAAGCCTGTACTTCCCCACCGAAAACCTGGACGTGCATATGGGCCGGCTTGACTTCCAATGTACCGACTGTCACCAGACCAGCGATCACCAGATCAAAGGCCGCTTGGTAGCAGACAATTACTCTATTGATCCCAAAGAACAGGTCGCCTGCACCGATTGTCACAATGCCGTCCAACACCAGGATGAGCGCATCAATACACACGTTGCGACTGTTGCGTGCCAGACTTGCCATATCCCGGCTATCGCGCTAGAAGATCCCACCAAAGTCACCTGGGATTGGTCCACTGCCGGGCAGGATTTGCCGGAAGATCACTTCACCTATTTGAAAATCAAGGGGGATTTCACCTACGAAAAAGATTACAAACCAACGTATGTCTGGTTCAATGGCAATCTCGAATATCGATACCTGCTAGGCGACAAGATGGATCCATCCAAGCCCACCATGATCGACCTACCGGCAGGTGATATCAGCGATGCCAACGCCAAGATATTCCCGTTCAAGGTACACATTGCCAAGCAACCCTACGACACTGTAAACAACATCCTGCTCCAGCCACGCACCGGCGGCAATGCAGTCGCAGGCGGCGGTTTTTGGGAAACCTTCGATTGGCCTTCCGCCCTAGAATTGGGTGCACAAGATGCCGGTCTGGATTACAGCGGACAATACGGTTTCGCTGAAACCTGGATGTACTGGCCCACCACCCACATGGTACAGCCTAAAGAGAACGCCCTGGGCTGCGACGATTGTCACGGCGAGAATGGCCGCATGGACTGGGAAGCCCTCGGCTATCCAGGTGACCCAATCGAATGGGGCGGCCGTTTTAACAAACAATAATTCCATGCGAACAAGGAATACATAATGATTATACGCATGCTGAAGAATCCAAATTTCTTCAAAGTAATTCTGGCAGGTCTCCTGGTCGGTCTGATCGTCTTGGGGCTTGCCATCGTTATCCAAAGCGCATCTGCGCGAGGAGCGGATACACCAGCCCCTGCCGCGTCGCCGCTGCATCCCGATTTCGCACTGCTCGATACAGACGGCGTCAACGTGCTGGAAAGCGGCGCGGCCATTTCCACCATGCAAACCTGCGGACAGTGTCACGATACGGAATATATTGTTCAGCACTCCTTCCATGCCGACCTGGGACTTTCTGACTACAGGGCAACCAGTGAGATGGATGCCAGCAACGGTACATTCGGCCGCTGGGATCCACTCACCTACCGCTACCTGTCTCAGACCGGCGATAGCTTGCTCGACATGAGCACCGCCGAATGGCTGATGCACTACGGTGAACAGATTCCTGGGGGCGGCCCGGCAACTACCAGTCGCGATGGCAAGCCACTCGTGAGCCTGAGCCCGGACGCGAACAACCCTGAAGCCAGTATCCTAGACCCGGTAACGGGAAAAGTTGAAGCCTGGAACTGGTCTCAATCCGGCGTCATCGAAAACAACTGCTTTCTGTGTCATCTCGAATCACCAAATAACGCAGCCCGCACGGCGGCCATTCGCACAGGCGCATTTGGCTGGGCAAACACCGCCACGCTGGCAGATACCGGCATCGTAACTGCCACTAGCGAAAGCTACACCTTCGTTTCAGAAGCCTTCAACGATAACGGTTATGTGAAAGCCGCTGCGCTTGCTCTGCAAGACCCGACAAATGGAAACTGCGCACAGTGTCACGGCCCGGTTCACACCGGAAATGATCCGTTTGTTTTCCAGGCTTCTACACCTAAAAACGACACCACCGGACAGGTTGTCTCCGGCCAGAAAATCTCTGAATCCGGCATGAACATCAGCAGTAAAGGTGATTTGGCGCGTTCCTGGGACATTCATGCCGAACGCCAGTTGCAGTGCGTGGATTGCCACTTCTCGCTCAACAACCCGGCACACCAGCAGGATGTCAGGGGCGAAAACCCCGACCATCTGATTTACGATCCACGCCGCCTTAATATCGGCGATTATCTTGAAAAGCCCAACCACAACTTTGCGCGTGGCCAGAGCGCTCAATACAACGTTTCTCCTGATCTCAAAGGCACCATGCGCCGCTGCGAATCCTGCCACGACCCCGATAAGGGTCATGCCGATTGGTTACCTTATATCGACCGTCACATGGATGTAGTGGCCTGCGAATCCTGCCATATCCCGCAGTTGTTCGCACCCGTTATCCAGGATTATGACTGGACGGTCATCACCAATGACGCGCAAGCTATGGTTGCTTACCGCGGTATAGAAGCTGGCAGCGTAGAAACAGCCAGCCTGGGCGATGTGCCAATCACGGTCACCAATCTGGTAACCGGCTACGAGCCCGTGCTGCTCAAACGTACCAATGTAGACGGGAACACACTGCTGGCTCCCTACAACCTGGTAACCAGCTGGTACTGGGTTTATGACGACTCCAACGGCAACACCCGCCCGGTTCGTCTCCTGGATCTGGAAACTGCGTGGCTAAAAAACGGCGCTTATGCCCCTGAAATCCTGTCCGTTTTCGATGCTAACAGAAATGGGAATCTCGAAGAAAATGAACAGCACATTGACACAGCCGAAAAGCAGTCTCTGCTCGCTGGACGTCTCAGCGCCCTCGGTCTGAACAACCCGCGCATCGAAGGGCAAGTTCAACCTTATTCTATAAACCACAACGTCACACGCGGCGAATGGGCTGTGAACGACTGCCAGTCTTGCCACAGCGACGAATCGCGCATGACACAACCGATCAAACTAGCAGACTATGTTCCCGCTGGCGTAACGCCCGAGTTTGTCTCTGACACAAATGTACCTGCAACCGGAGAAATGTACACCGACGAAGGCGGCGCGTTGTATTATCAGCCCGTCCCCACAAACGAAAAGTTGTATATCTTCGGCAACAGTCGCGTGAGCTGGGTAGATTGGTTCGGCGGGTTATTTTTCCTGGCCGTTGTCTTAGGTATCAGCGGTCATGGAACGTTGCGCTATGTTTCATCGTTGCGTAAGCCGAAGCAAGAAGCACAGACTGAAAAAGTCTATATGTATCACAAGTACGAGCGCTTCTGGCACTGGCTGCAAACTGCGCTTATCGTGCTGCTCCTGCTGACCGGCCTAATCATCCATCGGCCGGATATGTTTGGCGCATTCTCTTTCCGCGGTATGGTTACAATGCATAATGTTATGGCTGGCATTCTGGCACTCAACGCTGCTTTGGCCCTGTTCTATCACGTAACCACCGGCGAAGTAAAACAATATATTCCCCGTCCGTATGGCTTCTTCAATGATGCCATCCTGCAAACCAAGTTCTATTTGAAAGGTATCTTCAAAGGCGCAGAACATCCCTTTGAGAAGACCGAACGGAAAAAGCTGAATCCGCTCCAGCAGGTGACATATTTCGGCATCTTGAACGTTCTGCTTCCGCTGCAAGGCATCACCGGCATCCTGATGTGGGGTGTCCAGCGCTGGCCTGGTGCAGCAAATATGCTCGGAGGCCTGCCCTTCCTGGCTCCCTTCCATACACTATTAGCCTGGACATTTGCAACCTTCATCGTTGGTCACGTTTATCTGACGACTACCGGGCGTGAACCGCTGGAAGGCATCAAAAGCATGGTCACTGGCTGGGAAGATGTTGAGATCCACACGCCTGTAGAAGAAAATAAAGAAGACTCCGAAATCGAGGAGAAAGAATGACAACACACACATCTGCAAAAACAAAAAAAGGGTTATTCAATCGCCCAACAAAACCCTATGTGCATCCGTACTTCGGCGGTATGGTGCTGGGCATTATCCTGTTCCTGGCAATGTTCCTGACTGGAAACGGCCTTGGTTCATCCGGCGCAACCAGCCGCATCGACGCGGCCATCGTGGACGCAGTTGCCCCCTCCCATGTGGACAACACACCCTACCTGCTCAAGATGGCCGGTGGCGATAAGAACCCACTGGATGACTGGATCGTTCCGGTCTTCTTTGGTGCATTGCTGGGTGGCTTCACATCCGGAGCCATAAACGGGCGGCTTAAATTCGAAACCACCAAAGGTCCCAACATTTCGAACAAAAAGCGCTGGATGTTCTCTTTTCTAGGCGGCATGATATTCCTGTATGGGGCGCGCATGGCACGCGGATGTACGTCTGGGCAAGCGCTTACCGGTGGGGCTACTCTCTCGGCTGGCTCCTGGGTGGTTATGCTATCCATCTTCGCAGGCGCTTACGGGATGGCATATTTCGTTAGAAAAATGTGGAATTAAGGATAAACGATGAACTTTCCTCTTCAATCCTTCAATGCTGTTAGCGCTACCAACCCATGGACATACGTTGTCTTCGGCCTGATCGGTTTCGCTTTTGGCTTTACTCTTGAAATGTCTGGCTTTGGAAACTCGCGAAAGTTGGCTGCACAGTTCTACTTTACCGAAATGACCGTACTCAAAGTCATGTTCACTGCCATTATCGTGGCCATGGTGTTAACATTCGGCGCTTCAGCACTCGGTATCTTGGACTTCGGACAGGTGTGGGTCAACACCACCTATCTCTCCTCGGGCATCGTCGGCGGGCTGATCATGGGCGTGGGCTTTATTGTGGGTGGCTTCTGCCCAACCACATCCCTGGCATCCGCGTCGACTGGCAAGATTGACGGTATGTTCTTCATTGCAGGCGGATTTGTCGGCGCGTTCTTATTTGCCGAGACCGAAAGATTCTTCGACAACTGGTACAACTTCTCAGGATATTTTGGGCGCCTGACGCTTGACCAGGTATTCAATATTCCCGTTGGCGTGGTCGTATTATTGGTTGTCTTGATGGCGTTGTTCATGTTCTGGGGTAGCGAACAATTGGAACGCATCGTTGGCGGTCGCAATATGAGCAATGAGCCAAAACTGCGCTTGGTTGGTGCGGGAACCGTCGTTGTCCTGGCTGTTGCTGTCATCTTGATTGGAAGCCCCAGCCTGGAACAAAAATATAGCCGCGTTGAAGTGAAACGCACTTATATTCAAGAAGCGCCTGCGGATGCAACCGAGGAAGAATTGGCTGCATTGGAACCCGTCAGCGTACTGATGAGCGGGGATGAAGCATTGCAAAACCGCGAGATACAAATCTCTCCCGCTGAACTATTCACTACATTGTACGACCAGAAATTGCACCCTGTTATGTTGGATGTTCGTCCGGAAGCGGAATACAACCTCTTCCATGTCCGAGGCGCGCAAAACATCCAGGTGAGTGAACTCTCTGCTTTTGCAAAAGAGCTGATCGCGGAGTATACGCCCAACCGTGTCATCGTCGTGATGAGCAACGACGAGACACTTTCCACTCAAGCCTGGAAGGTACTGGTAGCCGAGAGTGTGGCTAACGTGTACATCCTGGAAGGCGGTCTCAACAACTGGATTGCATTCTTCGGCGCGGATGACCCTAATATCGAGGGCAAAGTGTCCAACCCGCTTGACGAACAGTTAGCCTACATTTTCCCGGCCGCGCTGGGCGACCGTTATGAATGTTCAGCCCCAGACCCACAACACAATGAAGAGCTGGAATTTGAGTCAAAGATACAACTGGAACTCAAACGCGACAAAAGTGGCGGTGGCTGCGGGTAAGGTATATTTATTCAATACAAAAAGCCCTGAAGGAATTCTTCTTCAGGGCTTTTTGAACACTAAACTTCGGATTTGATTACTTGGGAGAATCATACAGCACAGTTGCCAAAGCAAGCTTATCTTTTTCCGAAAAAGCCAGGCCGCGCCGGAGCCATTCATCCACCGCGCCAAACTCTTCTTTCACCTGTGCAAAGGCAGCATCTAAAAAATCGGAACGGGCAGCGAATAACGGGCCATACAACTTTTTCCAGGGGATGCCAAAATAACCCAGTTTGCTAAGTTTTCGAAATATATCTTCCGTATATGTGTTTAGGTTACCATTGGTTTTTAGATAATCCTCCATCGCAGTTTCAATCGAAACACCCAACACCAACTGGATCAGGCTGGCTACCACGCCAGTGCGGTCTTTTCCTGCGGAACAATGAATCAGCAAGGGCAGATTCTCGGGATTAGAGATACGATGAAATAAAGCTTTTAGTTGGGGAAGGTACCTGGTCGCGTATTCACGATAAGCCTGGTAAGACACCGCAACATAGTCCATTCTGCGTTCGTTGCCAAACATCAGGGAAAACAGACGGTGTAATGAGCGTCCGTGGTAATCGATGATTGGGCGCATGGGAATATTGAAAAATGTGAATGGCTTGGCAACTGGAATTCGGTCTGGTTCATTTCGGCGTTCAATTTCCGAGCGCAAGTCACAAACAGTTTTGATGCCTAAAGAAGCGATGGTTTCAAGATCAGCATCTGTTGCTTTAGATAAATCACCACTACGATAGAGCAGACCTTTTTTCAGGCTTGCGCCATTTAGTGTTTTATAACCGCCAAAGTCACGAAAATTATTGATAGATTCCATTTGCTTTGTTTTCTGCCTTTTCTGTAAAATTCCAAGTACAATGCCTGCGTTGAGTTCCAACAATATCAAACAGTTCTTATGTTGTCAATTTCATTTTTGTAGGGGCGACCCACCCAGAGGAAGTAAAGCGCCTTGACAACTTTGAAGGTTCGCCTACACGGCTAACAATCAGGAGATTTTCTCGAATGTCCATCCTCGATCATGCACCCAACTTCAACATTAACGAAGCTGTTCAGCTTGCAAACCAACTCTTCAACTTGAAATGCACTGCAAAACCCTTACCTAGCGAGCGCGACCAAAACTTCATCCTACAAACCCGGAATGGTGAGCGCTTTGTGCTTAAAATCGCTAACGGAGCCGAAGAACGAGCCATGCTCGAAGCACAAAACCAGGTTATGGAATATCTTGCCAAAAGTATCCCGTTTTGCCCGCGCATCATCGCAACAAGCGATGGCATTGAAATAGCTATAACCCGATCTGCCCACGGAACAAAGCATTTTGTCCGGTTGATTACATATCTGGATGGCACTCCGCTGGGCAACACTAAACGACATTCGGAAAATTTGCTGTATGATTTGGGGTACAAAATCGGTCAATTCACCACTGCCCTGCAAGGTTTCGACCACCCTGCTCTACACCATAATTTTCACTGGGACCTTGCCAACGGGTTGGACATCGTTCACAAGAACAGTGAACTAATTCAGGATAAAGCGCTTCGCGAAACCGTCCTTAAGCTTGCTTCCGATTTCGAAAATGATACTGTTCCCTTGCTCCCCAATTTGCGTCAAAGCATTATTCACAACGACCTCAACGACTACAACTTACTGGCGGGCGGCGGAGATGATATGTACACGCGCGGCCAAAGTATTGTCGGACTGATCGACTTTGGCGACATGGTGCGCTCCTACACCATTGGCGACCTGGCAGTTGCCATCGCCTATGCCATTCTGGGAAAGGCCGATCCGCTGTCTGCAGCCGCTAAAATCGTCAGAGGCTATCACGCCGCTCACCCGCTTGAAAAAAACGAAGTGGCTGCCCTCTTCGGCTTGGTTAGCATGCGCCTGTGCATGAGTGCCTGCATTGCCGCTGAGCAGCAGGCCCGCCAGCCCGATAACGAATATCTGGGCATCAGTCAGGCGCCTATCCGCGAGACGCTACCCAAGCTGGCTGCTACACATCCACGTTTTGCGGAGGCTGTTTTTCGGGAAGCCTGCGGACTGGCACCCTTCCCTGCCAGCGATGAGAGCGCCAATTGGCTGACTTCCCATGCGGACGAGTTCGCATCACTTCTGGACTTTGACCTGCGCGCTGGCTCCATAACTGTTCTTGACCTGAGCATCTCCAGCCCGCTCATCAGCAGTGACCCGGAACAAAATGAAGAAGCATATCTGACACCGCGCATTAACGCCACCCTATCGGAAGCAGATGCACAAATAGGTATCGGTCGCTATAACGAAGCGCGCTACTTCTACACATCCCCGGATTTTGCTACTGGAGACAATGTCACCGATGAATATCGCACCATCCATCTTGGCATCGATTTGTTTGCCCCGGCAGGTACACCCGTCTATGCACCGCTGGATGGAACAGTAGTTGCCTTCAACGACAACAACGTGCCACAGGATTATGGCCCGGTTATTATTTTGGAGCATAAGTTTCATGCTCAAGGCGTCATCCCCGCCGCTGGGAATGACGAAAAGAACAACATAATAAACGAGTATTTAGCTTTTTACACACTCTACGGACACCTGAGCCGAGAATCCTTGAACGAGATCAAACGCGGGCAAAGCATCAAAAAAGGGCAACGGCTGGCAGCTATCGGGGATTCAGATGCGAACGGGGGTTGGACTCCGCACCTGCACTTCCAGGTCATCGCCGATCTATTAGAGTTGGGTACAGATTTCCCCGGCGTCTCCCGTCCGAGTCAGAGAAACATTTGGCTGAGTCTGTGTCCCGATCCGAATCTAATCCTGGGCATTCCGTCCGAAAAATTCCCGCCGCGCGAACCGGACAAGGCCGAAACGCTGGCAAATCGTCGTCAGCGGCTGGGACGCAGCCTGAGCATCTCGTATCGCGAGCCGCTCAAGATTGTGCGCGGCTGGAAGCAGTATCTATTCGATGATGAGGGCCGCAAATATCTGGACGCGTACAACAACGTGGCGCACGTGGGACACAATTACCCGCGCGTGGTGGCGGCGGCGCGGCGGCAGATGGGCGTTCTGAACACCAACACGCGTTACCTGCACGACAACATCACCCGCTATGCTGAAAAGCTGACTTCCCTGCTGCCGGAGCCATTGAGCGTGTGCCATTTCGTCAACTCGGGCAG
>Ga0209536_100014909_pt1 | contig 11121 bp, 7 predicted proteins | sample DeeMarSeWOR28_12_FD_187461 | JGI IMG/M metagenome (GOLD analysis project Ga0209536, IMG submission 187461) | Marine sediment microbial communities from White Oak River estuary, North Carolina - WOR-2-8_12 (SPAdes) (version 2) | ecosystem: Environmental > Aquatic > Marine > Intertidal zone >... | reverse complement strand
GCTTGGTTGATGTCGGCAAACAAGAAGACTGCTAATTTCTGGCAAGGAAATCAAGCATGTGCAGAAGCGGCGATTGCTGCGGGTTGTAGATTTTTTGCGGGCTATCCAATCACCCCTGCCTCTGAAATTGCAGAGATCATGGCTGAAAAATTGCCCAAAGTTGATGGAACCTATCTACAAATGGAAGACGAAATAGGAGCGATTTCAGCAGTTATTGGTGCATCGTGGGGAGGGCTTCTTTCCATGACAGCAACATCAGGCCCCGGATTCAGTCTTATGCAAGAAAATATCGGGTATGCCATCATGACTGAAACTCCTTGTGTTATTGTTGACGTGCAGAGAGGTGGACCAAGCACTGGGCAAGCGACGAAAGTTGCTCAGGGTGACCTTATGCAATCAAGGTGGGGTACTCATGGAGACCATGAGAGCATTGTTTTGGCGCCTAATTCAGCCCAAGAATCGTATGAGCTTACGTTGCAAGCTTTTCAGGTTTCAGAGCAACTTAGACATCCTGTGATTCTGCTTTCAGACGAAGTTGTAGCGCACTCACGGGAAAGGGTGGTTATTGACCCATGCAGAGATGTTAATGTAGAACGAAGATTTGCGACGAAAGGGGAGCCTCACTTTGGCGGAGTGGATTCGAATCAAAAGTTCATCATGCCAAGATTTGGAGATGGTCATAATCTTCTTGTGACTGGATCTACTCATGACGACTTGGGCTTCAGGAAGACTTCAGACTTCGAGGTACACAATGCTTTGGTACGAAGATTAGCATCGAAAATTCATGAGAATCAGAATGTTCTTACTGATTTTGTCGTGGATGGACCCGATGAGGCTGAATGGGGAATCGTTTCATATGGGTGTACTTCAAGAGCAGTAGAAGAACTGATGGCAAAGAACTCAAGCCAACTCACTATCAGGTCCTTTCGACCCAGAGTGATTTGGCCGTTTCCGGATGAATCAATTCGCGAGTTTGCGCGATCAGTTGGCCGCTTGCTTGTACCTGAACTCAGTCTTGGACAACTGTCAGGAGAGGTGTCAAGAGCAGTGGGAGATGAGGTCGAGGTAGTATCTTTGACAAAGATTGGCGGCGGGTTAATGATTGAACCGGCGGAGTTACTAAAAGAGATGCTTGGTTGAGGAGCAGATGGTTGGTCCTCGATTGGTTCTGCAATAAGACTTTGTTCTGGGTCTGGATTTCCTATGATTATTTCTATGATTGTCCGCATCCAAACAGTAGTTGAAGTGGAATAATTCATGGATATGCACCATTCTGCAGTAAGTTGAAAGAGAAGACTATACGATCCGGGCAAAATCCAAGATGGGAATGATAGGTAAATTGGCGATGATGTGTTGCAATCATCTATCGAAACAGTTGGTGTTGTTGAGCCATCAATGTAAATGGAAATATCAACTGAAGTAGCGGTTTCATTGTTATCATAGAGTAGGCTCAGATTAAGCCACCAGTTCTCACCATAATATATTGTGCTAATCTCTACATCTCCATCTATTTGTCCGATAACGATTATTTCGATTTCGCAGAAACCTAGAATTATGTAATCATCGGTTTCTATGGAAACAAGTACCCTATGAACGCCAAGTGTTACTTGTGATCCGATTGGAATTTCGATATTGGTTAGGGCATCAGTGAATATTGTTGAAGTATGCGAGAAATCACCAGTTGTGTCATTGAGTAGGATAACGACTGATTGGTTAAAGGTCCATTCTGAATCGACTATGAAACTAATAGCAGCTTCTGAATTTCTGTTGGCAATCCAAGTGGTTTCGCTAGGTATGAAGAATAGGGAGTAGTGGACACGTAATGCTATAGACGAAGTATTCTCCGATAGATACTGAGATTCATCAGCTAATACTATCAAAGCATAGTCATGTAGTCTTACTTCGGTATCCAAGGAAACTGTCCAAAGTAGCTGAGCTACTCCGTAGGAATCCGATATTCCTGTTGCAAGAATATAACCGGTTTCGTTGAGAAGTTGAAGATTCGCTCCCATGATAGGCTGCTTGAGTGGAGTTTCCAAGATGACAGAAATCTCTGCAATATGACCTAGAGCAGCAGGCTCAATTATTTGATAGCTGACTTCAGGAGTGAAATGAAAGTCGATATCAAGCGAAGAGGTGGTTGTTGTATAGTGTGTCGTGCTACTTCCTGTAATTTGAACAACACCCGAACCCCATGTCATAGGCGGAATATTGAGGATCAATTGGAGCTGGCCAAGATTATCCGTGAAGTTTGCAATGCTATCAACAGTTGCTGAGTCGATTATTACATCCACTGAAAGGGGATATGATTCGACTGGAAACCCAGTTACTGAATCGGTCAGTTGTAATCCGATAGTAAGCGGAGTTCCAGATACATGATCTTCCGGATAAGTGGCAATCATTGTGATGCTTCGTTTAGTGACATCCACACTCATTGAAAGGAATTCAGGCTGGTAGAGTGGATTAGTTGCAGTCAAATTCACAGGGTTAATTCCAGGGCCTGTGTGAAAGGGTATTGATATGCTGTATAGCCCCCCACCTAGGTTGTTCATTTCACCACTAGAGAATGCAGTTGTCCATTGGATGGAACTGTCGTTCAGAGGAACTCCGCTTACGCTTGTATGTTGTACCTCAATATCGAATAATTCGGCATAGCTGCCATCTGGGGTTTCACAGGATATTGTACTTGGTGCTGAGATTAGTGTAAGGTTGGAGAAAGCCGGTAAGACATTTATCGGAATTGAATCCAGGAGGGGTAGAAAGGAGTTTGTACCATTAGTAGAAACTTCAAGACTGTAGGTGCCTGGGGGACCAAAGCTTTCTTCCCAGTCTAATTGGAATAACCCGTTTGCATCAGTGGTAGTATTCTCACTGACAATTACTGTAGAAAACTCATCATAAAGTGTGAGTGATGTTGGACAGTTTGCTGATACAACATCAGAATTGTGAATGCTTGTTAATTTGAATTCCAGAGTGCCATTGAATCCATACTCGATATCTGTGGAGGACTGAGGAGTGGCCTCTAGAGTACCTCTAGTGATGTTGATTTCGATTGCATCGCCACCGCCCTGTGAGTAGCCATCATAGACTTCGACATTGAAGATTACATAGCCGATTGTACCGTCAGCACCTGGCGATGTATCTTCGGGTCTGATGACATATGAATTGTTCAAGTAGCGAATATCAGGGGATGAAGGTATGGAATAGCTATCGGCGAAAACTGGCCCTTGATCGGTCATTACTGAAAAGGACACATAACACCATCCATCTTGACTGAATTCGGCAATCAGTTTTGCAACCATATCAATTGTTTCACCGACTTCGTAGACTAGCTTGTCGGTTTCGAAGTAATAGAACTCGAAATAGAATGCTGAAACAGAAGTTGCTAAACAGAGTACAACGAGTGTTGAAACCGAAATTGATGCTAGTGTCCGCTGATTCAATTGACCCACCGATAGGTGGTCTTGACTTTGCCTAAAAAACAGCACATGAATATAGCGACAACTTTAATTTTACACTGAGTGGTTCTCAGATGAGCCTGAGAGCTTGGAGTGTCGGATTATGGTCGTCAGACTTAGAAGTGCAGTCATTGAATCTATTGAAAATACTGAAACTAAGCGGCTCAAGATTGTGAAAATATCTTCGAAGGAAGAAGGAGCTTCAGTATCAATTGAGTTGCCCGAAGCACTTTGTGACACTCTGAGGCCACAGGATTCTGTTGTTGTTGTCATGGATTCCAAACCACTGGCTAAAGGAGAGAAATCGAAACTTTACCTAGAAAGCAAGGTGTTTAGAACTAGCGGTGATAACGATTTGGACGTCATAGGAACTGTAGGGGGACTTAGGCTCACGATTGCTCTTTCAAAACCGACAGCAGCTCAAAGGACTACTTTTGATACTGAGAAGATCTACTTCATGATTCAGTAATCAATGCATTTAGTTTCCGATTAGCCCGAAAATCCTAATTAGTTTCGGCTATCTCCCTTTCTGTCGGGACCTATTGTGTCTAATCTATAGCACCCATAATCTGTTGCAGGGAACAACTAGTCCTAGGAAGAGGATTGTAATATCCTGAAAGCCAGTTAGGACTTGGCGTTGCTTCTATTTTGGGTGTGGTCTTTGATCGATGAAACATTCGAGGTTATTCAAGGTTCATCTTGGTCCTGTCCGGAGTGCTCCGGATTTCTGGTGATTAGCCAAGGATTTCTAGTGTGTGCTGAATGTGGATTAACTGTTTCCAGAGAATATGTCTTGCCTACGTATCAGATGGGCGAGAGACGCGGAAATGATACGCCTGATGCAAGTGTTTTCGTTTCTCTTGGTAACAGAATGCATATAGTTGACGGACTTGGAAGCTATATTGGTTTCCACAAAGAGAAGTATTTCCAAGATTCACATGGACAAGTCTTGCCATCAAGAATGCAAAAGAAATTCAAGCGTCTCAAGACTGTGTACAGTACACGAATAAGAATTGGGAAAGATGAGGCAAAGTATCGAGCTCTTAGAACTTTGAATCATGTGTCAAAATTGTTGATGCTGAATGAACAGGTGAGAGATAGAACAGCCTATTTGTACAAGAAGATAGTGGCTGAGTCTACTAGTAAGATTACCAACAATATCTTGCTCATAGCAGTATGTCTTCTTATGGCTGTCCGGGAATTCAAGAATGATGCTCCAATAACTCTGGAAGAAATCGCCAGCACATTTGAAAAATGCGGCCATAGGGTAAATGTAAGAGCCATTGTAAGGGAAGCACTACGACTCAAGTCACTGACTGGGATTGCTCCTGAGATTCGTCGTCCTGACGATTATGTTCCACGAGTTCTGTCTATGTTGATGAATAGCAAAAGGGTAGTTGACAAAGTCATATCGCGTGGTTGGGACCCAAAGGACTACGAGAATGCTTTACGTGAGAAGATGCTTGAAGTGTTGGAAATCATACCCGCTTCAAAGCGCGGTGGTAGAAATCCATTCATCTTCACTGTATCAGCAGCCTATGCGAGTGATAGACTGATTGCTGACAGTTATGGAAGACGATCCGTTCTCACTCAGAAGCTTACGTCAACTGCTACCGAAGTAGCTGAGTATAGCATTCGTGATCATTTTGGGATGATGAAGAAAATAGTGGCAATAGCAGATGAGCGAGCTTGATATGAGAGAGAATGAGATACGGGCGATAAACTGTCCCAAGGAAAGATGCAAGAATTGTCAAGATGCTTCAAATCTTGAATGTATGAACCTCAAAGCCTTTCAAGAAGAAGCTAGTATGGGCAGAGTTCTCTTGGTCGAAGCTGAAAGAGGTCTAATTCATTTCGCAGGTCAAGAGATGAAAGTCTTTACTCAGCCTCCATGGCATCATGATGGTTGGGAAAGTGTCTATGTGGGAAGTGATACTGGATTAATTGCCACTCCAAATGTTTTGCTAGATATCTACCCAGTTGGTCCATATCTTTCTGTATTCTTCAGTAAATCAGACGAACAAGATGTGTTTCATGAAGTCTATCCAATCGTTCGGTCGTCTCTGGAATTGGGGTTGATTGATGACTTATTCCAGGAAATATCTGATGTCTTGGAGAAGCAACCTGCAAGTCGTGTAAGACTTACTGATAGGCTTCATAGACTTAAAGATGTAGCGGCGAGAAGAATCTTGGAAAGTCTGCCTGAGATAAATGAAGTAACTAGGGAAAGAATTTCCATGATTGTGGCAAATCGTTCGACTGTCCTTGGACCATTGATTCCAGTTTTACTTGATGATGAGGTGGAGGAGATATATATGGACAAACCAGACATGCCATTGTATTTTGACCATGCAAGACATGGAAGATGTGTATCCTCATTATTCTTTGACAAGAGCTCAGTTTCACGGCTTACAACTCTAATTAGAGCCGAGAGCAATTTACATCTTGACCGAAGAAATCCTTCTTTGAAAACCGATTTTGATATCTTGGGTACATCTCTAAGAGTTTCTGTCAGTACGCCACCATTGACTCCGGATGGATTGCATTTAGAAATTCGTAGAGCTCGTCAGAAACCCTTCTCGATCATCGATTTGATTAGAAATGACACACTCACCTTAGAAGCAGCTGCTGTTCTACTTCTTGCAATTAGTTGTCGATTTAACATCACAATAACTGGAGAACCAGGATGTGGAAAAACAACTTTGATGAATGCCTTGGACATGAGTAGTCCACGGTCATGGAGAAAAGTGTACATTGAAGATGCAATAGAAAGCAGGGTTCAGCATGGACATCATCAGGTACGAATTAGAGTGGATCCCTTTGATGAAATGAGTGGCCATTTCGACAAGACTTCAGAGATTGTGAAAAGTTTGCATCGGTCTCCAGACTATCTAATACTAGGAGAAATACAGACAGCAGAACATAATCAAGCACTCTTTCAAGCTCTAGCGGCAGGATTACGTACAATTCAGACCTGTCATAGCTTTTCGGCTTCAAGTTTAATCACAAGGTGGATGTTTGGACACGGGATAAAGGACTCAAGCTTAGGGTTGATGGATTTGATTGTTAATTTGAAAAGACCAATTCCAGGAGAATCCAGAAGAATTGTCAGTGAGATTGTCGAAGTACGAAAGGATACGGTCGATGGATTTCTTAGATTTCAGGGTTTGAATACTATCTATTCTAATCATGACCCTGATTCAATCGTTTGGGCTGATGACGGTGCATTTCAATTTCATGCAAAACAAGCAGGGTCATCTGATCATGTACCAGCCTATGAAACTATAATCAATCACCTGAGAGAAGAAGTTCTTTCGACTCTAGATGCAAAGAGATTCCATATAAGTGAGAAACTGTGGGAATCAGGACATCCTATGAGATATGTTGAAAATTAGGCCTTTTACGCCAAAAAAAAACATGGGGAGTTAAAATACGGAAGTACGCACTTCAATTCAGGTGTGATTCGATGAAGATAGCCAAAAATCTTCCACAGGATGAAAGAGGTGGCCCCTTAGTGGAAGAAAGCCTACTTCTTGGCCTAGCTGTTGTTACTATTTCCATTGTGATTGCGGTCATATTTCAGGCAACTGGATGGGCCCAAGATGTGGTTGGGGGTTTGCTTCAGCTGTTGGAAGATAGCTGGAACGGATTGACTCAGTTTCTTCCATAGAGCAAGCAGACCGGAGTTTCCTGACTCGTCTGATTATTGCTTGATGTTGAATAAGGGCTTGATACTTTTTCAAATTTAGAACCATGTATGGGGAAACCCTTATTTGCGCTCCAGAGGGTGCCGACCCGTTCCGGACTAGTTCTTTTTGCTCCGGTAGTGTAGTCCGGCCCAGCATGGGGGACTCTCGATCCCCCGACCCGGGTTCAAATCCCGGCCGGAGCACCAATTCTTCCTATCCAATCATATACCTTCGATATACAATTGGAACTCCTACAAGCCCTATTGAAAGGAAGACGCTGATTGCTAATCCAGGTATACCTATGCCTTGGGCAGCCATGGCATCAGCTTCGGTAATTATTATTGTTATATTACCACTATACGACATGAGTGTTGCAGACTCTTTGGTTTCATAGTATAGCAGGTATGTTCCGTGATTTGGTATTGAGAGATGCAGGTCAATGATGCCATTTGCTTGGCTAATCGTAGTGATAGTTAATCCAATCCAAGTGTATGTGAATCCTACACCTTGCAGCAGTGTTCCATTAAGTCCCCGGACAACAAATTGAACAAGGATCTCTTGAGTGGGAGGATTTACCTTGTAGTGATTAAGCTGAACCATGGCAGGGATTTTTCTACTCACAGTAAATCTGTATGTGAGTATTGAGGGTAATTCATACTCTAGTTCTAATCCGGGGTAATATAGTATGAAGCTAAAGTCACCCTCCGTTTCCGGAGCTAGAATTGAGAAGTGGGCAAATCCTTCTGTGTCTGTAACGAGTATTTCATCAATCGTACCTTCATAATCAAGAACCTCAATTACCTTCTCAGCCATCCCGCCTTCAGAACCATTCAGGTGGATTTGCAAAAAGATCTCTTGAAGAGGTGATGCGTAGCCCAGGATGTTGCTTTCTACCAATGCAAGTTCCGGTTGGGACCATATGGTAATCTCAAAGGGGAGTGTGTTATTCGTTATGAATTCATTTCCTGATATGGTAAGCATTAGGCTTCTTGGACCTACAGACCCCTCAAATTGAATAGCTATTATTGCTGACATTTGGCCCGAAGGAAATGGTTTTGTGAAATCAGTATGTGTCATTGAGTCATAAATGGTGACAATGGCATTCTCTATAGGGCGATGAAGACTATCGTAGGCCTCTATTGAGAACTCATTTTCAATAGATAGAATAGCAAATTCTGGTTCAGTAATTACAATAGAGATTGAACTTTCAACATCGAAGTTGATTTCTGCATAGGCCGTAGTATAGCGTTCCGTACCGTTGAATTCCACTCTCAATCTATGTTGTCCGAGTTGAAAACGGGAATCTATATCCAGAGTTAGTCCTGCGATTCCTGACAAGTCTGTAGTTATTGTTTCAAAGACTTGATTATCAAGATATACCTCCAAAAGCGAGTTTTGAATAGGACCCTCAAATGATTCTACTGATAGCTGAATCTGGATACTGTCAGTAAGATTGAGTGTGTTAGGTACTACCGATTCAATAGTGATGGAGGGTTGTATCTGTTCAACATCTACTTGAAAGGTGATTTCACTCCTTGAGTGGAAATTGACTAGATCCTGTTCGTATCTAACCGTGAGACTGTTCGGACCTAGGTCACTCCATGATGAATTGCATTCAAAAGTAAATGCGGCATGACCAGTGGTGTTTGTTGTGGATATTGCAAGCTCACTGGTTCCAATGCTGACTGTGACTATTGCATCTGTTATTGGTACCCCTAAATCATCTTGAAGTGTTATGCTAAAGGAGAGATCATCTCCTGGGTGAAGTGGTTCCGGTGAAGTTTGAAGATGCAATTGAGTATTTGATACAACGTATGGAAAGGCCCATTGGCTTGAAGGGGCTAGAGCCAATGATGCATTACCTGCAAAAGTTGCATTGATGGGGGTAACTCCTAGGGGGTGGTCAGAGGGAAGACTCCAAGTGATAGTTGCATAACCATTCTGATTAGTTAGTGCTGACCCGAGATACACACCAAGAATCTCATCATGGAATTCAATGATTTGGTCCGGCACAGGTTCACCATAGGTTCCATTTTGAAGTAGCCTTGCACTTAGTGGTACATCGGTTCCTCGAATTACAACTATCTCACCCTCTGCTGATGCATCTCCAGCCCCAATCAAGGATAGAGCAATCAGACTCAGAGCAATGATGGCTATTAGAGTAAGAGGCCTCCTCAATTTTAGCACCCCAGAAGGTTTCTGCTTTGGTTCGTATCGAATCAATGGAGCTGTAGTTCACTGAAGTGATGATTCTTACATTTCATCAAATGTGTCTAAGAGCTCCTTATCTGAGTGCAGACTATGGTTTTTAATCTCCTACAAGGGCTTGTTCTAGCCGTTTTTGAATAAGGGACGGCAAATATCATTGAATAATGACATAATCAAAAATCTGGGGGAGTTCATATGTGTTAGCAGGGACCAGAGCTTAGTCTAGTCTCTAACATCACAAACTGAGGTCTGTTTGTAGTTAGATTTGGTGGTATCGTGATGCCAATGAGAAGAACTGATGATGAGGATCGAGCCAAGCGTAGGCTTGGCGATATATCTTCTAAGATTTGGTCTATACTGGAAAAGGTTTGGACTCTAAGCACCATAATCAGTATCTTCTATTTACTGGTCGTGTATTTGCTTCCGCTTGTTGGTATTGTTCAAGCAATCTCATTTCCATTCAAGCTTGGTGTAGAGATTGTTATCTGTGGAATCCCATTGAGTACATCTCTAGCACTCACCATTGATAGGGTAAAGGAAGATGGAGTTTCTTTCTCTGTTCACGAAGACATTTTTGTTCTTCGGGTTGGCAATCGACTAGTTGGAACCAGTTGCCTAGATATTGTTTCAGCTCCCGGCTCAGTGCGTGTTGGAGATGGCGAGCGTACTGAGTATGATACCACGTTTCTACTGGCATTACGTGCTGGCATGGATGAAAGAGTGACCATGGCCTATGAAGTTGGAGTTCGGAATGAAGAACCGTTTCTTCGAATCTTTATCACAACGACAGGTGGGCAATTAGAAGAAATTGCTAGTACTCTTAAAAGAGAAGCCACAAGAACTGAAGCGATTCTCCTTGCATCTCTGAATACCGTTGAATTGCGACAATTGAATGGACTAGAATTGAAAGATACAATATTTTCTCACATAAACTCGGAAATGATTGAAGGTGAATCTGAGCCGGCAGAAACATTCAATGAGCATAAGTCCCTATTTGTAGTAGAGGGCGAGCCTCGTATAATGCCAGCAATTGATACTTCTCAAGTAGGAACCTTCATCTCAACTGTATTGAAACAGGGCTATACAGCCAGTCTGACCTGTGTGTTTTCAAGAGCAAAACCAGGAAAAGAACGGCGAAAACTTGAGGGTGAATGGAAATCTATAAGGGCCAAGGAAAAGAGGAATGAGGATTCGTTGGCTGACCAAGCAGCCAAGAAACAGCTTCTACGTCACTACGAGAAAATCCAAGGGAGTGATACTTGGTTTGATGTCACAATCACGTTGGTAATAGATGCTAATGATTCCGAACAGCTACGGAATTTCCAAGAAGGCATTTCTGGACTAGTCTATTCGATTTGGGGTGGAGATGGAACTGTTGGCCTCAAGCAACGGAAAATGAATCAGCGAACAGCCTATAGATTGCTCATGAGACGCCACATCCGACCAAAGAGAATGCATGTGACAAGGCTGGCCGCGTTTGTTAACACGCCAGTTCAGCAATTGCCAGTCTTAGCATCAACGCCTGCACCTGCATTTGCAATTCCTGCAAAAGACTTGGTGGATAATGATCTTGTAATTGGGAACGTCGTTTTTGGTGGAAGACGATTAAATGATGTAGGACTCAAGCCCGACTGGTTAAGGGAGCATGTTGCAGTATTGGGTGCTACCGGAACTGGGAAGACTACGCTTGTCAAGCATTTGATGAAGGAATTAAGTACCAAATCCAAGGTGCCTTGGTGGATTTTTGACGTCAAGGGTTCTGAATA
>Ga0209536_100014908_pt1 | contig 11123 bp, 10 predicted proteins | sample DeeMarSeWOR28_12_FD_187461 | JGI IMG/M metagenome (GOLD analysis project Ga0209536, IMG submission 187461) | Marine sediment microbial communities from White Oak River estuary, North Carolina - WOR-2-8_12 (SPAdes) (version 2) | ecosystem: Environmental > Aquatic > Marine > Intertidal zone >... | reverse complement strand
TCCGCTCAGGCCGCACCGGCATCCGCTTCGCCGGCCACCGTGCTGTCGAGACGCTCGCGCAGCCGCGCCTGCACCTGTTCCTGCAATCCGCCCACCGTGCAACCCTCCAGGATTTCGCCGGCAAACCCCAGGCACAGCATCCTGCGTGCTTCCGCTTCCGGGATGCCACGCGAACGCAGGTAGAACACCTGCTGCGGGTCCAGCTGCCCGACGCTGGTCCCGTGACTGCATTTCACGTCGTCGGCGTAGATTTCAAGTTGCGGCTTGGTGTCCACCTCGGCGTTACGCGACAACAGCAGATTGGCGTTCGACAGGTGCGCGTCGCTGTGCTGCGCGTCCTTGTCGACCAGTATGCGGCCATCGAACACGGCGCGACCACGACCCAGCACAATGCCCTTGAAATTCTCCCGGCTGGCACAATCCGGCACACTGTGGCGCACGTCCAGGTGGAAATCGGCGAAGCGCCGGTCGCCCACAACGTACAGCCCGTTCAGCTCCGAGCTCGCTCCGCCGGCGCTGAACGCGACATTGCAGTCGGTACGCGACCAGGCGCCGCCCAGTGCCAGGCAGGTGCCCGAGTAGTGACTGTCGCCCGCCTGGCGGACGTACAGACCGCTGATGTGATAGGCATTGATGCTCTCTTCCTGCACCCGGTAGTGCTGCAGGCGGGCGCCTTCTTCCAGCAGCACTTCCACCAGCGCATTGTTGAAGTACACCGAATCGCCAGGACTCGCGTAGCGTTCCACCAGGGTGGCGCTGGCGCCGGACTCCAGCACCACCAGGTTGCGCGGCTGCGCCAGGATGGAGTCGTCCAGAGCGAGACTCAGAAACAGCACCTCGATGGGCTTTTCCACCGTGCAGCCGGCCTCGATGTGTACGAACAGACCGTCGTTGACCAGCGCGCTGTTGAGCGCGCTGAAGGCATGCGCGCCCTCCCCGGCGGCCTGTCCCAGCCAGCCGGACAACCGCTCGGGCGTCGCGGCCAGCGCTTCATGCAGGCTCTGCACCCGGACCCCGGGCGGGAGCCCGTTGAGTCTCGACAGGCCCGGCACCAGACGACCGTTGGCAATCACCAGACGGTAACTTTCCGCCTGCGGCACCAGGTAGTCGCCGAGATCCGCTTCCTCCAGCGCCGTGAACGGCTCGCTGACCGGAACGAAGTTCTGCCCCAGCAGACCGTCGAGGCTGGTGTAGCGCCAGGCCTCGTCCTTGCGGGTGGGAAACCCCAGCTGGGCGAACTGCGCGGCCGCGCGGCGGCGCTGGGTTTCCAGCCAGTCGAGTTGGCGGCCCGCCAGGCCGGCACCCGCCTGTTCGATCAGGGCGCGGTAACGTTCCGCCGGTTGCGCAACGGTATTCATGCCGCCTCCTCGCTCCCGAGCCAGCCATAACCCTTTTCTTCCAGCTCCAGCGCCAGGCTCTTGTCGCCCGAGCGCACGATGCGCCCGCCGGCCAGCACGTGGACGAAGTCCGGCTCGATGTAATCCAGCAGCCGCTGATAGTGGGTCACCACGATCATGGCACGCTCCGGACTGCGCAGCGCGTTGACGCCGTCGGCGACGATGCGCAGGGCGTCGATATCCAGGCCCGAATCGGTTTCGTCTAGGATCGCCAGCTTCGGTTCAAGCAGTGCCATCTGGAAAATCTCGTTGCGTTTCTTTTCACCGCCCGAGAAGCCGGCGTTAACGGAGCGCTTGAGCAGGTCCTCGCCCATGTGCACCACCTTGAGCTTTTCGCGCAGCAGCTTGAGGAACGCAACAGCATCTAGCTCGCTCTGGCCGCGCGCCCTGCGTATGGCGTTCAGCGCCGTCCTGAGAAACACGGTGTTGTTGACGCCGGGCAGCTCGAGCGGGTACTGCAGCGCCAGGAACAGGCCCTGGTGCGCACGCTGCTCGGTGTTCAACTCCAGCAGGTCGTGACCCTCGAAGCGCACTTCGCCGCCGGTGACCTCGTAACCCTCGCGCCCGGCCAGCAGATGAGCGAGGGTGCTCTTGCCCGAACCGTTGGGTCCCATGATAGCGTGCACTTCGCCGGCCCCGACTTTCAGGTCCAGGCCCTTGAGAATCGGTTTGCCCTCGACTGAAACCGCCAGATTATTTATTTCCAACATGTCAAATCTCCTACTTGCGTTCTCTGATCAACCCACCGCGCCTTCCAGGCTTACGCTGAGCAGCTTCTGGGCTTCCACGGCAAACTCCATCGGCAATTCCTTGAACACCTCTTTGCAGAAGCCGTTTACCAGCATGGAAACCGCTTCCTCTTCCGAGAGCCCGCGCTGCCGGCAGTAGAACAACTGATCGGCGCCGATCTTCGATGTGGTCGCCTCGTGCTCGACCCGAGCCGTCGGGTTTTTCACCTCGATGTACGGAAAGGTGTGCGCGCCGCAGCGATCCCCGATCAGCAGCGAATCACACTGGGTGTGATTGCGCGCGTTCTCAGCGCGCTGGCTCATGCGCACCAGCCCGCGGTAACTGTTCTGTCCGCGACCGGCCGAAATACCTTTGGACACAATGGTGCTGCGGGTATTGCGCCCGATATGAATCATCTTGGTGCCGGTATCGGCCTGCTGGAAACCGCGCGTCAGCGCCACAGAATAGAATTCCCCGATGGAATCGTCGCCGCGCAGGATGCAGCTGGGATACTTCCAGGTGATCGCCGAACCGGTTTCGACCTGGGTCCAGGAAATGTGCGAGCGGTCGCCGCGGCAATCGCCGCGCTTGGTGACGAAGTTGTAGATGCCGCCGCGCCCCTGCTCGTCGCCCGGATACCAGTTCTGCACCGTCGAGTACTTGATGCGCGCATCTTCCAGCGCCACCAGCTCCACCACTGCGGCGTGCAGCTGGTTCTCGTCGCGCATCGGCGCGGTGCAGCCCTCGAGGTAGCTGACATGGCTGCCAGTATCCGCCACGATCAAAGTGCGCTCGAACTGGCCGGTATTGCGCGCATTAATGCGGAAATAAGTGGACAGCTCCATGGGGCAGCGCACCCCCTTCGGTACGTACACGAAGGTACCGTCGGTGAATACCGCTGCATTGAGCGCAGCAAAGAAATTGTCCGTGTGCGGCACCACCGAGCCGAGGTACTGCTGAACCAGCTCCGGGTACTGGTGCACGGCTTCCGAAATGGAACAGAAAATCACCCCGGCCTCGGCCAGCTTGTCGCGGAACGTGGTCGCCACCGACACGCTGTCAAATACCGCGTCCACCGCCACCCCGGCCAGCAACTCCTGCTCGTGCAGCGGGATGCCCAGCTTTTGATAGGTCTCCAGCAGCTTCGGGTCGACCTCGTCCAGACTCTTGGGTGCGTCCTTGCCGCTCGTGGGCGCCGAGTAGTAACTGATGGACTGAAAATCGATGGGTGGGTGGTTAACGTGTGCCCAACCCGGCTCCTGCATCGTCAGCCAGTGTCGGAACGCTTTCAGCCGCCACTGCAGCATGAACTCCGGCTCACTTTTCTTGGCCGATATCAGCCGTATAACGTCCTCATTCAACCCTGGCGGGAGGGTATCCGACTCAATGTCCGTGCTGAAGCCGGCTTCGTAGCCGCCCTTGATGAGCTCAGCCAACTGCGGCGTTGCGCTAGCCATTACCAACCTCCGTTTGCGTAGGCGACTGCCCCAGTTCGCAACCTGGCCAATGGCCATAATGATCGCAGGGGCAATACCTGAGTAAATTTGTCAGGTTTAGATTGTATATACCCTATCGTTTTAGTCAAGTATTAATTGCGTCCCGGAAGGTCGGGCAAGGACATTGTTTTCACGCCCGTTTTCGCAACCGTCCCGATTACCGCGGGCCGGCCCGACGAGGTTCGGTGGAGAGCGGTCCGGCTCAGTGTCGGCCGATGATCGAGCCGAGAATGCCGCGCGCGATGCTGCGCCCCAGACTGCTGCCCACGCTGCGCAGTACCGACTTGGTGAAGGCCTCGACCGCGCCCTGACGCTGGCGGCCGCTGCCGCTGCGTGCGTGCGCCTTGTCACCGGCGGATTCTGCGTCCCGTCGCGCCGCTTCGGCGCGTTGCGACTCGAGTTCCTGCGCGCGCTTCTTCAACATTTCGAAGGCGGATTCCCGGTCGACAAGGTTCTCGTAGGTCCCTCGCAGTGGTGATCTGGCGATCATCTCGGCGCGTTCGTCGCCGCTGAGCGGTCCGATCCGCGAACGCGGTGGTGCAATCAGGGTGCGTTGCACCACGCTGGGCACACCTTTCGCGTCAAGCGTCGACACCAGAGCTTCCCCGACGCCCAGTTCGCCGATGGCGGCCTCAGTATCGAAAGCCGGGTTGGAGCGAAACGTCTCGGCCGCCGCCCTGAGCGCCTTGCGATCGCGCGGTGTGAAGGCACGCAAGGCGTGCTGGATACGGTTACCCAGCTGTCCGATGACCTCCTCCGGCACATCGCTGGGATACTGGGTGACGAAAAACACCCCGACACCTTTGGAGCGGATCAGGCGCACCACCTGGGTGATGCGCTCCAGCAGCGCCGGCGGCGCCTTGTCGAATAGCAGATGGGCCTCATCGAAGAAGAACACCAGCTTCGGCAGAGGCGCATCGCCCCGCTCCGGCAATTGCTCCATCAGCTCCGACAGCAGCCACAGCAGGAAGGTCGCGTAGATGCGGGGATTGTGATAGAGCGTGGTCGCGTCCAGCAGGCTGATCACACCGCGACCGGAGAAATCGCTCTGCAGCAGGTGCTCGATGCGCAGTGCCGGTTCGCCGAAGTACAGGTCGCCGCCCGCCTCTTCCAGCACCAGCAGGCGCCGCAGTATGGCGGTGACACTCGCGGTGGAGACGCGGCCGTATTCGCGACTCAGGTCAGCGGCGTTGTCGCTGACCCAGTTCAGCATCGCTCGCAGGTCCTTGAGATCAAGCAGCAACAGCCCCTGGTCATCGGCCAGGGAAAAGGCGATCTGCAGCACCCCTTCCTGGGTCTCGTTCAGCTCCAGCAAGTTGGACAGCAGCACCGGTCCCATTTCCGAGACCGTGGTACGCACGGCGTGGCCTTGCTGCCCGCGCACGTCCCAGAACAGCACCGGAGAGCCTTCGAAGGCATGGTCGTCGATGCCGATCCGGCTCACCCGCTCCGCGACCTTGGGGTGATCGCTACCCGGCCGCGCCACACCCGACAAGTCGCCCTTGATGTCAGCGGCAAACACCGGCACACCCAAGCGCGAAAACGATTCCGCGAGCAGCTGCAGGGTCACGGTCTTGCCCGTGCCGGTCGCGCCGGTTATCAGGCCGTGACGATTGGCCATCGCGGCATCGAGCCAGATCTGCTGATCGCCGGCGCCCCCCAACAGAATCCCATTCTGCATATGAGCTCGCTCCGCTATTGTTCCTGTCAGGTGCGCAATTATCCCTGAATCGCCGCGATTGTCCTATTTTTCCTCACGCCTTCCCCACACTGCGAATACCGGATCCGAGAACGGCAAACGCCCGGAGTACTTGTCACCGGGCGGTCTGGGCAGACCTTGCAACGATTCGGTGTGCAGGTCTACGAACACCTCCGCCCTGCGGTAATAGTTCAGAACCAGGCCGAGCCGTTCGAAGGGATGCAGCCGCGCCCACAGCCTGATGGCCTTGGGCGGAAACCAGCGATTGGAGAAGGTATTGACAAAGACACCGCCCGGCTTGAGTACACGACCCACATCCCGGAATACTTCGATCGGCCGAGTCAGGTATTCTACCGAAGCGGTGCAGATCACCAGGTCGAAGGCCTGATCTTCGAAAGGCAACACAGGCGACTCATTCAGGTCGTGAATCACCCGCGCGTCGAGGCGCGGATTTTTCGCCAGCTCCTGTTCGTTCAGACCCAGCCCGGTCACCGCAACGGGCCCGTCGGCATCCGACAGATGGGACGTCCAGCTGCTCATCAGATCCAGCACCTGCGCGCCGGGTTTGATCAACCTGGCATAGATCGCCCCCACTTCCGCGGACGCGGTAGAGTCGATATGGGGCACCAGTCGCGGAGTACGGTAAAACAGACTGTCCTGTTGTGCGTCCTCGCATTCGAACGGATAGTTGGCGAACCAGCCGGCTGCCGCGACATTGGCGCTGGCCTGCATACCGGGCCCGTTGCCGGTCAGCAGCGCAACAAGCGCCGCGGTCTGCGCCGGGATGCTGTCGAGCGGTTGCTGCAGTTCGCGCCGGCGCGCGCCGAGGGTAAGACCGAAGCGGGCCAGCGGATGGTTCAGATCGATGCCGAGCTGGTCTTCCTCCACCCGGCTGAGGAGAAAAGGCGCCAGCTCGCGTTTCGAACAACCCAGTGCGGCGGCGATAATCGCCCGCGGGTAATAGCGCCCCGCTTCGGGCTCGGTCACCTGTCCCGCGAAATTCACCTCGAAATGCTTTCTGGCGATAGTCTTGACCCCCGCCGGGTCGTAAGCCGGCACCAGCCGACCCGGGCTGAACAGGTCCCGGCAGCTGGCATCCGGCGCCAGCCCCTGCAGACAGCCACCGAAGCGCGTGAGCGGCTCCGTCAGACCTGTTTCATTCAGTTCACAGGCGAGCACGCGTCGTTCGCAGTGCGCGGCGAGCGGACTGTTCCAATCGGTGCAAAACTCGAAGGCTGATGGTCCGGTCATATTCCGATAGGCGCTGACGTGTTAGCCCAAAACGGTTATCGCAGCGCGGTCACATTTGCGATGCAGGCGGGTCGATGACGCCGGTTCCAGCACCCTGGCGATCCGCTTCCGCCCATGCAGAGAAGCAAGTTTGCGCTCGACAGGTCATCGCGATAATAGTGTTGTTTGACTCGGCTGACCATTAATGACCAACCGCGAGCCCCCGGGAGCCTGCCTGTACACTGAGGGAATATTCAGAGCGCGCTGCGATCACCATCGGGACCCGGCGGCGGCAGCGCGGGTTGCTTGCGGCTGAACAGAGCGGCCAGCCGTGAAAACACGGCTTTGACCCCGCGCCACAGCCGCGGCAGCAACCAGACCATGAACAGGATAAACAGCACCAGCAGCGCAAGAAACACATAAGGATGATTAAGCGCCGCCCACACACCTCCGATCACCGCGACGTCCTCGCCGATCGAAGCCGTCCAGTTGGAAACCGGCTCCGGCGAGGTATTGATCATGACCCGCGAACCGGCCTTGGTGGCGTGCGTGGCTGCCGCCATGCCGCCGCCCAGGATAGCCGCAGCAAGTTCCGCCGCCGTTCCGATGTCGCCGACCGCCGCGGCCGCCAGCATGGCGCCGGCCGGAATGCGGATAAAACTGTGCAGGGCATCCCAGCCGGTATCGACGCCCGGTACCTTATCGGCGAAAAACTCCACCGTGTACATAAGACCCGCCGCCGCCATGACCAGCGGACTGGCCACCACCTGCAGCTGTTCGGGCAACACGATATTGCCGGTGTTGGCGAGAACACCGAGCGTCAGCAGCGCCGCGTACAGGTTGATGCCGCTGGCCCAGGCCAACCCCATGCTCAGCGCGATCAGGCCGCTAATCTGGTCGAGCGTTTCCATGTCACCCTGCCAGGGTGCTGCGACCGCCGAGACGGTTCACTCGTTGTGGCTGTAGTAGCCCTGCCGGACGCCGCTCAGCAGGGTTTGAAAAGCGTCCCCACTCACATGAATCAGCTCTTCGTGGTCACCGGCCTCAAAATAGACATTGGCCAGGCTGACAACGGCCTGGTCGAGAAAAGCTTCGAGTCCATAGGCGGGGCCCAGCGGTGGCACTGCACCCACCTCGCAATCCGGAAACAGCCTGCCGATTTCCTCCTCCTCAGCCAGGTGCAGCTCCCGGTTCAGCTCTTTGCGCAGGTGTTTCATCTCCACCCAGTTGCTGGCCGGCACCACCACCATGGCATAACCAGAGGCATCCTTTACAATCACCGCCTTGGCGATGTGATCCTCGCTGATATGCGATGCTTCCGCGGTCTCATGACTGGAACCGGTATGCGGATGCGGAACCAGATCATAGTCAACCTCATGCTGCACCAGGAAACGGTGCACTGTTTCTGCCACTGCCATACTGTGTCTCCTTGTCCGTTCGGCCTGAACAGCGTTGCGCGCCAAGCCGGGTCGAATCAGCCACTGACCCTCCAGACGGCGCGTTCGCTGGAAACACAATCGGAAACAGGTCGCGACTGACCCCTTTGCTACACTCTGAAGACTAGCGCATCCAGCGCCAAACTCAATTGCCGCAGATCAAAACTGTACAGCACGGATGCGTCATTGCTTGGCGCGGTTGCGAATGAAATCGGCGAATTCCCGGTCGCTGCGGATCACGTGAACGATGAACCAAGACTTCAGCGCCTTGAAAACCGCCGGGTCCATCTGGCAGCAGCCCTGCTCGAACTGGCTGATAAAGGTGGATTTCAGTTCGGCGAGCAGCATCACGTGTTCCCGCAGGTGTGAAGCATAGCCGGGGTAGTCCTGCTCCAGCATTAACGCTTCCTCCTTTTTGAAATGCTGCTTCGCGGTGGAATACAGCTCGTCGAGGAGCTTGCCGAGACGCCGTCTCACTTCCTCGCGGTCCCCTGGCTCACCAGCCTCGGTGCAGGAACATTGCCGCGCCAGCCTGTTGAGGCAGTCGGCCAGCAGCCGGTGCTGCTCATCCAGCAGTTGAATACCCAGACGCCAGTCATCGCGCCAGCTGATGAACTCTTCCATCTCCCCCCTTTTTCCGTGATGGGCCATCCGGCGCCTGTTCTGTACAGCGCCCTTCAGTAACCCGGTTGATCCCCGCCAAAGCCATCCCGGGTTACCGAGCGGCGCCCGAAAATAACATGACCAGCCCGCTGTTCTTCAGCCGCTCCCTTCGGCCAGACACGGGGCCTGGCTGAGCGCGGCGAGCGCGCCATACAGCAACCCGGCCACGCCCAAGCGAGCCAGCGGCCAGTGGTACTCGCTGGCGGCCTGCGGCGCCAGCGGCACTACAAGGCGTATCAGCCCGCAGGCGCCGACCTTCAGGCCGGTCAGGATGGCGGCAATGGTTACCGGGCCTTCCATAGCCAGGGTTGGCGGCCAGGCGCGCAGCGGAAACACCCGCGTCTTGGCCGCGAAACCGAGTGCCATCTCGGCACCGGAGCGAAGCGGAATCATTGCAAGCGACGGTTTTGGAGTAAAATGCAGACTGCCGCTAATCTGATTCGATCCCCAGCTTCTTGAGTTTCCGCCATAACGAGACGCGGTCGATGCCGAGAATCTTGGCGGCCTGAGTGCGGTTTCCTTCCGCCAGTTTCAACGCGTGCAGTATATGCTCCGTTTCCTGCTCCTTGAGTGTGGTCGCTGTCGCCGCCATCTCCGGCTTGAACACGCGCACGCTCAGCGAGCCCAGATTCTGCGGCAGGTGTTGGATGTCCAGCGTGTTGCCCTGGGTCAGCGCGACGCCCCGTTCGATGAAATTGGACAGTTCGCGCACGTTGCCCGGGTAGTCATAGTCAACCAGGCGCTGCATCGCCTGGGTACTGATCTCCTGGACATTGCGGTGCATCATGGTGGAGAACTTGCGCAGGAAATAGTAGGCCAGCAGCGGAATATCATCGCGCCGTTCGCGCAGGGCCGGAAGGGTCAATGTGACGACGCTGAGCCGGAAGTAGAGATCGTTGCGCATCTGTCCCTCGTCGACCGCGGCCTTCAAGTCGCGATTGCTGGCCGCGATAACGCGCACGTCGATATTGAGGGGCTGGGTTGAACCGACGCGCATCAGCTCGCGCTCCTGCAGCACGCGCAGCAGCTTGACCTGCATCAGCAGCGGCATTTCCGCGACCTCGTCGAGAAACAAGGTACCACCCTGCGCCGCCTCGAACAGACCGATCTTGGTAGCGTTGGCACCGGTGAACGCGCCTTTCTCGTGTCCAAACAGCTCGCTGGCCGCTATCTCCTCGTGCAGCGCACCACAGTTGAATGCCACAAACGGACCTTCCGAACGCTCGCTGTGCTGGTGGATGAAACTGGCCAGGAGTTCCTTGCCGGTGCCCGACTCGCCGTGGATCACTACGCTGGTATCGGTGGCCGCAATCTGGCGCGCGGTATCCAGCAGGCGCTGCATACCCAGGTCCTGGGTGATGATGGAAGCGCGGCTCGAGATTTCATGGATAAGTTCCTTGAGCTGGGTATTCTCGCGCCTGGCCCGGCTCAGCTCCAGCGCCGAGCGCACCACCTCGCGCGCTTCGTCGAGGCGAAACGGCTTGGCGATATAGTGATGGGCGCCGGCCTTCATGGCCTCGACCGCTGAATCGAGCGTGGCGTGCCCCGTGATCATAATGACCGGCACCTCGGGTGTCGTTTCACGGATGTGGCGCAGGACATCCATGCCGTCGATGCCGGGCATGCGCAAGTCCGTGAGCACCAGATCGAACAGGGTGCTCTGCATCGCCGCCAGGCCACTCTCTCCGTTCTCGCACGCGGTTACGGCATAGCCCTCGCGTTCCAGCACGTGGGTCAGGTTCGACAGCGCAATAACCTCGTCGTCGATCAGCAGAATATGCGGTTTGTCTTGCTCGCTCATGACGCCTCCTGTTCGCCCGGCGCCGCGCGCTCGAGCGGCAACCAGATCGAGAATCGGGCACCCCCCTCGGGGCGGTTCTCGACCGCGATAACTCCGCGATGTTCGTTGATAATCTCTTCGACCAGGTACAGCCCCAGACCGGTGCCCTCGCCGCCGGCCTGGGTGGTGAAAAAGGGATCAAACAGCTTGGGCAAGTGGTCTGGCGGGATACCCGGCCCGTCGTCGTCGACGCGTATCAGCATGATGTGCGTAAACCGGCTGATCCCGAGCGTGTCGCCGGCCAGGTTACTGGTGTTGACCGGCTTGCACTCCTGCCAGGTGCTTTGCCGGCCAGTGATCCAGATGTTCTTCGCGCCGGCGTGCGTGGCGTTTCTGATGAGATTGATGAACACCTGCTGCATGCGATCGCGATCCGCCAGCAGGATGCCATCGGTGATGTCTTCAATGTGCAGGAAGACGTCCTGCGGCAACTGGCCGTGAATGAGCAGCGCCGCAGCCCGTACCAGTTCCGCGGCACCGACCAGCTGCATCTGCTGGGTCGGTTGGCGGACCGTGTCCAGCAGGCGCCTGACAATGCGTCGTGCCCGCTCCGTCTCGCCATCGATATGTGACAGCCACTGCTGGCGCAGATCCTCCCGTGTCGTCCCGTCATCCTCCATGAGCAGTTGTATG
>Ga0209536_100014907_pt1 | contig 11123 bp, 8 predicted proteins | sample DeeMarSeWOR28_12_FD_187461 | JGI IMG/M metagenome (GOLD analysis project Ga0209536, IMG submission 187461) | Marine sediment microbial communities from White Oak River estuary, North Carolina - WOR-2-8_12 (SPAdes) (version 2) | ecosystem: Environmental > Aquatic > Marine > Intertidal zone >... | reverse complement strand
AGGAAAAAAAGTGGGCCGCCTCTTGTATTGATCGGGAAGTCAATAACGTTCGACAGCGGTGGAATTTCGCTGAAGCCTGCCAAGGGCATGGAGAAGATGAAATATGACATGGCGGGCGGGGCAGCGGTTCTGGGGGTAATGAAGGCCGTATCAGCCCTGAATCTGCCGCTGCATCTGGCCGCGATTCTGCCGGCAACTGAGAACCTTCCGGGGGGCAGCGCCTCAAAGCCCGGGGATGTTGTAAAAACGGTCTCCGGGAAAACGGTCGAAATTATTTCAACTGATGCAGAGGGCAGGCTGGCACTTGCAGACGCGATAGGGTATGCAAGGAAACTCAGACCTGAAGCAATTATTGATATCGCGACCCTGACCGGTGCATGTTCAATAGCGCTCGGAAACGAGGCAATCGCTATGATGGGGAATGACGACAGGCTGCTGGATAAAATAAAGATTGCGTCTGACGAAACCAATGAAAAGGTGTGGCACATGCCACTGTTTGACGAATACGGCGAGTACATAAAAAGTGATATTGCGGACCTGAAAAATTCAGCCGGGCCGTCAGGGTCTCTCGTGACCGCAGGATATTTTCTGAAGCAATTTGCGGAAACCGTACCATGGGTCCATCTGGATATTGCCGGTACTGCATGGACTGATAAGGACCGGCCCTACATCCGCCAGGGAGCGACCGGCATTGGCGTCAGGTTGTTGATGAATTTACTCGAAAGCCTGTAAGTAGAGGCTTTGGCCTGGTGAATGCAGTCTTTACAGGAGCGCGTCTCTGGTCATCTGCTCCGCCATTTCGAAGACCGCCTTTTTTTGATCTTCAGTCCTCGCTTCTATATAGAACCGCACCTTCGGCTCGGTGCCGGAAGGACGTATCATGAGCCATGACCCGTCATCAAAGACAAGCTTTGTGCCGTCAACGGTTATGACATCACTGACGGTCCTCTTGATGCCCCCAATACTGAGTGTGGTGCCTTTACAGTACTTCTTCCGTATGGAAGACAGTTTATTAATCAGGGCATCACCGGCAAGCGCACGGTCAACATTAATGCCCGAACGGTCCGGATAGTAATAGCCAAACTCGTCCATAATGTCCAGAAGGTAGCGGCCGATGTTTTTGCCGGTTACCGCCATCATTTCTATGGCAAGCAGGATCCCGAACAGGCCGTCCTTTTCCAGGGTATGGTTGTATCCTGAAATGCCGTCCGATTCTTCGAAGCAGGTTATTGCGCGCTCCGCAGCGTCCCTGACCATAAAAGGCCTGAAGTTTTTGAAGCCAACCTTTGTTTCCCTGACAGGAACACCCAGTCTGCCAGCGATGGCATTGACGAGGTTGCTTGTTCCCACTGATTTCACGGCGACGCCGTTAAACCCTTTGTGTACGTGGAGAAAGTGCATGGCCATTGCGCCGAAATAGTTCATCGGGATCAGCATGGTATGATCAGCGTGACGGATACGGTCGCCGTCAGGGTCAAGAATGACACCAAGCCTGTATTTCGAACTGCATGTGCTGAGCGTTTCAATAATGCCTTTCATATTAACATCAGAAGGTTCCGGTGCTACACCGCCAAAGAGCGGATCATCTTCAGTCCGGAGATAGACTATCTTGGGGCTTTCTCCGATAATTCTCTCGATCCGGCCCCGGGTTGAACCGTGCACATTATCGATGCAGATGATGCAGTCTTCACTCCTGATGAAGTTTCGAATTCGTTCGAGATCAATGGTTTTTCTCTCACTGATGAATTGAATATAGAGGTCTGTGAGATCAACGCTGTCAACTGCTACCGGTGCACCTGCCTGAAATGTATGCGGTCCTTTCATCATTGCATTTGCGATCTCTTCAATCCGTGCCGTAATTTCGGGCCCTGCCGGCCCCCCGTCAGAGGGGTTGAATTTGAACCCCCCGTAGTTCGCGGGATTGTGAGAAGGCGTGAGGTTGATTGAACAGGCCGCGTTCAGCATTTCGATGCCTGCAGAAAATTCCGGAGTTGTTGCCTGGCCGGCATACCATGTTTTAATCCCCTGCAGATGCAGAAGCCGCAGGACTTCTTCTGCAAATTCTGGGCCGAGGAACCGGTTGTCGTGCCCGACGATTACGCCCCTGCGCTTAATCTCCTCAAAATCCGATACTCCCATTGCATTCATGACAGACGGATCATTTTCTTTCAGCATCCGGATAATGGCGGACGTTACAATCCTGATACTGTTGAATGTGTAATCAGTGCCGATCTCTCCCCTCCATCCGGACGTCCCGAACACGATCTTTGCGGGGGCCATATTTTCTCGAGCACATTTTTCTATAACTGCGAGCAGTCCCCTGTTCTTCGGCACATCTGCAAGAATCGCCTTCCAGCAGGAAGCGGCATCGTCAAATGTCTGCGTCATGAAACCTCCTGAATAGATAGAACTCATTGAAATACATATAATATCATATTCAGCCACATACCGAGGCTTAGCCTCGGAAGAATTTTTGGCTTCGATAGGGTAACATTACAGCTATGATAATATCCGTTATCGGCGCGGGTTCGTGCACGAAAGAAATATACAAAACGGCTGAGAAAGTCGGAACACTCATAGCGAAGAGAAATGCGGTCCTTGTGAGCGGCGGGCTTGATGGGGTTATGGAGGCTGCTTCAAAAGGGGCCCGGGAGGCAGGCGGAATCACGGTCGGAATCCTCCCGGGATTTACGAAAGATGATGCAAATAAGTATGTCACGATCCCGATAACGACCGGCTTGAGCCATGCGAGAAATATAATTGTTGTCAGGTCAGCAGATGCGGTGATCGCGGTATCCGGTGAATACGGCACGCTTTCAGAAATTGCGATAGCATTAAAGCTGGGGAAACCGGTAATAGGAATCCATACCTGGGGAAATATTGAAGGGATCGTCAGTGTCAATAGTCCTGAAGAAGCGGTGAATACGGCGTTTGAGCTCGCAGAGAAAAAAATGTAGGGGCAAACGGCCGTTCGCCCCTATAAATGAATTGCCTTATCGTGATCTGAATATCTACTTCCCGAACTGGTTCTGGAGATATTTAAAAAAGTCACCTTCTGTCGATAAAATCAGCCAGTCCTTCTCCGAGAGCGTTGTCTGATACGTCTCCATTGTTTTCAGAAATCCATAAAACTCCCGCGATTCCTGACTCTGATTATAGGCCTCCGCGTAGATCGCGGTTGCCTCTGCGTCAGCTTTTCCGATGATCTCCTGGGCAGTTCTGTAGGCACCGGACTGGATTTTCTTTAATTCTCTCTCCTTGTCGCCAAGAATTTTCGAAGCCTCCCCCTGACCCTCAGACCGGAACTTGTCCGCGATCCGTTTTCGCTCTGTTATCATCCTCTCAAATATCTTTCTCTGTACTTCTTCCACATAATTGATCCGCTTGAGTCTGAGATCGAGCAGTTCGATACCGAGCTCAAGGGTCCGGTCTGCTGCAGCGTCGATAATAGAGCGGGTTATCTTCTCCCTTCCGACCCGTATTTTGGACAGTTCTGCTGCGAGTTCACCGGCTGTCAGCTCCTCACTCATGGCCGGCGCCCTGTTTGTTGAGCGGACAAGCTCAACAAGCACATGCTTTGCAATGGCGTTTCTTGTCTCGCCGTCGAGGATATCATCCAGCCTCGACTGGGCCCCACGCTCATCCCGCACGCGCTGAAAGAAGAGGAGCGGGTCCTTGATCCGCCAGCGGGCATAGGTGTCCACCCAGATAAACCGCTTGTCTTTTGTGGGGACCTGGTTCGGGGCCCCGTCCCATTCAAGAAACCGCTTGTCAAAAAAATTGGCCTGCTGGATCACCGGTATTTTGAAATGGATACCCGGGGAAGTGATCGGATCACCGACGGGTTTGCCAAACTGGGTAATAATAACCTGATCGGTCTCCTGGACAATATATGCAGAAGATGCGACTGCAATGATGATCGCCAGAATAAGAGCGGCTAATACTATCGTCTTTGCATTATTCATTTTTCATGCCCCCCTTATCAAACTGGAATAATGGGAGAATTCCTGATGCCTGCTCATCCGAAATCAGCTTTCTGCCCACCTGCTGCATAACGTCATTCATTGTCTCGAGGTAAATTCGCTGTCTTGTGACTTCCTTTGCCTTGGTGTACTCCTTAAAAACAGATGTGAATTTGGATGCCTCTCCGCGGGCATTATTGACACGCTCCAGCGCGTACCCCTTGGCCTCTTCTATGGTCCTTTCTGCCTCACCGCGTGCCTTGGGAACCACCTTGTTGTATTCAGACTTGGCCTGATTGATTAATTTTTCTCTTTCCTGCTGCGCCTCGTTCACTTCGTTAAAGGCAGCCTTCACTGATTCAGGCGGGTTGACATCCTGCAGCACTACCTGGTCAACCTTTATGCCGAGTTCGTATTGATCGCACAGGTCCTGGAGCATGGCAGTGACGGTGGTGGCGACTTCCTGCCTCCCAACCGTAAGGACCTCATCCACAGTCCTGTCACCGACGATCTCCCGCATCACTGCCTCATTAATGTCCCGGAACGTCTGGACCGCATTGCGTACGCGGAACAGAAACTGATACGGGTCCTTGATTCTGTACTGCACGATCCACTGGACCTCTGCTGCGTTCAGGTCGCCCGTCAGCATCAGTGACTCCTCCTGATATCTTGTCGAGGAATATTGCGTTCTCACGCCGGCCGTGGAAGTCCTGAACCCAAACTCGAGTTTTAACTGTCTTTCTACCGGGACTTTGTAAACCTGCTCTATTCCAAAGGGTAATTTGAAATTTAATCCCGGGTTTACGGTACGGGTATACTTCCCGAACTGCAGGACTACGCCGACTTCTTCCGGGGCCACGGTAAACCAGAGAGAAAAGAAAAAACCCGCAATGACAAGGACAGCAACAGCGACGGCGATCGCTTTTATATTAAGTTTGGGTGGCTTGAAATCTTTAAAATCTTTAAAATCAAATGGCGGTTTCTGATCCATGCTTGCCCTCCTTTTCGATAAGACACATAGTAATCGATATGGGGATAAATTACAACCGCGAGAATGAATAACTGCGCGAAAAGCGAGACTGGCGGGAAAGGCGGGAAAAGGAGCTATCGTTCTGCGGTGTCCGTCATTCGACATCCTTCCGCACTTTCGAGCTTTTTTACTCCTTGACTTCCCTGCGTGCCATGCATTACTTTGGATATGTTCTGTTTTCTCACTATCAGACTGGGAGCACATACTATTGGCGAAAAATAAAATGTATTTATACGGGAAAAATTCCGTACTGGAACGGTTAAAAGCTGACCCTGAAAGTATCCGGCAGATATTCATCCAGGACAACTTTAAATCTCCGGATATGATGCAGCTTATAAAAGCAACGAACATTCCTGTCAAAACCGTATCCGAAAAAGACCTGCTCCGCATCAAACGGGCTGACCGTCTGCAGGGGATTGTGGCCGAGACTGATAAATACCGGTATACCCCCTTTGAGGAAATGCTCCACCGGGGCCTTGAGGATAATATGTCACTTATTTTCCTTGACAGTCTGAATGACCCCCACAACCTCGGCTCCATTCTGCGGATTACTGCCTGTTTTGGAAGACTTGCCATAATCATTCCGGAGCACAGCTCCTGTGACGTGAACGAAACAGTCATTCACGTTGCATCGGGCGGTGAAAATTTTGTTCCGGTTTCCAGGGTGACGAACCTTTCGACAGCTCTCCTGAAGGCAAAGAAAGCCGGCTACTGGGCGGTTGGAACAGTGGTTGAAGATGGTCAGGATATCAATACAACATCGCTGCCGTTTCCGCTCTGCCTTGTGCTGGGTGCTGAAGGAAAGGGCATCCGTTATGGTATTCAGAAACATCTCGATCTGAAAGTCACGCTCCCAATGCAGGGGGCGCAGCTGTCCCTGAATGTAGCGATGGCATGCGCGGTCTTTGCACATGAGATCGTGAGGCAGCGGAAAGGCGGGACGTGCGGGAAAGACCCTGAACCACGTCGGGTTCAGGGTAAATAGTAAGCAAAACAACGGTAAATTAATCTCATCATGGGAAAAAGAAGCTCTCTTGTGGTAGTATTTCTTTCTCAGGAATCTGATACATGAAACTACTTCTCATATTAGCGAAAAGTCCGGGAAGCTTTCTGGGCGGTGTCTCAAAGAGCGGCAGGGCCGGGTTTGCGAGACTGAGCCTTTCCATCGTCGCAGCGCTTACGCCCGAGGACGTTGACGTGAGGATCCTGGACGCCCGGGTGGAAGCGGTTAATTATGACGAACCTGTTGATCTTGTCGGCATTACAGGATTGACCTCGGAGATACCGCATGCCTATGAAATCGCCGACGGTTTCAGAAAAAAGGGGACAAAAGTCGTGATGGGCGGCGTCCATGTATCAGCACTGCCTGAAGAGGCGCTGCAGCATGCTGACAGTGTGGTGGTAGGAGAGGCTGAACTCGTGTGGAAACAGGTTATCGATGACTGCAGGGCCGGCAGCCTCAAACGGATCTACAAGGCAGACAACTTCATCGATATGAAGGATGTACCGGTTCCGAGAAGGTCCCTCCTGAACTATGAAATGTATACATCATTCAGCACGCTCCAGTCGACACGCGGATGTCCCTTCAAGTGCGACTTCTGTTCAGTCACAACGTTCTTTGGAAACAGTTACCGCTGCAGGCCGGTGGAAGACGTTATCAATGAAGTAAAAGGCCTGCCTGACAAAAAGGTGGTGTTCCTCGACGACAATATCGTGGGCAGGCCCAAATATGCAAAAGAGCTTATGAAGGCGCTTATCCCTCTTAATATAAAGTGGGGAAGCCAGGGGTCCATTACGATTGCCAAAGATGATGAACTTCTCTCCCTGTATTCAAAGAGCGGGGGAAAATATATCTTTATCGGTTTTGAAAGCCTTTCTGAAGGGAACCTTGATGATGTTCAGAAAGGCTGGAATACGATTAAAAACTATGAGGCGGCCATTAAAAAGATCCATGATGCTGGCATTGACATCATCGGGAGTTTTATTTTTGGACTGGACAACGATACGGTGTCATCCTTCAGAACGGTCCTGAATTTCATCATGAAGAATAAAATAGACAATGCCATGTTCAATGTCCTGACCCCGCTGCCGGGCACAAAGCTCTCTGAAAAGCTCGAAAAAGAAGGAAAGATATTCAATCGGGACTGGGCAAATTATCACACGGGCACTGTTGTAATCAATCCTGTTAATATGACGGCCGATGAGCTCCAGAACGGGTATTACTGGATATACCGTGAGTGTTATACATGGCCGAACATCCTGAAGAGGGTCTTTCGCTCTCCCAAAAACCTGCCTGAACGATTTGCCCTGAATTACAGCTACCGCAGAAAAGCGTTAAAGCTCCCGGAACCGACAATGACTTTTTAAGCTCATTCGATCGTGACCGCAATGTAAGGAAGATCGTTGTCTGAAATATGTAGTTTCACCGAGAGACATGGTGAATGCACCAGATATCCGTCAGCACTCTGATAATTATCTGGTACTCATAATTAAATAACTGCTTTGATTAAAATAATATTTTCCTGAGCCAGCATCCGCTGGCATACTGTATGTTTTAGCTCTCTTAGAATAAAAAACAGAACATATACCAGGGAAGCGAACCATGAAACTAGAAATGACTGAAACAGGCTTTTTTGCCTTTAAGGGAAGAGAATTTATTTGCCGTGGAACTGAGCTTGTGAATAACAGGCCCGTACAATTATGCAAAGTATTAACGAACGAAGAATTGAAACGTATTGATGAAAACCCCGCCATTCTCAGGTCTGCTACAGAAATGTATAATCTCCTGTCAACCTGATTAATACTGTTGTCCGTTATTCCTGAACCGGCGTTTGTAAACTAAATAATCCCCTTACCCCATAGCTTCTATCTTCACCACATTGATCGGGTGCTCTCCGTTTGAGGCGAGGCGGGTGAGCATGTTGATCTTTGCGTACGGGAAATGGGTCGGCACAAAGAGCGTGCCCTCCGGGACCTCTTCTGAGAGTTTGGCCTTCAGATAGACCGAGCCCTGCTTTGACGTTGTCTTCACATGGCTGTTATTTGAGATGCCGAGCTTCTCAGCGTCCTTTTCATTGATTTCAAGCAGCGCCTCGGATATGACCAGGTCGAGTGATTTGGAGCTGGTTGACATTATTCCCGAATGCTGAAGCACGTCACGCATAACCAGTTTAAAAGGGTATTCATTGTCAGGGACTTCTCCTGCTTCGTATTTGACCGGGACAAAGACTTTCTGGTCGGACGGTGCCGGTGAATTCTCTGAAATCTCCTCCATTTCCTTTCGAATGTCTGCGAGGTTTCTTATTCCAAGCTCCTTTTCCATGGTGAGGGAGAGGTTTTTCAATATCATCCAGTCCGGCATTGACTGCCCGGTAGGGTCAGCCAGTTTATGTACTTTCTGTTCAAGCCCCTCGGCATTGGTAAAGGTGCCGTCCTTTTCGGCCCAGCTTGAAGCAGGCAGGACTACATTGGCACGTTTAGCGGTCTCGGTCATGAATATGTCCTGGACCACCAGAAAGTCGAGAGATTTTAATGAGTCGATCACCTTTGTGCTGTCCGGAAATGATGTGACCGGGTCTTCACCCATGATATAGAGCGCCTTCAGAACAGGTGAATCACTGTAAAACATGTCGAGGACATTTTTCCCCTTGGGGACGATGTCAGGCCGCACCCCGGCTTCATAGAGACCGTAGGTATTTGCGTATTCCGCGGGGATCTGGAGTGTCTCGGGTTCATCACCAAGCAGGTTGACGAGATTTGCTGCCGCAGTCACGGTGTCCGACCCCTTTGTATTTTCAGATACCCTGACCGACAGGGAAATCATCCTGCTGGCGGCGTTGCCGATTGCTTCGGCAATTTCGATTATGCCCTCTTCTGCAATACCGGTTATGCCGGACACCTTTGCGGGAGTATAATCCTTGACCAGCTCCTGCAGGGATGAAAATCCTTCTATCTTCGCGGCGGCTTCTTTGTCATAAAGACCTTTGTCAATAATTACCTGGATGATCCCGTTTAAGAGCGCAACGCTTGTGCCGTCTTTTATCCTGTGCCACTTCGAGCTGTGCTTAGTGAGCTTTGTTTCCCGTGAATCAGCAACGATAAGTTGAGCTCCCCGTCTTTTTGCCTCAAGGATATTCAGTCCGAAGACGGGATGGGTGACACTGATGTCTGATTCGAGGACAAAGATAACCTCTTTCCCAAAGGGAGCGTTGAGCTGGATCGGGTGGTTTTTCCGGCCAAACGACTTCTCCCATGCCTTCTGGACTTTTGAATAGCCAAAGGCCCCGGACGAATCAATATTATTGGATCCGACCGCGGTCCTGATAAATTTCTGGAGGACAAAGTTATCTTCGGTGGTGCATCGGGGGGAGCCGACCGCACCGATGAATTCACTGCCGTGAGTCGCCTTGACAGCATTTAAATTGTCGGCAATATACGACAGGGCCTTTTCCCATGACACACTGCTGAACTCGTCACCTTCTTTTATCAGGGGTGTCTTGATACGGTTTTCATTATAGATGTAGTCAACGCCGAACCTTCCCCTGCCGCAGAGGTTTCCATCGCTGACGCCATTGCCTGTCTTGCCGCGCGACCGCAGGATCTTCCCTTCCCGCAATCCGAGGCTGAGCGTGCAGCCGACCCCGCAGAACGGGCAGATGGTGTCCTTTTCTTCAAGGAACCATGAGCGTGCCGTATACTTGTAGGGCTTGCTCAGGATGGCCCCCGTCGGACAGATGTCAAGGCACTGACCGCAATAGTCACATTCGAGGATTTCACCGAACGCAGGCTGCACGACCGTCGGGAACCCCCTACCGATCAGCCCCAGCGCGGCCCGTCCCTGGTGTTCCGCGCATATTCTTACGCACTTCCCGCAGAGGATGCATCGCCGTGAAGTCAGTTCGATTAACGGGCCCCTCACATCAGAGGTCGCTTCTTTCCTGTGCCTGATGAACCGCGCCTCGGGTTTTCCGTATTCATATGCGAGGTCCTGGAGATCGCACTCGCCGGCCTTGTCGCATTCCGGGCAGTCGAGCGGATGATGAACGAGGAGGAGCTCGATAACGGTCTGCCGTAATTTTCTCAGTTTGGGGGTGTCTGTGATTATCTCCATCCCCTCTTCAGCCGGGGATGAACATGCCGCAAACAGCCTTTTCTGCCCTTCAACCTCGACAATGCAGAGCCTGCAGCCTCCGTAGGGCCTCAGTCTCTTGTCATAGCAGAGGTTCGGTATGTATATGTCATTATTTAACGCTGCGTCAAGGATCGTGTCTCCCTTTTCAGCGCTGATCTTTTTCCCGTTGATCGTGAGCTTAATCATCTGCTTCCTCCTAGTCCTTTACCGCCAGTTCGGGCTTGTCTTTTGGGATGGCTGGACCAATTTTTATAGCGCCGAATTTGCATGAGTCATAACAGGTCCGGCACTGAATACAGAGTTCCTGAATGATCCTGTGCGCCTTTTTCTTTTCACCCACAACCGCCTGCTGCGGGCATGCCCTGAAACAGGCCTGGCATCCCTTGCACAGCTCTTCACTGATGTGGAATGAGCAGAGGTTGCTGCAGATGCCGGCGGTGCACCAGTGGTCTTTAATATGGGACTCATATTCATTTCTGAAATATTTTATGGTGGTCAGGACCGGGTTGGGCGCCGTCTGCCCGAGTCCGCAGAGCGATGTAGCGATGATGTCTCTGCTCAGGTCCTGGAGTGTTTCTATGTCGCCTTCCTTTCCCTTCCCCTCGGTTATGTCTGACAGCATATCGAGCATCACCCGCGTTCCCACCCTGCATGGAGTACACTTCCCGCAGGACTCGTCAGCGGTAAATTCAAGAAAGAACTTGGCGGTGCTCACCATGCAGGTGTCTTCATCCATGACGACCATGCCGCCTGAACCCATAATCGCGCCTGTTTGCATCACGTCTTCATAGGTGACAGGTATGTTGATCAGCTGCTCGGGGATACAGCCTCCTGAAGGGCCGCCCATCTGGACTGCCTTGAAATTCTTCTTTCTCCGTACGATTCCCCCGCCGATATCATAAATGATCGTCTTCAGCGGGATTCCCATCGGCACTTCAACCAGGCCGACATTTTTGATATCACCGGTCAGTGCAAATACCTTTGTGCCCGGGCTTTTCTC